>Ga0208162_1001268_pt1 | contig 13355 bp, 16 predicted proteins | sample CB_VirMetaG_4_FD_184539 | JGI IMG/M metagenome (GOLD analysis project Ga0208162, IMG submission 184539) | Freshwater to marine saline gradient viral communities from Chesapeake Bay - CB_1508_1M Viral MetaG (SPAdes) (version 4) | ecosystem: Environmental > Aquatic > Marine > Coastal | place: USA... | reverse complement strand
AGTACCCATTAACTGTTTTAATGCTTTAACAGCACTAGACATTTTCTTTAATGAATCACCAAATGAAGCTAATTTAATAATATCATGAGTTACAGAATTAGTTTCAGGATCAACATTACTAGTTTTATAATAGGTGTCTAAAGTATCTGAAAAGAAATCGGTGTCTTTTATAGGACCATACTTGGCTTCTAAACGTTTGAGTAAAGCCGGATTTACGTCTTTTGGTTTTAAGACAGCTTCTTTTAATTTATACTTAAATTTACCCATTTGCTACAGTAAGTTCATCTAAAAGATTATGGTACTGTAGTAAGTCTACTAAATGATCGCTTTTAACAGTACATCTTTTATCTAATTCAACAATAAGTTTAGAAACTTCTTGCAACTTAATTTTTACTGCTTCATTATTAGTTTTTTTAATTTCAGCAGATAATTTTTCTTGGATGTATTTTACTTCTGAATTGTAAAATTCTTTTAAATGAGAAGTTGAATCTACGGATTCAATAAATTCTTTAAGAATGTGTTTTTGTCTTGAACTTAAATCGGAGTATTTGTCATTAAATTTCTCCAACATAATACGATAAGTTAAAGTTCTAAGATCTTTATCGTATGATTTAAACTCTTCAATTACATCTCCTTTTACTTCTTGTCTTTCAACAGATGCTTGAGTTAAGTGTTCTAAAAGGGTTACTTTATTATCAATAATTTGATTTGGGTCGGTTGCTTTTTGAGTATTGTAAACTTCAAAAAGTGTATAAAGAGCTGCTTGTGCTTTATAATCATAAAGTTTTGTTCTAAACAAATCGTCTACATTATAGTGCTCTTTTAATTCCTTAATCAAATTATATTTTTCTTTACGTAATTTTGTTCTATTAAGCTTTTGTGAGGCCTCAACTACAGTACTAATGATAGTATTAGCTTTACCCTCACCAATATTTTTAGCTTTAAATACTGTTTCGTAAAGTTTATATTCTTTTCCTAATTCGGTATTAACAAAATATTTTTTCAAGATTTTGATGGCAGAGGAGTTACTGCCCGATAATGTATCAGCTGTAATTCGCTTTACCAATACCTCAAATAGAATACCGGTATTTTTGAATTTCGAATGTTTTATATACATCAATACTTATTTTTTTATAAATATGTTAAAATTCCTACTCTTTAATATTTGATTCATCTAATAGTGAGTCTCCTCGTTTATCTTCCTCAAATACTAACTGTTTTTTCGCGACTTTCATACTTTTTAACATACTTTGGTGCTTAAGGAATTGACTATTTTCTAAAGCAAGGGGTGAACCTCCTTTAAAGTCAACCTTAAGTTTATCATTACTGTTGTAATCTTTTTTCATTCCAGCAGAACCTAATCTATCCTTACCAAAGTTATCATCTTGAGTATTTCTCTTAGATGCTTTTTCTTTTGGGCGACCTAAATCTTTATCTTCGTCTTCATCATAACCTGCAGGTACGTTAGCAGGATCAGACATCATTCTACCTTGACCATACAATGAAGCTAAATCATGAGGCGTACCATATGATTTACCTGTTTCTACAGGATCATTACCTTCGCTTTCGATTTGAGTTAAACGGAATTTACGTTTAATATCAGCACGGATTAAATCTCTATATTCATCGTATTGATCTTCGCTCAAGTGGAAGATATTATCGTAGATCCAATCTGATGGGAACAATTGTGTGTCCATCATTTGTTGAGCTAGATCCATTTTTTCTTTCATCAATGCTACTCTTTCCTGATCATAAATGATTGAAGGAGTTGTCATTGATAATTCAAAATTAGCTAATTGTTCGTCTCTATACCCTTGGGTATACAAGTGAATCAATGCAATTTTAGTTAATTCAGAAACAATAATTCTTTGGATACGCTCAATTGTACGAGCAAAACGAATATCTTGAGCAGCCAATGTAGCTTTACCATCTGTATTTTCATCGTAACCCATAAATGCTTTAGGCACTTTAAGGGCTGCAAATAATTTATCTCTTAGATAAGTAACGTCTTCAATACCATCCCACTGTAAACCATTTGCGGTATCAATTTTAGTTGCTGTATCATTACCTCTTACTGGGATATAGAAATCCTCAAGTAAGTTTTGCATGTTGTATTTTAAGTTATATTCACCTGATGTTTGATCAACATATGGAGTACGTTTCATTTTAGAAACTGTTTTTTCCATAAATGCATCAATTTCATTAGGAGGAATAGAACCAACATTCATATAGAAAATACGTCTTTCAGGTGCACGTACAATTCTATGAATTAACATTGCATCTTCCATCAACGTATATTGTTTAAATAATTTACGAGCTGGTTCAATGTAACTTCTACCATAAGGTAAGAAATTCATATCCGTTAATAAACGAAAGTGAGCCATTTCATAATTATCAAAAATAATGCTTCTACCATCTACTTGGTTAGGAACATTATAGTACCCATAATCCGAAGCAGAAACTCCTTCTGGATCAAATCGAAATTTTATTTCGGTTGGGTTTTCTTTATCTTCACCTTCTAATCTTTCGATATGAAAAGCAGTGTAAGGGATTACGTTATAAACTCCAAATTTTTCAGCAATTTCTAATTTCAAGAAGAAATCACCATACTTACACATATTACGAATCCAAGGCCAAAGGTTAAATTCAATATTTAATACATCGTAAAATAAGTTATATAGAATCTTTTGAATATCTTCATCTGATGAGCGAATAGATAATACTTCACCCATATCATTTTTTAAGGTAGACTCATCAGCAATAATATCAAGAGCAGATGCAATAATAGCATCTGTATCCATCGCATCGTAATCTGAGTATAAAGAAGGTCTTAAGTATTGGTAATTGAAATTAGTTTGTTGACCGTATAAAGAAGTGCCTGAGTTAGTGTAAATTCTATTGAATCTATCTACCAACGCATTTGTTTGTAAATCTCCTGTTCTTTGGATACTATTTACATCAAAGACTTTAAGTTGATTACCCCCAGCATTGCGGATAACCACATCTGTTGAGAATAATCTCTGTAATCGTGAAAATAAGCCTTTATCTGCCATTTTTTAGTTTTATTATAAATATGTTACAATAGCCATTTTATACTCTCATTTTTACCTCCTATATCCATATTATAAGGGTTTTTAACGCTATTTTGAGAGTAAACCCCTGTATAACTAGTTTTATTTGATTTAACTGCACCCAACGCTGCGCGAGCAGAGTCTAAACTTTGCTGTTGAAACTTGAGCGACGTATCTCGTAGGAACATACCAATCCCAAATGACATAACCAAGTCATCGTTGTAACCTGTTTGAGCTTCTGGTCTTCCATTTTTCCAAATAAATACTTTCATTTCCTCTAACAAACGTTTTGAACGAATTGTTACTGACCTATCGCCAACGAATTCACGGAATTTATTGATACATAATGGTCTAGTACGCATTGACATTGTAAATCCAGGGACCATTTCGCTGTTACCTTCGTATACGCGTAAATATGAATCTGCTGTTAATTGGTCAGATTTTGGTGAATGGTATAAATTGCGATATCCTCTTTCAATAATTGCATCTAATGTTGCCCAACCAATATTAGCATTTTCTACTACTAACATTGCATTATTATATTCTGTAGCCAAACCTGTAAGAAAATATCCAAATTCTTTAGGTGGTAATTGACCTCTATATTCAGCAACTTGTGTATTAGTTGCAATATCAACTACGTGACATGCCGAGAAATCTTTACCATCACCTCTAGCAACGTCAGCAATTACCATATATTCTCTAGAATAATCTGCTACTTCCCAAATCCATAAATTTTGGTCTACACCTCTACGCTCAATTGGATCTTGAATAGTAGTTTCTTTGATAAAATCAATCCATTCAGAATAAAATACAATATCACCTGAGGTGCTAAAATCACAGTCACATTCTTGTGCTGCTAATCTAGGATCACCTAGCAATTCATCTTGACGTTTTCTCCAAAAGACATCTCGTTCAGGATGAACATACCAAGGTAATTTTATTGGAATAAAATCATTTTCATTATTTTCAGCTGAGACCCATGTTTTGTGGAACCAGTTACCAGTACCATAAGGAGTAGATAATACAATCGCACCACCACCAGTTGCTAGGGTTTGTTGTGCTGAGGCCCAAATCTCACCAATATTCTCAATGAACGCGGCCTCATCCACTAGTAACAAAGAAACGGCTTCTGATCGACCAGCATCACTACTTGCTGAGGTTGCTTTAATTTGGGAACCGTTACTTAATCGCAGTGAAAGTTTATTATTTTCATCTGCATCAATTTTGAGCCATGAAGGTAAATTGTCGTACATAAATTTTACCTTCGTAACCATGTTACGGGCTGTTTCTTGCTTTGTCGCAATACAAAGTACGTTTTTATCTTTATGGAATAACATTAACCACAAAGAATAACCTGCAGACAAAGTTGAGATACCTAACTGTCTTGATTTTAGAATAATCGAGTATGGGTTATCTCTTAATAAACGTAATGTTTTTTCTTGAAAAGGGTATAAATTGAAAATAACACGGCCACGTTGTGGGTGTTGTATGTGACAGTACTTTTTCATAAAGTGAGCTGGGTCTTTAGCACACTTTAAATATTCCTGTCTAATTATTGCTTTTAAATCCTGATCAGCCATTATTTTCCAATTCTCCAGTACATACGGCCTGATAGAACTGGTTGGAAATCTTGATTAACACCTAGTCCAAAACCGTATACTTGTCTTTTTTTATTTCTATATAACAATTCACCGCCTAAATAGTTTATTTGGTCTGTTCTTCCTTGCAAACCTAAACCCCAATAAAATTCTCTATTATTTAAATAGATTTCTTTTGTAATTGTAGTTGTAGGAATTAAAATATTTGTTCTAATATCTCTTGCTAAAATAGTATTACGAGTAATCGTATCATTTATAATAGCATATCCTACAGTATCAATTTGAAGAGTATCTGAGTAGAAATATTTAGCATAATAATCTCTTAGAATAGCTACAGTATCAATGGGTGTCTGGAAAGTATCAATTTCTGTTACAATTTTAATTTTCCATTTTGGAACATAGGTTTCCTTAATGGTCTCAATTGTGTCGTATCTTACCTCAACTTTAGTTATAACCTTAGGTTCAATTGGATCATTACCCCCATCACAACTACGCATAAAGAGAATAATAACCACTAACACTACAATAAGTAGTGTTTGAATATTTTTAAAGAAGTCCTTCAAGTTCTTTCTTTATTTTGGTAAGCTCTTTTAAACGAGTTAAAAGTTTTGATTTTTCTGGTTCTTCAGCATTTTTATACTTTTTAACTAACTTTTTCATCTCGTTAGTAGTTTCACCTAATTTATTAGCAATTTTAGATACAGAATCTCCTTTAGCAATTTCAGTATCACTAGGTTCAACATCGTCTTCTTCTTCCATAAGGTCAGAAGATAACTCTTTAGTTTTTTCTAATTCCTTATTTAATTCAGCTTGTGCCTTAGCTTTATCTTGAATATCCTTAGCTGATTCTTCTTCAGATAGCATAGAAATAATTTCTTCGCGTAAATATGCTTTTAACTCAGATTTTTTCATCGTAGTATTTTTGTTATAAATATCACGAAAAAAGTACCTTTTTCATTTGCTCAATGCGTTCTTCAGTAGTGCCTGATAAAGTGTTAAGGTTTTTAATTTTATGAATATACTTATTAGTTAATAATTGGATTGTTTCATCAATCATTTTTCTATAAGCAGCATCAGTTTCTCTAACACCATTATCTTCAATTTCTACTCCTTCAGGAGATACATAAAAAATATAATCATACTCGTGAAGCATGTTAGCAGCAAAATCACAAAAATCCTGTGCCTCAAGATAATTCATAGATTTGGAACACTTAGCAAAAGCCATTACATCAATAATAGTACGATCTGTAATGATATTTTCTTGCATTAATTCACTAGCACGTTCAGCTAAAAATATTGCTTGACCTTTAACTGTTGAATCAGTGTTCAATGGAATGCCCATTGCCATTAATTCCTTAGAACGCTCTGTTCTAGTTGTATAATCTTTAAATTCAGGTACTTCTTGCAACGCATTTACAAGCGTTGTTTTACCTACTGACATTGTTCCGCAAAGACCTATTTTCATACTTGTGATGCTCCTGGTTTAACTCTATAACTATCGTAATCAAAATGTTGTGTTGATACCTCGAATATAGTGGCTCCTTCTGTGAGAGCCAACATTTGGTGAGGTTGTCCTGGCATTAAGTGAATACAGTCACCTTCCTTAACATGAGTTTCATGCTCTGTAGCTGTTTCAGTATCTATCCATTTATACAAAAATTCGCCTTTAGAAATATACCAGGCTTCATCTTTAAGTAAATGGAAATGCATTGAAAATTGTTTTCCCTTTTTAAACACTAAAAGCTTGCCACAGTATAGATCATTATTAATGATCCATAACTCGTGGCCCCAAGCTTTTTCGTGTCGCTCACCTTGGTAAGGTTGAGCTTCAATTGTTAAATCCCTCATACTTAGTGTCTCACATTAGCACCTGCTTGTTTGTACCAAGGAAGCCCTTCACGATTGCTTAATGCTTCTTTGTAACTTTCTTGATCGTATTCAATACCATTTAAATACCAAGCTTTTCTTAATTTACATTCTTCTCCTTCAATAGGTTCAATAGCAGGCCCATCCCAACTGTGGTATTTCCAGTTTTCTTCACCTTGCATTTTAACAAAATGATGATACGCACCTTGCGATCTCATTCTTCTGTACTCGTATAATTTTTCTTTTGCCATAACGTTTATTTACCAATTTATAAGATCTCCATGTTCAACCCATTCTGAATTTTTCTTGCGTTGTAAAATATCTTCTGCTACATAAGTACCTTGAGCACCTGAAACTGTAATACCACGAGCTGATAAGGCATCACCTACAAAGTGAACATTTTTCCAATCAGCAAGTGCTAAATTTTTATAATCTACAAGTGGTTCAGGTGATAGATATTTGACTTCAGGAATGTAAATACCCCAATCATCACCTAATGTCGGGAATACTTTTTTCATATCCTCAATAAAATCTTCAATATAATCATAGTAGCCCTGGAATGCATCTTTTACTTTATCAAGTGAATCAATAGGTAAAGCTGTAATTCTTTCACCTTCACTTGTAACACCTACTTTACGAGATGGACTATAATATAAACCAGCTTGCAATTTTGGAGCATGACGTCCTAAACGACCTTGATCTGAGATAATTGTAGTATTTACTTTATCAACCAATTCTCTAGACCATTTGAATGGTTCTTCAATACCTTGAATCTCCATCAAGATACCAAAATTGGTCATATCGTTTCTATGCTCTTCTCCTTTCTTAGCATGTCCGTTATAGCTAACATCTCCGTAAGTATGTTCAACTGCGACATAGGCTGCATTGTTATTTGTACAGAAAGAGCGTAATGAGACGCCTTCATCCTCGAATTTACGATACAATTTGAAGTCATAACTAATATCAATTAGTTTCTGGAAGTGTTTTTGTGGTGCTTCAAATCGAACACCAATTTGTACTGGTTTTGGTTCAGTAGGTAGTGTGTATTCATCTGCTAACTGTTTACCAAAGTCAATACCTGATTTACCAACTGCAAAAATTAGTTTATCATATGGTGCTTTTAATCCACTAATACCAAAATTCTTATTTTCAAATTCTAATTCTTGTTTTTTAAAATCAATTTCGGTTACTTTTGTTTCCCAAATAAATTTAACACCTTTTTCAACTAAAAAGTCATACCAATTTTTTCCAATCTCGTGTAGATAATCTGTACCAACGTGCCATACAGGAAACAAACGTAAACCGAAATATGGTTTAATGAAATCTGGTTCCGCTATTGGGTTTGAACATTGTACTTCTTCTGGTTTAGGATGGAAACGTTTAAAATTGTTAATTACCTCATCAAACAATTCCATTGCTTTTTCTTCTCCACAATACTTAGACATATGACCCCCAATAGCAGTGTGGTAAGTTAATTTACCATCACTCCAACCACCAGCACCTAAAAAACCCTCCATTACTTCGGCGGGTTTTCTTTTGTATGGGTCTTTACCCATATCGATAATGGTGATATTTTCGCCAGGATAACCATTGTCTACAAGTTTTGTTGCAGCATTAACACCTGCTACACCTGCACCTACGATTACTAGTTTTTCTGTCATTCTGTTTTAAATTTTAACTTATTAAATATACAAAAAAAGAGTGGCGTCTCCACGTTGGGTGACGCCACAGCTGTCTAATTTTTTTATTTTTTTTAAGTCGACTGGCTATGAATCAGTCTATAAAATGAATAATTTTAAATATTATCTATTAAATCAAAGTTATTCATGTATTTTTATTTTAAGAGTTGTATTACCTTTTATTATTCTATGCCATTCTAATGCGGGTATAAATATACGAACTCCTTCTTTAAGTTCAACTGGAAGTTTATTATCTCTTTGAAATTGCCATCCTTCACCCTCTAATACCTCTACTGTTCGATCTTCTAAATCCCTGTGCCACATTAATTCGATTGGGTCAATATTTTGATCAAATTCTCGAACAATATATTTGTCTGTAGTTTCGAGATTGATATATGGTTGCATTAGTAAGTTTTTAATAAAGTAAATAACTTAGAATAAATAGAACTTAAATCACTTGGACCATTACCCCATTCTGCTTCAACTATTAAAGTATTATCTATTGTAGTATCAAAAGTTGTATTATTAACATCACTAAAAATTTCAGTTATAACATCACCTGAAGCATCTGTTCTGAATTGTATTGTACCTGCAGTTGCTATTTCAGCGGTTCCAGTTCCACCAATCTCTCTAATAGAGAAATCAATATCCATTCTCCATCTTTTATCGCCAGTAATCCCAGGCATTTGTATTACCCCTGTATCTGCTAAAACTACACTGTCAGATTTAAGTGTAATTTGAAGTGTTTTATTATTTTCAGCATTTATTACTCCTGAAAAAGTAGCTTGGTATGCATCTCCTTGGACAAAATTATTAGCTGGTACTGATAATGACCCAACTCCTCCTCCAATTAAACTACCTGAAACATGGGTGCTACCTGATATAGGTGATGATGAACCTGTTTGAGTAAATAAACCATAATTTATTGGAAAAGCACCACCTGGGGTGAGGTATAAATTAAATGTACTTCCATCCCCTTTTGTAAATGCAAGTGTATTTCCTGTACTAGAACCTGTAATCATAAATGATCCAGTGTTAAAAGTAGAAATATCATCTAATGTAGTATAGATTGTTACACCACTTTGTACTGCGGCAAATAATTCTGAGCCGTCTAAAGTACTAGCTGATGGTAATCCTGATATTGGTAAATCTGGCATGTTTTATGTTATTATAATTCTACTTCCATCTTCTTGAAGGATATAAAATAAATTTTCTTGTTGTAAAAATCCACTTTGGGATCCAATAGGCCCTTTATTTTGGTTCGCTAACCATTGCGAATATAAATATCGTTGACGAGATAACTCAGCTAAATAAGAATTATATTGGGCTGCCTGCTCATTGAGCGGCAGCCTTTTAATATGTTCTAACAACTGGAATTGAGACCAAGATATTTCGTTAAATAAATCCATCACCAAAATCCACTAAAGTTTGACTTAAGGCCTAATAGTTTAGCGTATCTAGGTAATCTACAAGACCAGTAAGATGCTTTAGTTCTATCTTTTTTAGTTGAACATTTATGTCTTTTAGCAAACGCTTGACGAGCTTTTGGATCGTTAATTTTTGCTCTTAAACCACCTGAACCAAAACGTACAGTTTTGATATTTCCGGTTTTAGGGTCGCGAACATAGACCTTGTATGCTTTACCACCTGAGGTATCACGCATTGGTTTTCCTATTGGTTTATTTGGTTTTTTCTTAGCTTTTTTCTTTTCAGTAACAATTCTAGTAATTTTTTCTTCTAATGATTCGTTTGAATATTCCATATTGTCTATTTCATCACGAACCCATTCTTTTTCATTATCACCTAATTGATCATAATCCATTCCAAATTCCATATTTGCAATGTCATCATAAATGTCCATTTGTTCATTTAATTCAATAGGAAAATCTAATGGTACTTTTTTACCCTCAAACATACCAAAATGACCTAAATCTGTTTCGGTAAGAATTTCTAAATCATCCTTGTTTGTAATTTCTAAAATTTCACGAGAATATAAAGCACGAGCTTCTGCCCATAAGTTAAAATAGTTGTTTGAACCAGCACGATAAACATGCTCAGTAAGCGGTTTATTGTTGTCCATATGGTATTTTAAACCTTCAGACAATATCTGTTTTGGAGCTAAGCTTTCATTTAAAGTAAGCGCCTTTTTTGTATCACAAGTATTACATCCGCAGCTACACATATTATTTAACTTTTGAGATTCGTAATGATAATGGTAAAAATTTTCCTTGGGTATTCCTAACTGCTACTTGATATTGTGAAGAGCCAAATGTTGGGCTATCTGTATCGATTTTCATAGTTAATTGTTTAGTGTTTGGGCCAGGATATTTAATTTGGGCATCTTTAATAGTACCTACAGCATTAATTGCATCTTTAGCAGTAAGTAAAGGGATAACTTTTACATCACCTTTTCCTTTTTCTCTTACATAATAATACCCATACCCTAAAGATGAAGCTAATAAGTTTTTAAATTTATCCTTATCAATGTCTACTGAAGACCAGTTATCAATTTCACCTTTTTGGTTTTTGAAATTGTTAAGACCTTGGGCTAACTTTTCTTCATCTATGTTAAAAATATCAAATAGTAAATCAATTCCAGGAGCGCTTCCCTTTTTAGAAGCATCATATACTACTTTACCATCTTTTTCATAAATAAATGGTACATTTTTACCTGAGTAGATACCTGATCCAGCTTTATTTTTTAGTGAAATGTAATATTCTTCACCATTATATTTGATAGTTAAATCTGAAATGGTTTTACCTACATCTTTAGGACCCTCTAAAGATAAAGATCTTTTTGTATCTGTAGCCCCTGCAAATGAAACATCATCTGCAGTTAATTTTGTACTATCAATGCCTAAAGCAGAATATAATGTTTTAAGGTCAGATGGGAGGTTATCTTTAATATCCCCAGCTGTTGCTTTGGCTTTATCTACAAATTCTTGTTCGTATTTTTCTCCGGCATTACCCCCACCACTTAAAATAATTCTAACAGGACCAAATTTTTCAGAATCAAATTCGTACATATCAAATTTACCTGAAGGGTTGGGTCCTGAACGTGGGTTGTAAATTGTAATTTCTCCTTCAACTCCAATAGTATCTTTAAATATCTGTTGTACTTTTTCGGGATCTACTTTAGCAGGATTACCTAAACGTTTTTTATCAGATTGTGCTTTAAATCCTAAAGATGAATCAGCATTTTGGATAATATAATCTACGGCTTTAGCAGTATTTGTAGATATTTCTCTATCTGTGGCTTCAAATATAAATAATTCTTCTTTTAAGATATTAAAACTAAAAGATTTACCTAGTGTTTGGCTTATTAATGATTCCAAGAGAGAAACATCCTGAGCATTATTCATGTCAGGATATCCTTTAGGAAATTTATACGCAATCCTATTTAAATATTTTGTAATGTTATCCATTCTCTTTTCTTTCTTGCCAATCGTAAGATACACTATCTTCTGTGATAGGACCACCTTTAGCCCAAGTTCTACAAGTTCTAGCTGAATGGCATTTAAAGTTGTGCATCCAACAGTAACCTAATCTACCACTATCATCTGAGACTTTACCAGGCATACATTCATCCATTCTAGGTGAAATATCAAAAGCAACACAATTACCACATAGTGATGATTTAGCTGCTTTAACTGTTGTATCCCAATATTCAGCTAATTCTTCCCAATAATCTCCTGGTTCATCTACATTTAATGGACCATATTTGATGTAATCTGCTTTGATTGAAGCATCTCGATTTTTAGTATTTAACTCAAGGTTTTGGGTAGCAGCAGGACAAGCCATTGCTGCTTCATACAATTTACCTTCAGCTAAATATTTTTTTAAATCGAAATTTTCCATTTTATTTTTATTTTATTTTATACTTCTTCTACTGTTTCAGTTTCTGTGTCTCCACCACCTGTGTCTAGAGATAAATCTTCAGCACCATCGGTATCGGCACCTTCACCACCTTCGGTTTTAGCACCATATCGTAAGATACGAGCAATTGACTCGGCTGCACGCTCTTCTTCAGGAAGATTTAAAAGATAATATTTTTTACCTTCAACTTGAGCAATCCAACTTCTGCTATTATAAATAAGATAAAATTCCTGTCCGTTTTTTAAGTTTATACGAAACGTGGTAGGACGAGGAGCAACCCAATCAATAGAAGCTAAGAATGAATTGAAATCAGACGTTAATAGATCGACTATAACCGCTTTAAGTTCGGGGAATTTAGTTAATTCATCGTACTCAATGGCTGCAGCGTCAGATTTCTGTTGAGCTTTATATACTGTTGGTACAATAGCTCTAATTTTTTCTCTTAACTCGCTTGCTGTCATTATTTATTTTTTAACATTTTAGCAATTCGATCAGCGATTTTTTTAGCTTTATCTAAATCGCCTTTATTCATTGCTGTTCTTGCTTTTTTAAGTTGGTGTGTTTTGGCTTCGTCTCCTTTAGCAGCGTTCATTACTTTTTGAATATCTGAAGCTACCATATCTGCTTCGCCTGGGTCTTCTTCGTTAATTTTATATTTTTTCTTAAGTCTTGCTAATACTTTTTTAGCAGAGGTGCTTAACTCATTATGATTTTTAGTGTTTCGAATCTGTCTTAAGTCTCTTGTTGGGAAAGGAGTTTCGAATCTTCCGCTATTAGCTTTCATTTCTTTTTCGATAGCAGCATCTAAGTCTCCTTCATTTACTGGTTCATCGATTACTTCTTCTTTAGAAGCAACATCTACCATAGCATCGATTTGAGGTTCTTTAATCTCAAAATCTAAGTAATGTTTTGCACCTACGATAGCATCTTTTGATTTGATAATTTTAGATTGCCACCAATGTGGGAAATCAACTTCACCTTTACCTTCAAAACCATCTACCATTTGGTAAAGCTCCATAGCGTATTTTCCAATACGGTATAGGTCAGCTTTTAGCATATGTGGTTCGTTGTCTTGATGACCTAAGTCTAAATCTTCATCTATATTTTTGGCATCTCTATATGCATCTAAAGCTTTATGATAAGTTTCATCATCTAGATCTTTTAGAGGATCTGGTCCTTTTTTGTGTAATTTATATGCAGCAAATGCTTTAGCTGCTTTTCTTACTTTTTCATCATCTGTCCAAGAGTCGATTGCATCTGAAAGT
>Ga0208162_1001266_pt1 | contig 13372 bp, 10 predicted proteins | sample CB_VirMetaG_4_FD_184539 | JGI IMG/M metagenome (GOLD analysis project Ga0208162, IMG submission 184539) | Freshwater to marine saline gradient viral communities from Chesapeake Bay - CB_1508_1M Viral MetaG (SPAdes) (version 4) | ecosystem: Environmental > Aquatic > Marine > Coastal | place: USA... | reverse complement strand
GAGGATACTTTGATTTTGATGGTGTTGATGATCAAGTTGATTTTGGGCAACCAGCCATACTTGAAACCTACCCAGCTTCATTTGATATTTGGTTTTACTCATCTAATAATCAAGATTCAGTTATAACAAAAGGTCAATCACGAGCTGCAGCATCTCTAAGAGATTGGGATGTATTTGGTAATGGTACTGATTTAATTTTTGTTGTAAGTAATGGATCAGGATACCCAGTAAATATTAGAAGTACTTATCCATCACTAAATGCATGGCATCATTTAGTCTGCTTGTGGGACGGAACAACTAGTACTAATGGTGCTAAAATGTATCTAGATGGTTCTTTATTTGTGCAAGGAACTGCGACTGGTACAAGTTTTGCAACAGCACATAACATCTTTGCTGGTGGTAATAGAACAGGATTCTTTTTAGATGGACGCATATCTACAATTAAAATGTATGATAAGGTATTAAGCGCAGCAGAAGTATTACAAAACTATAACGCAACAAAAGATAGATACGGATTATGAGAACCTATGTAATAGTAAATACAACAGACTTAACATTACTTGATTATAATGAATTACTTACAACAAGCATTGAAACTACAATACGTAATGTTGAAGGAGATAAAGCAATTGTGAAATATGAAGGAGATATGCCAAACACAATTAATACTCTGAATGATAAGACTTTACACAACCATAATGAAATACTCGTTATCGTGAAAAGCGATGAATGGAAATCTGATCCTGAAGTTGAATAATATAATAGATTAATATTTCTTTCTATTTATAACTGGTTCTGTATTTAATGGAGTGACTTCTTATACTGAAGCAGAAGCTATAGCAGCTGGGTTTGATGTTGGAGATGAAGAAAGTGAAGATTTAGCAAGGTAATTTTCTTTTATTTTTTTTTAATTTTTCTTATTTCTTTATATATTTATCACTGAATAAAAAGTTATTTTTTTAAATTGCAATCTATGTCTGAAACTAAGTATGACTTTCCTACTGAAACAGTAGAATTACCCTCTAAAGGTTTAGTTTATCCTAAAGATAATCCTCTTTCATCTGGTGAAATAGAGATGAAATACATGACTGCTAAAGAAGAAGATATTTTATCTAATCAAAATTACATTGAAAAAGGTACTGTAATAGATAAATTATTGGAATCTCTTATAGTAAGTAAAATAGATTATAGAGATCTAATTACCGGGGATAAAAATGCTTTAGTGATCGCTGCTAGAATTTTAGGATATGGAAAAGAATATAAGTTTGAAATATCAGGTGAAACCTTTACAGCGGATTTAAGTAAACTAGAAAATAAAAAAATTGATACTTCTTTATTTGAGAAAGGTGTAAATGAATTTGCATATACCCTACCTAATTCAGGTGTACCTGTTACTTTTAAATTATTATCTCATAGAGATGACATGGCCATAAATAATGAATTACGAGGGTTAAAAAAGATTAAGAAAAACGAATCACCTGATATCTCTACTAGAACTAAATATATGTTAACCTCTGTAAATGGTGAAACTGATAGAGCAACAGTTAGAAAGTTTGTAGATAATCATCTTTTGGCTATGGACGCTCGAGAGCTAAGAAATTATATTAAAACAATTCAACCTGATATTGATTTAGTAACCACGGTAACTGATGAAGAAGGTGCGCAAATGGAAACAGAAATTCCCTTCACATTAAATTTTTTTTGGCCAGACGCAAAATTATAGATCTCTTTTATTCACTCAGATCCATTCTATCGTCTTTCATGGAAATGGTGGCTTTGATTACCACACGGTATACAATATGCCCATATGGTTAAGAAAATTTACGTATAACCAATTACAAGCTCATTACGATAAACAAAATGAGGATATAAAAAGAGCCCAATCTAAAGGTAAAAATAAGGATACCACTAATATAGATATGGCTAATACAAATAAGGTTAACGTTCCTGATTTTGTTAAAAAAAGGCCTACTTACTCTTCTACAATAAAAAGGCCTAATCAATAATATTTATAATAAAAGGTAATGGCTAGGAAAATCCAACAACAGCTGGAAGCAGAAAATGCAGAAAGAAGGAAAGGCTTAGAACTTATAAAATTATTTAATAAGGCACAGGGTGATCTTTTAAGTGTTGGAGAAAAAATAGTAGCTAACCAAGAACAAACTAGAAAGCTTACTGAAAAGCAACTACAGAAAGAAAGAGATTTAGCTAAAGCGGCTTTAGCAAATGTAGAGGCTAGGGCTCGGCAATTAGCTGATTCAAAGAAATTAAGGGGTTTAACCGAACAAGAATTAAGGGATAGAAAAGACTTAACGGATGAAGAGAAGTCTATTGAATTAGCAAGAAGAAATAATTTTAAAACTGAAAGAGAACTAGTTGCCGAAGTTCGTAAAGAACTACAAATAAGAAAAACTGTTAATAAGCAGTTAGGAGTTACAGGTAAAGTAGTAAAAGGTTTTAAAAAATTAGGATTTGATTTTTCCGAAGCTCTTGAAGCTGCAGCAGAGGAATCCGAAAGAATACAAAGGGAAGGTACAAAAACTGAAAAAGCTCTTTCACAACAAATAGTTAATGCAAAATTATTAGCTGGTGGGCTTAATACGGCATTAGATACTTTTTTAGATTTTGCATCAATAGGTAAAGTATTAACCGATAACTTTTTTGCTTATAATGAAGCACTAAGAGAAACAAGACAATTAACAGGACAGTCAGCTACAAATTTTTCCAGTTTCGATGATTCATTAATAACCTCAGTAGATCAAATTGAAACTATTACTGCTCTATCTAAAGAATTAGGGATAAATGTAAATTCCGCTTTTTCTCAAGAAACTATAAAGCAAGCTACTGAATTAAGTAAATTACTAGGAATAAGTGCTGAAACTACTTCAAAATTAGCCATCCAAGCTGAAGCATTTGGGTTTGCAATAGACGATGTGGAAAACCAAGCTTTTAAAACCGTAAAGTCCTTAGGTGCTCAAGGAAAAGCAGCTTTAAATGTTCAACAAGTGTTAGATGACACAGGAAAAGTATCAGGAAGATTGCAGGTTTCATTGGGTAAAAATCCAAAAGCTTTAGTAAATGCAGCGGCTGCAGCTAGAAAATTAGGAATTTCATTATCCGAAATAGAAGATGTTGCAGATGGGTTATTAGATTTTGAATCTTCTATTAGAGCAGAATTAGAGGCGGAGTTACTTACGGGACAACAAATAAATTTAGATAGAGCAAGAGGATTAGCTCTTATGAATGACATGGAAGGGCTATCAAATGAAATAGCCAATAATCAGGATATCCTTAATGCTTTCCAAAGTGATAATAGGTTAGCTCAACAAGCAATAGAAAAATCATTAGGCCTTTCATCTGATCAAATTGCTAAAATAATTTTTCAACAAAAAATTAATGAAGGATTAACTGCAGAACAAGCAGGTGAATTAGCTGGTATTAATGAAGAAGAAGCAAAAAGATTAGGTTTACAACAACAACTTGATCAATCCATAGCAAAAATTGCACAATCCTTAGCACCTGTAGCTGAATTTTTTGCTTCAATGGTCTCTAACTCATTTGCATTATATGGTACATTAGGTTTAATAGCAGGTATAAAAATGATAGGTCTAATTACTCAAATTGCTACTCTTGCTGCTATGCAAGAAAAAGCTGCATTAGCAGGGGTTGCTGCTAAAGTAGCTGCTAATCCTTTAATGGCTATAGCTACAGTAGCAGGTATAGGCTTAGCTATTGCTGGGGTAAAAGCTCTTATGGCTAAGCAGATAGATGATGGTATGATAGATGGTAGGGGTGGATTAGTTGTAAGTGGACCTAAGGGTTCATTTGCTTTAAATTCTGAAGATACAATAGTAGCTAATAAAAATGGGGTTATTGCTGGTACTAATTTAGGGGGAAATTCTAATGGAGGAGGTTCCTCTAATGCTGTTTTAATTAGTAGGGTAGATAAACTAATAGCAGCCACCGAAAGAGGAAGCCAAATTAATATGGATGGTAATTTAGTAGGTAAATCTGTTGCTAATAATACCTCAAGAATAGGATTATAATAGTTTTTAACTATACAATATTTATAATAAACCACAATTATGCCTGACATATTATCAAAATTTAATACTCAAGGATCCATTTTTTCGGATTTAAATGGAGGACCAGGATTTATGAATCAACCTAATCTTCCCCCTCCCGAAGAGGCTGGAACTGAGTTTATTAATGTAGATGGAGAAGTTTTATCTCCTATTAGTTTAGACCAATCCCCTTTATCCAATGTAAGGGGTAATGAAGGTAATCCAGTTCTTAATGATTTATTAACATTTTCTGCATTACATAATGAGTATTCTCTAAATGGAGAACCAGAAATACCTGGTAAACCTAATCCTTCTACTTTAGATTTAAATGGAAGTACTCCTCCTAGATATCAAGATAATGCTCCTCCGGGTGCACAAGGAAATTTTTCTAGTACAATAACTGCATAAATTAAGTAGATTAAATGCCGTTAATTAATCTAACAACTAATTTAAAATCTCTTCCTTACGGTTCAGATAGACGGGGAGGTGGTAACAGTGGTCAACCTTTTGTTCAAACCCCTATACCACCTCAGGACCAGCAATCAACTGAAACCCTTCCTAATGTTCCTTTAGCAGCAGTTCCTACAGAAGTAGCTAATGCTATAGGAATAGGAAATCCATTTACTACTAATGTCTCTTTAGGTGCTGGAGATGGTATAATTAGAGGTGGTATTACAACGGCAGCAAGTAGGGCTTATATAGATGCTGGTAGAATTAGTAGATTTTTAAGTTCTACCGAAGGAGGTCTTTTTTTAGATAAACAAAAATTATTATCTAATGTAGGCCCATTAACACAAGGTGGTGGTAAATTCAATAATGATTTAGAAACTAAAAGACTTACTATAGAAGGCCAAACAGCAGGAAATGCTTTTGGTTTACACCTACTTAAACAAACAGAAACCCAAGAATTTAATTTTGTTAATCCTGCACAGAGTGTTGAAGAAATTTTAGAAAATGGTCTAAATTTTATGGCAGGAACTAAAGGAGAACCTACACCTGGTAGATATTTAGATAATGTAGATCCTTTTGGAAGGAGGGCAAATACTTTATCCCTTAATGATAATAGATTAGTAGCTCTATCCCGATTATTTAACCAGTTTTATCTATCTGATGATGAAAAATTAACTGGTACCCAACGTATAGGAAATAATGGGTTAATAACACTTAACGAAGGTGGTGCCATGATATCATACCCAGCAGGTCCAGGTACCGAAGGGTTAGGAGCCGGAACAACAAATATAAGGTTTTCTGATCAAAGAACGGGTGAAAATAATGCTACTCTATTAAATTCTGGATTTTATGGAGAAGGTTTTGGTGGTACCTTACAGGGAGATACTTTTAATTTAATTAGACTAGCTAGACAGGGAGCTAGTGTTATTCAAGGGGGTTTAACTAGATTAGGGCGAAGAAGGGGATTTGTAGGGTTTTTAGGTAATGCATTAGCTGCTACTGTACCTTCATTATATGATAAGGGAGTAGAAAAATTAGATCGTTTTATACGTAGTAACCTTGCTAATGCTTTAGGTTTAGAAAATTTAACACCCCAATCTAATTATTCAGTATTTACACGTCCCACTCCTACTTTTAATTATACTAATTATCTAGGAGTATCTAATATATTTGGTGCCATTGAATCAGATCCATTATTTTTTAATAATGAAAAAAACCACATAGAACAGGATGGTAATAGAACTAGGACTTTTGATTTTAACGTTTATGCAAATCAAGGTATAGGGGACATAAGCAAGATGAATCCCGAGTTACAAAATAAAAATAACGGAGCATCCTGGACACAGAAAAATATTTTAGAGGCACCCGGATTTATTACTGTTGGTACAGTAGGTGAGGACTTTAGAAAAACTATACTTGAAGAAAGAGGTGATTTTGAACCATTTAGAAGAACTACAATTTCTGCAGCTCCATCATATGTAAGTAATAAAGCATTTGAAACTAGAGTAAACGCAGGTGACCCTGGAAAAGTACCATTAACTCCACAATTTAAAGGAGTATTTGATTATTCGGTAGATTCTACTAAATTAGAAGCTCTTAATAAAATTACAGCTTTTGAACCTAAAAATACTTCAGGAAAAAGACCTAGTAGGGACACTAACCCAGTTAACGATTTTATACAATTTAACTTTGCAGTAATTAATACTAGTACTAGTAATACTACATATGTACATTTCCCAGCATTTATAAATGCCTTTAGTGATAATTATTCGGCTGATTGGTCATCCGTAAGATATGTAGGTAGGGGAGATAGTTTTTATAATTATGAAGGATTTGAAAGAAGTATAAATATAGGATTTACAGTAGCTGCACAATCAAAAGCAGAATTAAACCCCATGTATAGGAAATTAAATTATTTAGCCTCTACTTTAGCTCCTAGTTACCAATCATCTGGATTTATGAGAGGTAATCTTATAAAAATGACTATGGGATGGTACTTATATGATGTACCTGGATTTTTCCAAAGCTTTAATATAACTGTTCCTGAAGATTCTCCTTATGAAATTAATGTATCTGGGGGCACATTTAACGAATCCTCTCAAAAATATAATGATGATGATTCTGTGGGGGAATTACCTTTAGTTATAAATGTAGATGCTACCTTTATACCTATACATAATTTCCTAGTATCTAAAGTAGCTAATTCAGAAGGCAAATACCCAAGTTCAGGTGCAGGTAGTAATAATTCTAAATTTATATCTCTAACAGATGGTGCCACGGATTTATACAATAAACGAAGTACATTTGATGCCAATGATCCTATAGCTTTACCTGTTGGAATAGACGCAGACCGAGATGGTATACCTGATTTTGTAGATGTAGATACAACTAATCCTCCTCCTTCTTTGGGGGGGTCAACGTTTATAGGACCATTACTACCTGAATAAAAATAAAATAATATGTCACGTTATAAAAGAATAGGCTTAGCTAGAAATGAAAACCAAGATGTTGCCAATGTTGGGGCACAATATTACATTTCAAGTTATTACCCTTCTATACCTTTAAGTTCTAATGATATATATGCTATTACAGAGTTTGGAGATAGATTGGATGTTCTTGCTAATAGATTTTATGGAGATACAAATTTATATTGGATTATAGCAGCTGCTAACCCCGATTTAGTACCCGCAGACTCAGTATCTTTAAAAGGGGGGATACAATTAAGAATACCTACTGATGTTAATACTATAGTATCTAACTATAATATTGCAAATGGTATTGGTACTTCTATTACTTCATCTCCATCTTCTAATGGAGGTGGAATACCTGTGGGTGGTTCTGGAGTCTCTTCAGTTTCTAGTGGAGGAGGTGGAGGAGGTTATTAAATTATAAGTTATGTCAAATATATTAGGAGAAGTTTTTAAGGATTATGTAAGACAGCAAATAATTAACAGGCAGTCATTATTAGGCCAACGGTCATATAGTAACAATGATTTACAAGTAATAAACACAAAAGCTCCCTTCTTAAGACTTATATCATCCGTTGATGTAGGTGAACATTTTCTTACTACTACTACTGTTACTGAACCCCCTCCTGCTGCTACAGGATTTACTATTAACGAACCTATTCAGCCTGGATTAGGATCTACGGGTATGAATCCTGTTCCAAGTGGTCCTGATGCAGATGGTGATGGTACTGTTAATACAGAGGAACAAATATTGTATGATGCTGCTGTTGAAGATTATGAAAGTGGAACCCTAATTGGTGTAGGGGGTATTGATATAGCGGGTGGAGTAGGAGTAGTAGGTAGCGATTTGACAATAGGTGATGATATTCTTGAGTCTGCTTTTCCAACAATAAACCCAGAGCCAGTTGATATAACTGTTACAAGCGAAGAGGATGGTGTTGTAACTACTACAACAATGACTACTGAGGAGGAGCGTACTGAAGGTCCTTTTCCTGACTTAACTACAAATATAACTACTACAACTGCTAATACTGAAACTGGGGCTGTTACCATACAGACTATTGAGGCGTATACAGGTGCCATTACGAAAACAGAGACAACTCCCACAAAAGAAGGAACAGTATTAAAAAGATTATTAGACTTAGGGATATCTGAAGATTTTATAAAAGGAGATTCATTAGCTAAAAATCTTATATTACATGGGGGTACATCTAATCAATCAGGTATTAGAAGTGGCCTTAATTCTACTAATGGTGCTTATGGGTGGGGGGGTATAGATGAACGTGGATATGTCCCTATGCCTGGTATTACAGATGCATCCGTTAAATTTTATAATAATGGTGCTTTATCTGAAGCTACAATTAACATAAAATGTTTTAGTAGAAATCAATTTGCTCTAATCGATGCCCTATATTTAAGACCTGGTTACACCTTATTATTAGAATTTGGTCATTCAGTATACATAAATAATTCGGGGAATAAAGAGGAAATGGATGATTTTTTAAGCCCTGCAGCTGATGCATTATTAGCGGGCAATAAAACTCAATTTCAAATATATGATTTAATAGAGGATGAAAGAGAAACCCGTGATGGCAATTATGATGCCGTATATGGAAAAATAACTAAATTTAACTGGTCATTTAATAAGGATGGATCCTATGACTGTACAGTAAATCTAATAGGTTTAGGTAGTATAATAGAATCCTTAAAGTTAAATTCGGGTCCATTACTTTCTACAAATAGTAGTCTTGATAAACTATACAAATTTTACCAACAAACAAACCAAGTTGCAGTTGCTGTAAATGAAGCAGCAGGTGAAACTGAAACAGATGGGGTGCAAGCAGAGGCTAATGTATTGGGAGTTAAATCACCAACATTACTGCATTTTTATATGTTTTTAATTCAATCAAGTGCACCTGAAACTATATCGGCTTCCCCGTCTCAAGTAGCAGGAGCAGGAGGTACTAATTTAAGTGTAAAAGAAGGAGGAGCCACCACAGCTGAAAGAACTGCACAAGCCGAAGCAGCAGCTGCTAATATAGGTGATAAATTAGTAGCAGGGCAATTCTCTACACAAGTTAGAGATTTTAAATTATATGATGTTGACCTAGATCAAGATGGTAGATCGGGTACTGCTACTATAAAAGATGCCATATTATATGTTTCGGGTGTAACAGCCCCTGTTGATGAAGGTATTAATGGGGTGCAATCATATATAAAATTTGGTTGTCTTATTTCTATAATAAATCGTAAGATGATGTTTTACGATGGTGAGCGTAATGCAACTCCCTTTACTAAAATAGATATGAATTTTGGTAATGGTAGTCAACCCTTTAATAAAGATAAAAACTACATGCTCAGTGTACCTGGACAGTTATCTGGCAATCCTAAAGTGTGTGTAATCCCATATAGTAACTTACAAAATGTAGATGGTTTCCCAGATTTACATAATACGGAATTAAATAAGGTCGTAAGAGATATGAATACGGGCTTTAAAGTAAGTGGTGAAAAGTATGTAGGGAGAATAGCTAATATATTAGTTAATACTGAACATGTCGGAAGGTGTTTAAATAATTCCGCCAATTCGGATGGAGATATAATGGCACTAGATTTTTTACAAAATCTTTTAGGAGATATTAGTAATGCACTAGGAGGTGTTAATAATTTTAAAGTAGAAATAGATGATGAAGGACTAATAAAAATAGTAGATAGAATTCCTCCACAATATAAATCCTTAGCTCTAGATAATGGTAGTACCGTAACTACTATAAATGCCTTTGGTGTAACTCCTGGGGGGAATGGTTCATTTGTAAGAGATATAAAATTGTCATCGGAATTAAATAATGATTTTGCTACTGCTATAGCCATAGGTTCTCAAGTTAATGGAAACCAACCAGGAGCTAATGCAACTAACTTTGCCCAATATAATAGAGGATTACAAGATAGAATAATTAAAGAAAAATTATCTGCCTATAATAATATATCATCTAGTTCGGGTAAAAACCTTAGGGACGTAAGAAATGATATGATAACATTTTTATATCCTACTTATTCAAAAATGCAGTACAATGCAGAATCTTTATCTGGGTTTGAAAGTAAAAATAAAACTTATGCTCAAATGCTAGTAGGGGAATTAGCTAATACTGGTAATATATCTCCTCCTTTTTTCCTTCCTTTTAATTTAAAACTTACATTAGATGGAATTTCAGGCATTAAATTATTCCAAAAATTTAAAGTATCAGATAATGTTTTACCCCCAACATATACTGCAGAACAAGTAGATTTATTAGTTAAAGAAGTTAACCATAACATATCTGCAGATGGGTGGACTACAGAAATAGGTACATTATCCGCACCCGCAATAGCTGTAGGAGAGAAAGCTGATAATGCTATAAAATCTTTTGTATCCTATAAAAAGGCTTTATTTAGTAAATTATTTGCTATTTCTAATGCATTAGATGATGACAATAGTTTAAATACAGTTAGATCTGTACAAACTGTAGGTGGTAGTGGTACTGCTTATGGAGGTGCTTCTTCATTTTTACCGGCTGCTAATGCTACCGCAGACCTTAAGGTATGGCCATGGCGTGTTAAAGATCCTGAGGGTTATATTGATGCTAACTTCCAAAAAACTGCCCCTGCATGGATGCCTTACCATAAGGAATCGTTAGCAGCTGAAGGATTAAAAGTAGTGATTACAAGTCCAATGCAATCTGCTAGATTTTCCGGAAAGGAAGTCCATACTGGAATGGATGTAGCAGCATCACAATCTGAAACCGTTAATCTTATAGCTCCTATAGGGGGTACAGTTAAAAATAAATTTGAGTCCGCAACAGGGGGTTTTGGGCCTAATTACCCCCAAATTAGACCACCTGGAAAACTTTTAATACAAGATGGTGCTCCCGGAGGAACGATGATGAGTTATCAAGTATGGATGGGACATACGAGTAAATTTATTGGAGAAGATAATAGAACAGTTGTTGCCGGGGATGTTGTAGCATGGCAGGGTAATGAAGGTAAATCAGGTGGTCCCCACTTACATTTAGAGATATATCTCCCAGTTCCTAGTGGATCACCCCTAAGAGAAAAACAACAAAGGTGGGCTGTAGACCCAGCCGCCTGGTTAGATAGAACACCAATCCCTTCTAATGCAGCTCGATTAATAACAGGTACGGGTCCGAATATGAAGGGTTCAAATAGAGCTAAATATGCGTAATGTATTATCCTAAAAATAAAATAAAAACAAATTTATACGCTAAAACTGGAGAATTTTTAGTAGTAGAAACTTTATCACCTTATACTGGTTATTATTGGGCTTCACATACGGGTAAATTTTTTACTGGTAGAACTCCTAATGATAAACCCCAAAGAGAATTAACCCCATTGGGGAATGATACACATACTCCTCAATTTAATCCTCCATTTTTAGGAGTAGAAGCTAAAGAATTTTTAAATGAATTAACTAATGAGCCTTCTTACAACGAAACTACTAGAGTATATTCTATTTTAACTGATCAATTAGTTCAAAATGTTAAAATTCTACCTTTCCATAAATTTGTTACTCCAAGTGAAAAAGATTATCAATTGGGGGGTTTTATGAGATACTTTACAGTAAGGGTAAACGAAGCTGTATATGTAGAAACTGATAAAAAACATTATGATGCAATAGTACAACAAGATCCCAAATATGCCCTAGAATTATTAATACCTTTTAAAATATTTTGGACCTTAATAGGGGAAAGAGATCAAGTATTTAGAGCAAATAAAAACATAACGGAATTAACAGCTAAAAGGTTGAAAAAAAATGGATTAACTGAATTTTTAAAGGGTAATTATTTACAATTTTATAGAGAAAATGGTTCTAGTACATCTCCTCAATCATCCACTCCTACTAGAACACAACCTATTTCAGATCTTAATTTACCGGCAGATGGTCAACCATCACCCCAACGAACTCTTTATACCCCTCCCCCTTCATCAGGAGGAGGATCTGTAGGAGGAGGTGGATACTAACAAATTAGTTTGTATATTCACTAAATGTTCTGGTTAATAGAAACTAAAGATCAATTAGATAAATTTATTACTAGGAATGCTACTAAAGCATTCATTGAGGTAATTCCTTTTAACTATAATATTCACCCTGCGGATAATAATCCTATTTCTTTAATTTATGTTAAACCTTTAGGATATAGTGGCTATATAGTGGCTATTAACCATTCAGAAACTCTTAATCTATTAGGTATTAGTTGGTTAGATAGATTTGATACTATATATGTTAGGGACAAAAAAGAGATTTTACATTATATATACCATCCTAATATTATTGATTTAACTTTAAATAGGGCTAATTACCAAAAACCACTTACAAAAACCCATAATCATTTTTACTCCAAATATCCATTTAAAAAGGATTTAAATGTTTTAATTCCTGTTACTAAACACTTTGAGTATTGTGAAAATTTATATGATGATTTAAAATTTTATATTGATGAACCTATCAACGACTTTTACAACAGAAAATCTACAGTGGCATTCTACGCCCTCGAGTCCAATGGAATTAGAATATGTAAAGACAAATTTGAAGAAAAATTCCACAGCGTACACAATGACATTATATATACTCAGTATAACTTCAAAACTACAACTACTAGACCTTCAAATAAATTTAGAGGAGTAAATTACTCTGCTTTATCTAAAAAAGATGATTCTAGAGAAGCATTTATACCATCTAATGATGTATTTGTAGAAATGGACATTTCAGCATATCATCCCTCTTTATTAGCTAAACTTATAGATTACAAATTTAATGAAGAGGATATACATGAAGCATTTGCTAAAATGTATGGAGTAGAATATAAAGAAGCCAAACAACTTACCTTTAAAATGTTGTATAGTGGTAATTTTGGTGAATACTCAGAGTTAGAGTTTTTTAAAAAAGCTAAACAATTTACTAATATAATTTGGGGGGAATTTAATAATAAAGGGTTTATTGAATGTCCTGTGTCCAAATATAAATTTGAAAAAAATAAATTAGAAGATATTAATCCACCAAAGTTACTAAATTATTTGTTACAGAATTTGGAGACCTCAAATAATGTTCTTATATTATGGAGAATATTTAAGATACTAAAAAATAAGCAAACTAAACTAGTATTATATAATTATGATTCATTTTTATTTGATTTTCATAAATCAGAAAAGCATTTAATAGATGAATTAAAAATGATATTTGAAGAATTTGGGTTGCGAATAAAAATAAGTTATGGAACAAACTACTCTTCTTTACAATCCCTCTAATATTTATAATAGAACTTCATTAGATAGTTTTGATATAAATTTAGAAGGTTTGGCTGGGAATAAATTATTTTGTACGTTTTCTACAATTGAGGA
>Ga0208162_1001265_pt1 | contig 13383 bp, 11 predicted proteins | sample CB_VirMetaG_4_FD_184539 | JGI IMG/M metagenome (GOLD analysis project Ga0208162, IMG submission 184539) | Freshwater to marine saline gradient viral communities from Chesapeake Bay - CB_1508_1M Viral MetaG (SPAdes) (version 4) | ecosystem: Environmental > Aquatic > Marine > Coastal | place: USA... | reverse complement strand
AAGAATTTAAAGGAATGGACGAAAATAGTCCTGAAATTTATGCAGTAGAATGAAAATAGCACAAATTAATCCTGGATGTGGCATTCCCATCCCACCACCCTCGTGGGGAGCAATTGAAAAAATTGTATGGGAATTTACTACTAATATGCGTAAATTAAGTCATGTGGTTGATATTAAATGGGCTTCCGAAATCCAATATGGTGATTACGATATTGTAATGGTTCATGTAGCAAATCTAGCTCTTGAATTAGCAGACAGAGGAATCCCTTATATATTTCAACACCACGATCATCACGCTTATCATTATGGTAAAGATTCTCACGTGTTTAAAGAGAATATGAAAGCAATTGAGGGTTCATTAGTATCATTAGTCCCTGCTAGATTTTTAGTTAATTATTTTAATCATCCTAAAGTTCAATACTTTGCTCACGGAGTAAACACGGATGAGTTTTATCCTATGGAAAAGCCTCAACCTGAAAACCCAAAATTATTAATGGTTGCTAACAACGGTTTAGCAGGTAATCCTACGTTTGATAGAAAAGGATTTACTTATGGTTTAGGTTTAGCTATGATGAATAATTTAGAAATTACAATAGCAGGACCCTCAGCTAATAAAGAGTTTTTTAATGCTCATTTATGGATGTTGAATTACCCTAAACTAAACTTGGTTTTTGATACTCCTAATACTAAATTATTAGAACTTTATCACGATCACGATATATTTGTTCATCCAACTATGTTAGAAGCAGGACATCCTAATTTAACAATGATTGAAGCAGCGGCTGCTGGTTTACCTATTATTGCTAATTGGGAATTAGAAACTACTTTTCATGGTGCTTGGAGAGCACCACGTGATGTTTTTAAAATGGATAGAGGATTAAAAGATATTATAAGTAATTGGGATTTTTATAAAGAAAAAGTAATAAATACTGGTGAAGAATTATCCTGGTTAAATCGTTCTAAAGAATTAGTTAAAATTTATGAAAGATACTTTAATTAAAGAATATAATAATTTGAATTACCTTAGAATTCCATCTAAAGAACAATCTAATATATTTAATGTTAATTTTGTTAATGGACCTTTTTTAGAGATTTTAGGACCCCTACACGAAGATTATGTAGTAACATTTACTGATACTAAACGAAGTAAAGTATTACATAAAGCAGAAATTAATACTAATATGTGGACTAGAGCTAGTGTTAAGTATGATGTTGATTGCTTAATTGAAGTAAAAAGTAAATCTACCAACCAAATAGTATTCTCCCATCAATATAATCCTAAAGGTAAACGAGTATACATTCATTTAGATTCTAAGTCAATAGGTGATACTTTAGCATGGTTCCCCTATGTAGAAGAATTTAGAAAAAAATGGGAATGTGAAGTAATTACTTCTACATTTCATAACGATTGGTTTGAAAGTGAATACCCTGAATTAGAATTCACAAACCCAGGAAGTGAAGTCCACAACTTATATGCAATGTATTCTATTGGGTGGTATTATAATGGTCAAGAGGTTAATGACGAATATGTTCCTGTTGATTTTAAAAAATACCCCTTACAACAAACAGCTAGTGAAATTTTAGGATTAAAATATAAAGAAGTAAAACCAAAACTTGCATTCCGAAAAACACTACAACTTGCCCCTATAGAAGGAAAATACGCTGTTATAGCCCCCCATGCTTCAGCCCACGCTAAGTATTGGAATTATCCTGGAGGTTGGCAAACAATTATTGATTACTTAAACGAGCAAGGATATAAGGTAGTAATGATTACTCAAGAACTTTTAGGAGATGAATGGCATGACTCAAAATTAGGAGGAACATTAACTGGTGTAATCGATAAAACTGGAGATTATCCATTAGAAGATAGAGCTACTGATCTTATGGGAGCCGATTTGTTTATTGGTGTAGGTAGTGGGCTATCATGGTTATCGTGGGCTTTAGGAACCAAAACAATCATGATATCAGGCTTTAGTTATCCTTATACAGAATTCCAAGATGCTAAACGTATTTACCCATTAGATAACTCAGTTTGTAGAGGTTGCTTTAATAGAGAATGGTTAAATCCTGGTGATTGGGAATGGTGCCCAGATCATAAAGATACCCCACGTCAATTCGAGTGTACTAAAACAATTACCCCACAACAAGTAATCGAGGCAATTGATAGTTTTTAACTAATTTTCTTATATTTATCAGTATATAATAAGTTCTTGTCATTAAATAGTTATTTTTGAGTTAAGTTGACTTTTAACAACCTTTAATATATTTATAACAAAATAAAATAACATTTAATCAAGATGGCAGAAACTTTAGTATCTCCTGGTGTGTTAGCAAGAGAAAACGATCAATCGTTTGTATCTCAGCAGCCTGTAAACGTTGGTGCAGCTATTATAGGACCTACAGTAAAAGGTCCAGTAGAAGTACCAACAGTAGTAACTTCATATAGTGACTTTAAAAATAAATTTGGCGCAGTATTAACTAGTGGTAGTAACGAATATACTTACTTTACTTCAATCGCTGCTTATAATTACTTCAACAACGGTGGAGAATCATTATTAGTAGCAAGAGTAGTAACAGGTTCTTACAGCCCAGCACTTTGTGTTAACAGTACTGGAGATAATTTTATTAGTGGTAGTGATGATGATCAGTCATTTGTTTTAGAAACAATTTCTGAAGGTACCATTATGAATAGTTCAGGTTCAGAAGATACTTCAGGATCTTTACCTAACGGTACATCAGATAATATTAGATGGGAAATTCAAAATTCCGATACCACTTCAGGTACATTTACTATTTTAGTAAGACAAGGTAATGATGTAACTAATGATAAAAAAGTATTAGAAACTTGGACTAACCTATCATTAGACCCTAAAGCTTCAAACTTTGTTTCTAAAGTAATCGGTGATCAAACACTTAACTATAATTCAAGTGATAATCAAGTAGAAGTAAGTGGTTCTTACCCTAATGCTTCAAGATATATTAGAGTTAAATCGGTAACTGCCCTTACACCTGATTATTTTGATAACAATGGAGTAGCTAAAATAGCATATACTGGATCAATTCCATCTAACCAAAGTGGCTCATTCGATTCAGCTTCCGGCTCTATTAAAGCAGGAGCTAACTTCTACGATGATATTAATAATTCAAATACTCAAGGTTTAACTGGTGGTAACTACGATAACATGATTAGCTTGTTATCAAATAAAGACGACTACCAATACAACGTATTACTAACCCCAGGTCTATACGATGCTGATTATTCTTCTCAATGTACTAGTATTATTACTAATACTCAAGAAAGAGGAGATGCATTGTTTGTATTAGATCCTAGAGCATATGGAGCATCAGTGGCCAATGCAGTAACAACTGCAGGAACTAGAAATACTTCATACGCAGCAAGTTACTGGCCATGGGTACAAGTAATTGATCCTGATAGAGGAGCAATGGTGTGGGTACCTGCTTCAACAGTAATGGGTGGAGTATTTGCTTATAACGATTCAGTTTCAGAACCTTGGTTCGCACCTGCAGGTATTAATAGAGGTGGGTTGTCTCAAGTAGTTAGAGCTGAAAAGAAATTAACCCAAGCAAACAGAGATACCTTATACGCAGGTAAAGTAAACCCAATCGCTACATTCCCCGGAACTGGAGTAGTAGTATACGGACAGAAAACATTACAAACTAGAGCAAGTGCGCTTGATAGAGTAAACGTAAGAAGATTGTTAATTCAACTTAAATCTTACATTTCTCAAGTAGCAGATGGTTTAGTATTTGAACAAAACACAGCAGCTACAAGAAACCAATTCTTAAGCCAAGTAAACCCATACTTAGAAAGTGTACAACAACGTCAAGGTTTATACGCGTTTAAAGTAGTAATGGATGACACGAATAACACAGCAGATGTAATTGATAGAAACCAATTGATCGGTCAGATTTACATCCAACCAACCAAAACTGCTGAGTTTATTTACCTAGACTTTAACATCTTACCTACCGGAGCTACTTTCCCAGCGTAAGAATTTAAAGAACAAATATTTATAATAGAATAAAATAATATAACGCAAAATGGCAGTATTAGATCCAAACGAAATATTTTTCACAGCCTTTGAACCAAAGCAGTCAAATCGCTTTATCATGTATATTGACGGTATTCCGTCGTATGAAATCAAGGGAGTAGGTGCAGTCAACGTAACCCAGGGAACAGTTCCTCTTAACCATATAAACGTTCAAAGATTCGTTAAAGGTAAAACAACTTGGGGTACTATCCAGTTTACATTATTCGACCCAATCACTCCTTCAGGTGCTCAAGCAGCTATCGAGTGGTTAAGATTACACCACGAATCAGTAACTGGTAGAGATGGATATTCAGACTTCTACAAAAAAGACTTAACATTTAACGTATTAGGTCCTGTAGGTGATGTAGTTTCAGAATGGATTATCAAAGGTGCTTTAATTACTGATATTAATTGGGGTGACTACAGTTGGGATGATGATGGAACAGCTGTTAACATTACAATGACTGTACAACCAGATTACTGTGTATTAAACTTCTAAAAGAAGATAAATATTTTACTAAGAGAGCTTGGCTTTGGTCAAGCTCTTTTTTATCGTTATATTTATACTCGTTAACAGTTATTATTAATAAAAATTATGGCCGAATTTAAATTACCAACAGAAACAGTGGAATTACCTTCAAAAGGTTTAATCTATTCCCCTGATTCCCCCTTAGCAGAAGGAAAAATTGAAATGAAATATATGACTGCTAAGGAAGAAGATATCCTTACTAACCAAAACTATATTAAAGATGGTACAGTAATTGATAAACTTTTAAAATCACTAATTGTAACTAAAATTAATTATGATGATTTAATTGTAGGTGACAGAAATGCTATTATGGTTGCTGCCCGAATTTTAGGTTATGGAAAAGATTATAATTTTACTTTTAATGGGAAAGAATATTCAGTTGATTTAACTGAACTAGAAAATATTTATTTAAAAGAAGAAAATATTTCTGAAAAAGGAGTAAATAAATTTACTTTTACTTTACCTACTACAAATGCTGTAATTGAGTATAAATTACTTAATGGAAAGGATGATAGAGATATCAAACAAGAAATTAAAGGACTTCAAAAATTAGATAAAAATGCATCACCCGAATTATCTACTCGTTTAAAATATATGATTTTATCTGTAGATGGGAATAAAGACAAATCAGCCATTAGAGAATTTGTAGATAACTACATGCTAGCTAGAGATTCAAGAGCATTAAGAGAACACATCCGTGTTACCCAACCTGATGTTGATTTAACATTTACATACCAAGACAGAAACTCAGAAGATCAGGAGGCTTCAATCCCAATCGGGCTTAACTTTTTTTGGCCTGACGCCTAATTATAGAGCTGCTTTATTTAAGCAAATTCATGAAATTGTATTCTACGGAAATGGTGGATATGATTGGGATACTATATATAACATGCCTATATGGTTAAGAAACCTAACATTTAATTTTATAGAACAATATTATAACGAACAAAATAATGATAATCAGGAAGCTGAAGATACTTGGTTGAAAGGAGATGCTCGAGAAGCAGCCAAACAAAATAAAGTACCTAGCTATGTTACAAAGGCGTCAAAGAAATGACGCCTTTTAATATTTATGACAAAACACTAATATAATATGGCTAACGGTTTAGATCCTGATAGAGCAAGAGATTATGCTAACTCCACCCGAGATGCAGCTAGATCCACAGAAGACATTCGCCAGAATCTTCAGGAAATTTTATTCTTAAGTAGGGATTATGCTAAAGAAGCCCGAGAAGCAGCCAATTCAATTTTTGAAAATAATATCCAAGCCGGTGCTACCGCTAAAGCCTTTAGAGATTTAACTGAAACTACTCGTGATATCCGAAGAGAATTTGAAGATATCGTTGGTGGTACTAAATCTATGGCTGATATAGCTAAAGATTTAATTAAATTAGAAACTAGGCGAAAAAATCTTCTTGTAGAACAAGAACAAGCTTTAAGTGCTATATTCACAGAAAATGCTTTTGGGATTGAAGCCCAAGACGCTATTAACCAAGCAATGGGTTCTACTGCTGGTCTTCAAGATGTTTTACTTGAATACGGGCGAGATTTAACTGAAGACCAACAAAATCTTTTAAATTTATATATTGAACAAGGATTAGCTCTTCAAGATCAAGATAAAGATTTAGAAGAAATAGCAAAAAGAGCCGAAACCATAGACTCAGCTATGAGACCTTTTGGTGATCGAGCCATTGGCCTCCAAGATGCCGCTAAAGGATTATCCGAAGGTTTAGGTAAAGCGGGATTTGGAAACTTAGCTTCTAAAATGGGAATTGATGAAGCTATAACCGGAACTAGAGAAATGGCCTCTTCATTAACTGAAGGTGGTACTAAAGCTATGGGTATGTCCGGTAAAATGAAGCTAGCAGGTAATTTTGCTAAAACTCTAGGTTCTAACCTAATGGCTTCTTTAGGTCCTGCAGCTTTATTGGCAATGGCTATTGAACAAATAGTTAAAGCATTTAAATTGATTGACAGCCAATCAGGAGAGGTAGCGAAAAGCATGGGTATATCTGCTGAAGAAGGTAGATCCCTAGTATCATCATCCGCCGATGCCGCTGCTATGTCGGGTGATTTACTTACATCTACTAAAGATGTTGTAGCCGCTCAAATGCAATTAAACAAAGCATTTGGTACTTCAGTTCAATTTTCAGGAGAATTTGCTGCTGAATTTGCTTCCATTCAAGAAAGAACAGGATTATCTGCTCATACTATGGAGGTATTTGCTAAGAAAGCATTAATTGCTGGGACTAGCATTGAAGATCAACTTAAAAAAGTCACAGCAGTAACAATGGAATTAAGTGCCCAAAGTGGAGTAATGCTTAATGCCAAAGATATTCAAGAAGGTATTGGTGAAATGTCTGCTGCCCAACTTCTTACAGCTAAAATGAATACTAAAGAAATGGCTAACCAGGTTTTCCAAACCAAGCTATTAGGTATTTCTCAGTCTCAATTAGAAGGTATTGGTCAAAGTTTATTAGATTTTGAATCTTCTATTGCCTCAGAAATGGAAGCTGAATTACTAACTGGTAAAGAACTTAATTTAGATAGGGCCAGAGCTGCAGCTTTACAAGGAGACCAAGCAACATTGGCCGCAGAGTTAAGAAAAGAAGTAGGTACAGCTGCTGAGTTTGGAGAAATGAATGTTATTGCTCAAGAAGCATTAGCTAAATCTTTTGGTATGCAACGAGAAGATATGGCTAAAATGTTAGTAGAGCAAGAAAAACTTGAAGCAGTTAAAGCAGCTGGATTTAAATCAGTAAGTGAAGCACAAGATATGTACAATAAAGCATTAGCTGAAGGTACATTAACCGAAGAAAAGAAAGAAAAACTACAAAAAGCAGGTCTATTAAACCAAATGGAATCAGCCACTCAGCAAGAAAAATTAAATGCTGCTATGGAAAAAATAACTGATTTATTTGTTCAAATTATAGATCCACTAATGCCTATTATTGATGCTATAATGGCTGTTTTAGATCCAATATTTGCTATTTTATCTCCTATATTAAAACTAATAGGTGATCTAAATAGCCTAATTATGGGTGCTCTTACCCCAGCTCTTAAAGCTATTGGTCTCCAATTTCAAGGTATAGCTGATTTTTGGACTGGGGTATTTAATCTTGATTTTGATATGATGATTACCGGACTTCGAAAAATAGGAAAATCTATTCTTGATTTTGTTTTATCTCCTTTTGAAGCAGCTATTGGGCTCCTTAATAAAATCCCAGGAGTTGATATCCCTACTGTAGGGTCATTTACATCTAATCTTGTAGGTTTAGCTGAAGGTGGTGTGGTAACTAAACCAACAACAGCCTTAATTGGTGAAGGTGGTGAACCTGAAGCTGTAGTGCCTCTAAGTAAAGCTCAAGAAATGGGATTTGGTAGTAGTGAAGAAATTAAACAAACTAATGCCCTTCTCAAAGAACTAATCTCAGCAGTTAAGCAAGGAGGTAATGTATACATGGATTCAACTAAAGTAGGTACTGCAATGGCCGTAGGAACTTATAAAGTTCAATAAATCTTAATATTTATAAACAAAATATATTATGGGAATTTTAAAACAACTTGAAAAACAAGGTTCAACACTTTCTAAATTTGATGGTACGACCCCTAAAAATTCAACAGGTAAAGTACCTTTAAACAATCTTGCTTTAGCTAAGTCTCAATTAGATCTAGACGGCAAAACCCCAGCTAAGTACTCGGATAATTTACCTGGATAATGCCTTTAATTAACCTAAAGACTGACCTTAAATCCCTAAGATTTGGGAAAGACAGGATTGGTGGAGGCGATAGCGGACAACCCTATATCAAATCCAGTATTCCTGAAGGTATCTCGTCTTTAGTTGATTCAAAAGATTTCATATTAAGAGGTGGCCTTAGAGCAGTAACCGATTCATCAACAGATATTTTACGTTTAGGTAGAATGTTTAGTGATCTTAAATCACCTAGTGGTTTATTATTTACAGCAAAACAAACTTTATTATCTAGAACAGCTACACGTACTCAAGCAAGTGGAATTTTAAATGAAGGTACTTATACTCCTTTATCCACATTAGCACAAGCAGGTGTTAATGCTTTTGGTGGTCATTTAAATAAACAGGGGGTAAATCCATTTGGTACTCCTCCTTTATATTTTGATAAAGTTAAACCTAATCCTAGTGATCCTAATCCAAATGAAAAAAATAGGTTAGTATCAATATATCAAAATATAGCAGACAAAACATCTACTAACAATTGGAATTTCTCAGGAATAGATATTAATGTAGGTAATAATGTTATATCATACGGTGGAGGCCCGGGTTCAGATTTAGGTATAGGAAAAACCAATATTAGATTTGCTGATCAAAGAACTACAATTACTGATCTTTCATCTGAGTATGTTTCAACAGAAAATTTACTTTCGTTTAAAGATTTTATAGTAGAAAATAAAAATGAACAGTTCTTTGGTAATATTAAAATATACCAAAAAACACTAGCTTCTCCCCCACAATTAAATGCCCAAACCTCAACACTTAATACAAGTGGATTTAACAATAACCCCGCTACTTTTGGTACTCAACAATTAGAAGATGCAAAACCTCAAGATGAGTTAGGAGATGGTTTTAAAGGAGGTATAAAACAAGATTTTAGAGCTCAATTAAGAACAAATCTTAAACAATCTAATATTATTTCAAATGCTCCTATATATGCGGGAGCTGGGGCTGCTAATTTTGAGCAAAGAACAAATTACGGTAATCCTGCTGATCCTACAAGAAACCTCATTTCATATACTAATGGAACTGGTTTAGGTCCTGTAGATAAAATTAATGCTTTACCCATATATAAAAGCAGCGCTGTAACGGATAATGATATTAAAAATGATTTAGTTAAATTTAGAATAGCGGTCATTGATAATCAAGATCCTACACAAAAAACATTTATACATTTTAGAGCACTTCTAGAATCTATAGAAGATAACTATACAGCTACTTGGAACCCCCAACAATATTTAGGAAGAGGAGAACAATTTTATACTTACGGTGGGTTTGGTAGAACAGTCTCATTAGGTTGGACAGTAGCGGCTCAATCAAAAGAAGAGCTAATCCCAATGTATAAAAAATTAAATTACTTAGCTTCTACCCTAGCCCCAGATTATAGTGGAAACGGGTATATGAAAGGTAATTTAGTCCAACTAACAATAGGAGGATACTTTTACGAACAACCAGGAATTATCACCTCTATGAATTTAAGTTTATCTAATGAAACTCCATACGAAATAGCCATTGATGATTCAGGTAAATCAGACCGCACAGTAAAAGAATTACCTATGATGGTTAAAGTAACTGGGTTCCAATTTACTCCTATTCATAATTTTAGACCTTCAATCCAAACTATTACTACTCCAATGGGTGATGCTGATCTAACAGACACTAATAGTTATGGAGATGAAAGATATATAGCTTTGTCTAACGGTTACAATAATAATTACTAATGGCTAATAGATACCAAAACATACCTCAGGAAAAAATTAACGGTAAAGTGGTATATAAAACATCACGTTACCCTGAGGTTCCTTTATCTGAAAATGATATCTATGTTTACACAACTCAAGGAGATAGGTTTGATACTTTAGCCCAATCTTATTATGGTGATAGTTCTTTGTGGTGGATTATTTCTATCGCTAATACAGATATTAATAATCAATCTTCACTGAACATTCCTATAGGTTCCCAAATAAGAATTCCAAATAATTATGCTTCTGTAATAAAAGAGTTTAATCGTATAAATCAATAAGTTATGGGAAATATCATAGGAGAACCAACCCCATCTTACGTTGTATCCCAAGTTAACAAACGTCAAGAAATTCATGGTAGTCTTGCTAGATCGAATGACGAATTAAACTATTTAAATTCAAAAACAGCATTTGTAAAACTAGCATCTTCAGTATATGTGGAAGACACTATACCTAACGAAGACATTAAAAATACAGGTTTACTAGGTAATCAACTTGCTGAAAAATATGTTCTATTTAATGGGGTTACCGATGAAAAAACCAATACTCAAAGATCGGGAATTGCTAGAGATAAATCTATTGATAATACTAATGCTTATGGTGTTGGTGGATTAGAATTTGGTTTATCCCCTATGATGGGTATTACATCAGTAAACGTTAGCTCTAAAAACCGAGGCTCGTTAAGAACAGCTACTGTTGAAATAATAGCTAATAATAGAATTCAATTTGAAATTATAGATACATTATACATCAAATTAGGATATTTTATGTTATTGGAGTGGGGATGGACAAACTATTATACTTCAACTGAATATATAAAAGATAATCCCCATAGTCTAGTAGATGACTTTTTATTAAGAAATTCTAGCTACGATGAATTATTATTAAAAATTGAAGAAAAAAGAAAAGCATCTGAAGGAAATTACGATGCTTTGGTTGGTAAAGTAGTTAACTTTAATTGGACATTCACCCCAGATGGAAAATATCAAATTACCTTAAACCTAATATCTCAGGGTGATGTAATTGATTCCTTAAAAGTAAATGTACTTCTCCCAGATGATGCTAAATCAACTAAAAAAGAAGAAGCAACGTCTAAAGATAAAGAAGAATCTACTGATGAAGAAAAACCGTCAACACCTTTAGAAACTATTGTAGCATATAAAGATAAAAATTCTTTAGGAAAATTCTTTGCTCAAAAAACTCAACAATTACAAGAATATGCTGCTTTAACTAAAACAGTAAATGGTGTAAAATCTGTTAGTTTTGTAGCACAACAATACCAAGGTAATCCTCAAGACGATAAAAAAGGAACAAAAATATATTATATTCAATTTAAACGACTTTTAGAATGGATTGAAGAAAATTTAGTTCCTGTATCTGAAAATAATGGTAAAAAATCTAGGTTTATTAAATTTGACACGGATGTTGAATCTAACTTAATATTACTACCTTCTCTATCAGTAAGTACTGATCCTAGAATCTGTAATTTTGATTCATTCTTTAAATTTTCAAATTATCCTGATGAAACTTTTTCTACTTTAAAACGTGGAGACAATTTTACTGTTTCTGTAGGAAAAAATAAATATGGTAAGTTAATGAATATCTATTTTTCTATGGATTGGATATTAACTACTATGGATTCTATAGTAAATGATAATGGAGATGTAGTATTAATGGATTTCCTTAATGCTTTACTTAGAGGATTTGAATCCACTACAGGTAGTTACAATACTTTATCTCCTGATGTAGATCCTGATACTAACACTATTATTTTTAGAGACGAAACAGCGGTTCCTGAACGAAAAGAACTTACCTCAAAAGAACCAACTGCATTCTTTAATACTTTTGGGTATAATGTAGATGGAGGATCTAATTTTGTACGAAACTTAAACTTCAATACTACTGTTACTCCTAATTTAGCAACTATGATAACTGTAGGAGCAACTAGAGATGGATATTCTCCTGGGTATGATGCTACTGGGTTACGTTCTATAAATTATGGTACGTACGACGCTATAAAACCTAAATTAACAAACAACTCAGGCCAACCAATTACAGGCTCATCTTCTGACGATAAATTAAAAGAGTTAGAAGAAAAATATAAAGAAGCATCAACAAATGCTAGTAAATATATTCAAGGTTTAACTAATTACGGTGGTACTTATATTTTTGATCCGGATGCTGCTAACGCATACTCATCAACAATTAAAAACTTAATTGAATATAAGCAAATAAAATCAACTAAGGAAAACCCTAATAAAAAATCTGGATCTCCTACTTTAGGATTCATCCCATTTGATTTAGGACTAGATATTGATGGACTTTCAGGAATAAAAATATATAATAAAATCGCTGTTGAAACTTCATTTTTACCTTACAATTATCCTGAAACCTTAGAATTTGTTGTTAAAGGAGTAGATCATTCTATTTCCCAAAATACTTGGCAAACTAGTCTTACTACATTAGCAATACCTAAAAATCCTTATGGCTCCGGTAAAGCAGGTAACGATTTAAAATCCAATAATACCGAAGACTCAGGTGGTAGAAGAAGTAATAATCCCCCTCCTACATCCCCTACATCAAATGAGGCAAAGCAAAGAGCAGTTTTAACTCGTATATTAGATGATGGAACTCAAACATTAGGATATCTAGATGTATATGATGAAACTGGAAGTAATATTTTATATACTTTAACCACAGTAGAATTACCTTATAAAGGAAATAAAAACGGTGAAAGCGCTATACCAACAGGAGAATATTTTATTAAAAGTAGAAACAATGTTAAATATGGTCAACATTTCCATATTGTAGGAAGTAAAGAAGGCAATTTTGAGGCAATACCGGGCTCTAATAATACAAACAGAACGTGGGTATTAATCCATAGAGCCCCACAAGCCCCAGGTTGGCTAGCAGGTTGTATTGGACCTTCATTTACTTATAATTTCAACAATACTAATGCATTAGGAAATCCAAATGGTATTGGAACTAAGTATTTAAACCCTGCTAAATCACAATCGGTAGCAGCCCAAGCAAAATTAGTAGGAACATTATATAATGTAGGTGGATTTAAGATGGAAATTAAAAATGCTCAATCTACTTTACCTACTAAATTTAGTGATCCATCTATTCAAGCACTTAAAAAAGAACCAAGATTAGCAGCTTTATTTAAAACTGGTGAATAATGTATTATCCTAAATCTCAAATAAAGACCAATTTATACACCAATGGTGGTGAATTCTACTTATCTACAACTAAGGAAGAATATAAAGGATATTATTTTAAAGTATCTGATGGATCTTACTTTACTGGCA
>Ga0208162_1001264_pt1 | contig 13388 bp, 19 predicted proteins | sample CB_VirMetaG_4_FD_184539 | JGI IMG/M metagenome (GOLD analysis project Ga0208162, IMG submission 184539) | Freshwater to marine saline gradient viral communities from Chesapeake Bay - CB_1508_1M Viral MetaG (SPAdes) (version 4) | ecosystem: Environmental > Aquatic > Marine > Coastal | place: USA... | reverse complement strand
CTGGTATAATTTTAAGTAATGGGACTGTTGTTCCAGGAGTGATAACAGTTTGTCTGTTATCGAAGTCTTTATTTAAAGGCTTCTGACATCAGCTTACCCTTTACGCTGAATAGACAATGTTTATTGATAACGATTTTCCAAAACTGCTTGGTGCGGAACTTTACCGTCCCCATCCTGCATACATCGTGGAAATGGCTTGCGAGCCTGTGGTTGTCCACGATTTCACTAAGCAACCTGGTCAAACTGTTCAGTTAGACCGTTACCGTTTCTTCGGTAATCCTGGCACTAAGACCAGCCGTGAGCGTACCCAAGATCAAACGATCGGTACTGCTAACAGCCGGTCTATTGTCAAGGATAAAGTGCTGGTGTCTCTCCGTGAGTATACCGGTCCTGCTGATCCGAATAACACCAATCTTCCGAGCACCTTTAAGATTGCTCGTGAAACCCTGATGACTGCTCAGCGTCTACTTCTGGACACTGGCAATCTGAACATGTTCCACCAGTCCATCGGCAGCCTCACCCTGCTTGATGACTACCGTCGTTGGCGCGATCGTGTCTTCCTTGATGAACTCTTCAAGGCAGAATCTCGCGGTCAATCTTCCGACACTCAAGGCGGTTATTACTATCCTAATAACAAAGCCAAGACTGGTACCACTACTCTGACTGCTTACTCTGCTACTGAGTACGCTTCTGAGCGCTTCAAGTTCAATGTGAAGACTGACCTCCTCGAAGTGGTTAAAGGTCTTCGTAAGCGTAACGTCCCCGTCTTTGCTGATGGCTACTATCGTTGTATTGCTGATCCCTCCTTCATGAAGGATCTGCGTGCCGATCAAGGCTTCCGTGAAGTGGCGCGTTACCCTGGCATGGGTCAGCCTAATCCCCTGATGGGTATGATGGCTCCTAACGCTGCTCTCTACGGTGGAGGCCAGTATGGTCAAGCCCAGTTCGTGGGTGGTGAGCCCGTAATGCCTTCCGGCTTTGTGTTCGAGGGTGTGCGTTTCTTCGAGTCCACCAACTTCCCCTCCAAGTCCATTACTGTAGACATTGGTGACGGTTCTGGTGCTATTTCTCATGATACTCCCCCGGCTCTGTTCTTCGGTCCCCAGGCCGTTGGTGTTGGTATCGGTGGTCCTAACGCTCAAGTCCTCATCAACAACAATGATGACTTCAGCCGTTTCATTATTCTTATCTGGCAACTCTACGCTGGTTTTGCTAATCTGAATAAGGACTTCACCACTGTTGCCTTTACCATTACTGAGTGATATAGGAGGTTAATTAAACAATGGCTACTTATCGTTCTGAAGCCGGTGCTATCCTGCAGCCCGGTACTCAAATTAACCGCCTCTCCTCCTTCAATACTGAAGGTGTGTATGGTTGGCCTGGTATCGAAGCTTATGAGCTGATTGGTTATGCCAAGGTTGAAAACCTGGCTGCTGATAAAGCTAGCTATAAGAGCTTTGAGCTGATTATCCCTTCTCCCGATCGTCGTCCTGATGATCGTGTGCGTGATAATCGTACTTCTATGGTTGTGCAAGCTTCTGCTGCACGTCCTGCTTATGTTTACGGTGCTTCTATTGCTATTGGCCAGGACATTCCTGCTGGTGGCGAGCCCGCATTCCCTGCCTCCCCCGTGACCGCTGACCTCGGCGGTACCACTGGTGAGTTCATTCTGTTTGGTCCTGATAACGCTGGTGCACCTTTGGGTGTTCCCGCTACTCAGGCCAACGGTCTGGCTGCTGCTAGCGCCATCACTCCTGCTGCTGCAAGCTCTGCTTGGGCTCAAGGTGTTGGCGATACCACCGTCGGTAACATTCCTTTCTGGACCACTGTTACCACTGGCGGTATTGTGGCCGCTGATGCTGCAGATTCTATGTTCTACAAGGTGACTGCAGACACCACGTTCAAAGCATACAACGTTAATGGCGTCACCTCAACAACTGTTGATGGTGAAGGTGTTTTTATTAGCGCCGATGACTCAACTGCTGGTAAAGCTGCTTATATCATCTGCCGTGTGAACTACCTGCGCCCAGCTGCTCAGGTATCCTGGAATGATATTCAAGAGTTTATTGACTTTGCTTCTCAGCAAGGCGGCGACGACACCTGATCTTTTTAGATCAATTAAAATTGGGCTGATCTTAGGATCGGCCCTTTTTTATGTTTATAGGTAAAGTTTGGTATTGTATTGATAGCCCTCATTGCTTCGATGCTTTATCAATACAAACCAACAGGTTCTCTTGTTGAAATGATCTCCAAACATGGAGATGGAATTGTGATGTGCGTTGATGCTCAAGATGAAGTTCTTTACGTTCATGAAGAAGATCTTCAACCCCATCTTGAAGCAACAACTGAAAAGATTAAAACAGAAGAACGTCTTACTGAATCTCTGAAAGCAGAAGGTGTTAACCCACCAATTCCTGCCAAAAAAGAAACGTTCCCTGTTGATACTAGGATTAATATCAACACTGCCAGTGCACGTCAGATTGCTGATGCTCTCCCTGGTGTTGGTCTTAAAACAGCACGCGATATTAAAGATCTACAATCTTCCATGATGGGAGAGAAGTTTTTGAAGCTTGAACAACTACGTGCAATTAAACGTATTGATTGGGATGAAATCTTTAAAGAGAATCTTGTTCGTGTAGAATAATATTGGAAATAGTTATTTGTAATGCAGCTAGATAACTTCCTTAAGTCCAAAGTGCAATGGCACTTGGGATACAATCAAACATCAATTCCTGCTGGTGATCTGGCACGACTTGAGGAAGCTCTTAGCAACATTCAAGATTCTTATTGGTACTCCAAAATTGTAGAGCAGGTTACGCGCTGCGATGAAGCAGAAAAGCGTACTGATATGACAGGTAGTGTTAACAATGACATTACTCCTGCTGGTCGCCGTGAAAACATTGCCGGTGATGTTGACCGTACCATCAGCACAACGGATTACAAAGAAACGTTGAAGACGTGGACACAGATCTACATGTATGAATGTGATCGTCTTGCTCTACATCTTTACGTTCCAAACTATCGTAATCCAGAACAAGCACGTTATCGTTTTAATCGAGAAGGTGCTGAGTTTATTCAAGCGTTACCAGGTCCAGCTGATGTTGCTGTTGGTACCAGGATTTATTTTGCTAATGAAGGTAGGTAATCATGGCAAATCCAAGGCGTGTTTTAGACATTATTGGTAAGTATGAATCTGATCCAGTTGGTGGCTACCAAGCTGTCAATCAAATTGGAATTGCAGGCGGTCGCGGGGTTTTAGGTTATAGCGGTGACATCCGCAAAATGAAACAACATGGTGGCCGTCCTCTCACTGATATGACTGTTGGTGAGATTATGAATCTACAAAAAGACACAGGAATTTCTAATTCTGAATGGATTAATAAAGGAAAACTACATGCAGTTGGACGTTATCAATTTATTGGTCCAACTTTAAGAGAACGGGTTTCAAAACTTAAAATTGACCCCAGTCAAAAATTTACTCCAGAACTTCAAGATAAATTAGCCTTAGATTATATTAAAGAAGCGGGAAGTATTAGTCCTTGGATTGGACCAAGCGATAAAGCAACAGCTGCTGAACGCGCAGATATTAGTGCGTTTTTAAAAAACCCTAATCAACCCATAACACCAAGTCAACAAAAAGAATTTAAACCAGAGACAACACAACAGACGGTTCCCACACAAACAACGCAGACTCAACTACCTGGTCAGCCAATTAACATCAACTTAATTGTCCCTGGAGGAATAGAACCAAAAGAAACCGATGATCCTGGTTCTCAGTTCTTAAGATACTATATTGGTAAAGGTCTCGAAACACCTCAAATGTCTACAGGACTTAAAATTAATCCTATAGACCTGCTTACAAAAGCTGCATCTGCTCCTACAAATTATTTTAATAATCCAACCTATTTTAGTTGACCATGGCAAAGAACAAAATGCCTCCTGAGCTTCTTGAACACTTCAAGAAAAAAGCTGCTAAGAAAGAAGGTAAAGATGTAGAGACAGATGAAAACAAAAAAGAATCTGATAACTCACGTCGCAAAGAAGCAGTAAAGAAGGCTCGCGTTAAAATGGAAGAAAAGAGTCGATCCAATCGTGACAAGCAAAAAGAAGCTGGTCAAGAACGCTCTTAAGCAGCCTGAGTTCTTTGCACCAGAAGAAATTATGTACATGGAGTTCTGGCTTTCAGAACATAAACGTCAAAAGCAGGCAAGAAAATTGAACAAGCATCTTGATGTTTGATCAGCTAAAATAAAAACAACATAGGGTAGAAACATTGGCAGCATCAAGTTCCAATAAGCAACCACTTTTGGTTGACCGTCCAGCGTCCTCTAGTACACTACTGACTGTTGCATCTGGTCAGTTGTTTGCTACCAGTTTGATTCCAACTGCAGTTGGCAATGCAACAAAAGTTTTTGATGTTGATTCTGCATTGACAGATACATCAATTAGTGGTGCTTATATTGATGAGATTTATCTTCGTTACACCAAAGATGTTAACCTTTTTGTTGATGCCAAAACTGCTCTGACTGGTACCTATGTTCAGAGTGATGATGGTTCCACTTCAGGTACTCCTGGCACTGTTTTAACTGTTACTGCTTCCAACCATAACTTGAAGGTTGGTCAAAGCCTTTATTTAGACTTCACCAGTGGTACAGCAACTGATGCTGAACTAACAGTTACTGCCATTACCGGCACCACATTTACGATGACTGCTGGTAACAGTCTTGACACTTCCGGTAACGTTAATATTTATAATCCAATTGATATTTGTTTCTACGCTGTTAATACCGGAATCATTACAAGCACCAATCAATTCTTGCCTGTGTTTGTGGTTAATGTAGAAGCAACTCCTGCAGATCAAAATTACAGCTTGACGCTTAAAGAGAAACTTCCTCTTATTAATCATCCAGTTCCTCACGCTGGTTCTAACTTTGGTTCTGCTAACAATGAAGTAGCACCAAAGATGCGTGGATTGATGCTTCCTCGTGGTACTGCTCTTTATGCTGCAGTTAGTGGCACTACTGCGCTGACCAATGGTTTCTACGTTAATATCCAAGCTGGTTACTATTGATGATCAATAAACGCCAACAAGATAATATTAATTGGCGTTTAGCTGTTAACATTGCCAATAATTGGCGAAGAATGATGGGTGTTCCTGAGGTAAATTATCCTTATCCAGGATCACCAGATAAAAAGTTAACTATCAATGCCGCGTAAAAAAAAGAGTTTTGGTGGATCTTTTGATGCTAGCTTCAAAGGATTTGATGATGTAAGTAAAAAGAGTAAAAAGAAATATGATCTTGGAGATGATGATCCTTATAAGTTCACACCAGATGATTACTCTGTAACCAGCCGCATTAGATTTTATGATCACGACAGCCTCTGGTCTAGATGGAGGCGTGGTTACGATTTATACTGCATTACTCAAACGTACCTAGGATCTAATGCCACAGAACGCAACACCCGTGGCGACTTCAGGATGTACGTTGCTTTCCAGCAGTTTCCTGGTGTTTTTATTCCCGCACGAGTATTTACGTTCCCAAGCAGCAATCCAGAAATTGGAGAACAGATCGTTGCTGTTCGTGATACGAATAGTTTTAGTTTTTACAACTTTGGGTTACCTATAGAAAGTGTTCGTTATCTAACAGCACCCACATCTGGAACCTATTCTCAGACTGGGACAACTATTATCGTCACACTGAATGAGCATGGTTTATATCCAGGAGAATCTGTTTATCTTGTTTTTACTTCAGGTGCTGGTGTAAATGAAACGCTTACAATTACATCAACAACATTAAATACATTTACCTGTACTGCTTCTGCTTCTGTTACTACTGGTGGCAATGTTCAGGTCCAACAGAACACAACATTTGATAATTTAGTGTGGACAGAAATGCGTGTTGCTTTACGCTTCTTGCCCACACCTGTTAACTTTTTTGGTGGTGAACGTTTAGCTGATCGCGTCATTGAACGTGATCCAGGTGTTGTGTTCAATTACTCTCAAACTGGTACAACTATTACAGTTAACTGTTCTTCCGCCCATGGTCTTTCTAACAGTAATAAGGTACTTCTTGCTTTCTTTACTGGTATTTCTATTCCAGGTTTATACGATGTTACTGTCACAAGTTCAACACAATTCACTGTTACATCTGTGGCGCCGTCAACAACTTCAGGTACTGGTGTTTTAAGTAGAAGAATTCGTGGTTACAATTACAATGATTACGTGGGTTACACCGTTACAGGCGTTGACATTACAACTAATGAGATTTTATTTCAACGTGATGATAGCTATGGTAATCGTATTTTTGATCCTGAAACAGGGTTGCCTGCCACCCAAGGCATCACAAAAACAATCACGCCAGCACATCGAGGTTTTGAAGTTGGACGCTACTTAACAACTGAGATTCGTTATCAATGCACCTGTCAAGATTTTTTACGCCGAGAAAGTTATAACTTTTACAAAGATTCTTCTAAAACTAAATTTCCAAGAACACCAGCAGATATTGTTAAACCTGGTCAACGTTTAGATCGTGATGGTAATGTTGTTAACACCAGAGATAATGTTGGCGTTTACAACGAATTTGGTTATGTCCCTGTCAATAATTTTTATGAATTACCTGGTTATGAAGATAAGGCAAATTTTTCCTATCCCAACTTACTTTATTATCAGGCAAGGTGGTGCAAACATATCTACGCTGCAATGTGGTCTGTTGTTCATGATGAAGGTAATGATCCAATTAATCTCAATGCACGTTATGAACAAGCAGGTGGACCTAACATTATAATCAATGCAGAAGGACATGGCCTTGGAGTCAACACAAGAATTGAATTAGATTTTACAAGCGGTAACGCAATTTCTGGTGAGTACACTGTCACGCAGGTTATTGACGACAATAATTTTGTTATTATTTATCCGTTCAGTCAAACTACAAGTGGTTATTGCACTGTAAGAAATCTTCGTAACCATGAGTACGTTAATACGTGGCTTCTAGAACCTAGTGACCAACCTATTGGCGATGCCTTAATTAAGTTCTATGAACGACTGACCAAAGAAAATGAACGTACAAAAGAGCAAGCAGAACGTCTTGCTATGATGAATTACGGTATGCCTTGGACTGGCGCTAAAGAAATTACAGGTGCGCGTAATCAACCAGAACAGGTTGGAAACTTTGATGCGAATCTTATTAGCATGATGATGACAGATGATATTAGAAGAGAAGGCGATGAATTGAATCGTGATGGCGTAAGGGTTAATACAACAACAAATATGTTGTTGATGATGAATAAAATATTTAATATTGATCAAAACTTAATTAAAGATACCAAAATCGGTATGCTGGATCAACCACTTACGGATTACACCAGTGACTTCCAGTTTGGTGAGATTGATGGTGGTAAATACCTAAATGGACAACCAGTTCCATTAGGAGTTAGCAGTACATTGGATTGTACGACCTATGATCCGTTTGTTCCGCAGGTCATCATTGTTGATGCTGGTATCTATCTAAACACTTGATATGACCATTCAAATCCTTAGCAGGCGTTCCAGTCTCCTTAATGACAGACCATTCCCAATTCGCATTGGTGATGGAGAGCTGGCATTAAATCTTAATCCTGCTGATCCGGGTCTTTACTTTGCGGATAGCACCGGAGCACCCTCTACAGGGCTCATCAAGGTTGGTCCGGTTCATGTGGACTCAACGCCACCTAACGCAGCCCCTACAGGCTTTATAAACCTTTCTAAAGGTGAGCAGTGGCTTAATACAACCTCAAGTCCTATTCTTAATATTCATGATGGAACATCCTGGCAACAACCTAAAGCCGTTGCTTCTGTTAGCTCTGGTTCTTTCCCCTCTGGCCCTATTAACGGCCAGCTTCATTACGATGAATCTGTTACAACTCTATATATCTATCGCACATCTACTGCCAGCTGGACTGCAATTTAATCCTTTGCTTGCTTGATCATAAATTCCCAGATACGATCTAACTTTTGATTAAGACCATTCATTTCTCGAATGTAGTCTTGCTTAAGGACATAATCCTTAATCATATCTTCTTCTACATCATCAATTTTATCTTCTAGCTCATTGAACTTTTCTTGAATTTTTTCGTTAAAGGTGTTCAATGCCTTGCCTACTGCAGTGAATGCAGCAAAGGCACTTGTAATTATTACAGCAATAATTTCAGGTGCCATTGTTCATTGCATTTGTTCCTACTACTATTCTAAAGGATTTAACAACTTAGAATAAAAGAAATAATTTAAGGTTATATGGCAACAGGATATGAGCCCAACATAGAAGGCGCTCTTGCTGTCCTTGTTGATCTTATGATTGGAGAGGGCATAACCATGGCGCGTGAACCTTACACTCCTAACTTCAGGGGTTTGGTTGATGCTTTAATTGATTTAAAAGAAGATTACCCAACCAGGGTACCTAGTAGTTTTGCAATTGATTTGGTAGCTGGTGAAAACATTTCTCAAGGTCAAGTTGTTTACATTAACGTTTCTGATGGTGAAGTCTATAAAGCAATTGCAAGTGGAACTGTAGATGAAGCAACAGTCTTAGGTTTTGCAAAAGAAAATAAAAATGCAGGACAGGTAATTAGTATTCAAGTTGGTGGTATTCTTTCGTTATCAGGATTGGATGAAGGAAAGATTTATTTCTTGTCCGCTGCCTCTGCTGGTTCAATTACATTGACACCACCTTCAACTGCTGGCCAGTTTGTAACTAGGGTTGGAGAAGCTGGTAGTACAGCACAGATGTGCATTAAACCTGAAGTTCCTATTCTCTTAAGTTAATATCATGGCAACTCGTAAAGCGCTAGCATTAGTCAGTGGTTATCTTGAGGAGGTCAACACTCCTACAGATAAACTTGATTTTGCTGGCAATACTACTACTGATTTAACTGAGAGCACTAATCTTTATTACACTGACGCACGCGCACGCGCTTCAATTTCTGTTACAGATACTGGCGGCGATGGTTCTTTAAGTTATGACAACATCACTGGCGTCATTACCTACACAGGTCCATCTGGATCTGCATCTGAAGTTCGTGCTTACTTCAGTGTTGCTGCTGGATCAGGTTTAACTTATGACAGTGGTACAGGTGAGTTTGGTACCAATGCCATTCCCAATGCTCAGCTTGCTAATAGTTCAGTAACACTTGGTAGCACCCTTGTTAATCTTGGTGATACCAAAACAACGCTTTCGGGTTTTACTTTAATTGAATCAGCACAATATAACGTTAATGGTCTAGGGATTCAATTTGAAGGCATAACACCAGATGGTTTTGAAACCTCCTTAGTTGTTGAAGATCCAACAGCTGATCAAATAATTACACTGCCCGATGCTACAGGTACCGTTGCACTACTTGAATCGTTAAGTGCAACCAATACAGGATCTGGTTATGGTTCACTGTCTTATAACGATACTACTGGGGTCTTCGATTTCTCAGTTGTTACTGATGCTAACATCCGTGGTTCTATTTCTGTTACGGATGCAGGTGGAGATGGATCTTTATCCTATAACTCTGGAACCGGTGTTATTACTTACACTGGCCCCAGTGCTAGTGAAGTAAAAGCACATTTTAGTGTTGCAGTTGGTTCTGGATTAACATATAACTCAGGTACTGGTGAATTTGGTACCAGCAACATTCCCAACAGCCAGCTGCAAAACTCAGCCATCACAGTAGGTTCTAGTTCAGCAGCACTGGGTAGTACTCTGACAACAATTGCAGGATTAACTTCAGTTACTTCGGCTGCATTGATTACCAATGATAATGGTTTTAGAGTACGAGATGATGGTGACAATACAAAACAACTTGCTTTTGAATGCTCTGGTATTACAACTGCAACGACACGTACAATGACAGTTCCAGATAGCAATGGGACAATATCAACAGAAGACTTTGCTACTGCTGTAGCTATTGCTTTAGGATAGAATTATGTCAACTCAAGTACAATTTCGTAGAGGTACAACTACACAGCACTCAGGTTTTACCGGTGCTATTGGAGAAGTTACGGTTGATACCGTCAAACAAACTTGTGTTGTCCACGATGCCACACAAGCTGGTGGTTATCCTCTTCTCAGAGAAGATTGTACCAATGCAGCTCTATCTCTTGGTTCACTAACAAGTTGCGCTTTAAAATTTGCTGGTGATTCTGATACTGGTATCATTAGTCCAGGTGTAAATCAAATTGCACTTGTTACCGGTGGAGTTGCTAGACTTACAATAGATGGATCAGGTGCAGTTACTATTCCAGGTAACTTAATTGTCTCAGGAAATCTTACTGTGAACGGATCCTTTTCTTCTACTGACGAACTTGCACTTATTGTTGCTTTAGGCTGATATGGCAAATACTTTCAAAAACGATACAAAGTCAAGCCTGGTAACTGCTGTTATTACTGATGCATCAGCAACAGTAGTTACTACCGGTAGTACTGCAACACTTATTATTCTGGGTCTTCTTGCTTCCAACAAAACAGGTACCAGTGCCAATGTTGATATTTATATCGATAAGAACAGTGGTGATAATGTTTATTTGATTAAAGATGCTCCTGTTCCCGCTGGTTCTACACTTGAAATTATCAACGGCAATAAGATCATTCTTGAATCTAGTGATAAGATTCAAGCACGTTCTGGAACAGCAACTGCAATTGATTTAACTGTTAGCTATCTTGAGCAAACACCATAAGGAGAATAGTTATGGGTTTAACAACTATTTCTAATATTGGTAACATCGAAAAAAAAGCAGAAGATTTAGAGCATTATATTTATTTTTTAGAAGAAAGAGTCAACATATTAGAGTTAAAGATTTATAAAATCCAGCACCCAGAAGAGGTTCTACAGCTTGATGACTCTTCTTGGGATAATATTAGAAAGAAGCGAGATTATATTTTAAAATCAACAGATTGGGTTATGACGCCAGGATCAACCTTGGACCAATCTCAATGGGCAGCTTATCGACAAATTCTTAGGGACATTCCTCAAAAGTATTCTAAATTGAGTTCTGAATCTGTTGTATGGCCTAAACAACCTTCTTTTGCTGGCCCTAGTGCAGATCCAGTAAAATAATAAGTAACAAGATTAAAGGAAAACCGTGTATCTAGGTAACAATCTTCAAGTAGCATTTCCCAGCTATAAAAATATTGATGATATTAGTAGCTCTTTTAATGGCGCGACTACTTCATTTCCTTTAACTGTAAACGGCTCTTCTCCTGTTCCCTTTCCTTTATCTAGCAATCAATGCTTAATCTCTGTCAACGGCGTTGTACAGCGTCCAGATGACAGTGGTACTGAAGGTTTTAGGTTGAGTGGCGGCAATATTATTTTTAGTTCTGCACCTGGTTCTGGACAAGATTTTTTTGGCGTAATTCTTGCTGGCGCTGACTATGTGAATATTGGCGTTACTTATCCTTCTGGGTCTAGTGCTGTTCCTAGCATTACATTTGATTCCGACCTAGATACAGGTCTTTATAACCCTGGCGCTAATCAAATTGGCATAAGTTGCGGCACAACGACCAGTGTAGTATTTACTGCCACTGGCTACTCCTTCTTAACAGGTAGCGCAGCATCTCCTGGACTATATCCTGCAGGCGACACTAATACAGGTCTTTACAGTCCCGGCGCTGATCAAGTTGGCATAAGTTGCGGCACAACGACGAGTGCAGTATTTACTGCCACTGGCTACTCCTTCTTAACAGGTAGCGCAGCATCTCCTGGACTATATCCTGCAGGCGACACTAACACTGGTCTTTACAGTCCCGGTGCTGATCAGGTTGGCTTAACAACAGGAGGTACAGGGCGTTTAACAATTGACAGTAGTGGTAACGTAGCAATTGATACAAATGTTCTTTATGTTGATGCTGCCAACAACCGTGTTGGTGTGGGCACTGCTTCTCCCGCTGCTAATACTAAGTTTGATTTAAGTGGAACTTACGCAGCAAATATTACGGCTGTAGCAGCTCTTGATATTGATTGCAGTACAGCAAATTATTTCACTAAAACCATTAACGCTAATAGTACATTTACATTTAGCAATGTTCCTTCTTCCAGAGCATATTCCTTTACGCTTGAAGTTGATGTGACTGGATCGAGCACTGCCATTACATGGCCTGCGTCTGTCAAATGGCCTGATGATACGGCACCGAGTTTGACAGATACGAAAACGCACTTGTTTATGTTTGTCACGAATGACGGCGGCACGACATGGCGCGGCGCTGCGCTTGTTGATTACACCACCTGAGGAGACTGATCATGGATCCTATTACACGCGCAATGTTCATGGGAGCTGCAGGGGCTACACTTCCTGAAATTGGCGATTTTTATGAAGGAGGGTATTTTGCTGGTTTAATTAGTTACACTGCAGATGGCAATGCCACTCATGGATTGATTGTTGCGCCTCTGGCTTCTGGTTCTTCAGGTGCAACTAAGCAGTGGAAGACAGCAAATACCAGCACTTCTGGTACTAGCAGCGAATATGATGGTGCCGCTAATACTGCCAACATGGCTAATGCCAATCATCCCGCCGCTAATTTCTGCGCCGGTTTGACCATTAACGGCTATAGCGATTGGTATTTACCTGCACTGTATGAGCTTGAGATTGCGTATTACAATTTGAAACCAACCACTGAAATTAATGATATTGGATTCGGTACGAATAGCTATGCGGTACCGCAGCGTGGGTCGGATTACACAGCAGGAGATCCAGCGCAGACAAGTGTTGCTGCCTTTCAGGGTGGTGGTGCAGAATCCTTTGTTGAGTTTTCTGAGGAAAGCTACTGGTCATCCACGGAGAGCACCTCCACGCGGGCGTGGACACTGGAGTTCCAGAATGGCGAACAGATAGACAGATTCAAGACGAGCACGGAGGCAGTTCGTGCCTTCCGCAAATTTGCTATTTAATTTGCGGAACATTCACCTTTTCTTCTGATTATGTACGTCCTCGCCCCCAATCAGACCGTCGAGAAATTTCCCTATTCAATCGGCGATCTGCGACGCGACAATCGCAACACAAGCTTTCCTCGCAATCCATCTGAGCAAATGCTCGCAGATTGGAATGTCTTTCCAGTGAAAGACCGTCCCGCACCAGCATTTGATCCAGCCACAGAAAACTGCAATCAAACCAATCCCACGCTAGAAAATGGCGAATGGGTGATGACGTGGCAAGTTAGCCCTGCCAGCGCGGAGGAGATTGCAGAGCGTCTTGAGCGCAAATCTGTAGAGGCTCGTCAACAACGTAATCAACTCTTGGCCGATTGCGATTGGACACAACTCAGCGATGCTCCCGTGAATTCTTCTGCATGGGCAAATTATCGTCAAGAGCTGCGTGACATTCCTGAGCAAGAGGGCTTCCCTTGGAACATCAATTGGCCCGAGGAACCCTAATA
>Ga0208162_1001263_pt1 | contig 13406 bp, 1 predicted proteins | sample CB_VirMetaG_4_FD_184539 | JGI IMG/M metagenome (GOLD analysis project Ga0208162, IMG submission 184539) | Freshwater to marine saline gradient viral communities from Chesapeake Bay - CB_1508_1M Viral MetaG (SPAdes) (version 4) | ecosystem: Environmental > Aquatic > Marine > Coastal | place: USA... | reverse complement strand
ATTTATAGTGGTTAGAATTATTCTAATTGTTTTCTGAGCGCACCAGTGTTTCTAATTCCAAATCCCCTTCTTTGAATTGTTGGGAATGTGCTCAGTCCAGAAATATGATTTCCGGTAACTCCAATCGAAATTGGATTATTTCTGGTCAATCCTCCGGAATTAAACAATCTACCCCAAGAGAACTTACCAATATTATTTCCGGTTGTTCCGATTCCAATACTAGTTGTTGCGGAGTGAATGTTTGCAACGATTTCTGCTTTATGCCCATTTCTTGTGATGGACTTAATCATGTAAACATTATCAATAAATGTGGATCCGATTCCAACGGCATCATTGTCATTTCCACTTAAATTGAGTGAAGTAACACCTGCGCCGATAGTTGTGTCATAAACATAAATGGGATGACCTACAACGAGATCATTGAAGTTTCCACTTTCCTTTTCAAGTCCAATTCTCATTCCAAGTGTGCTTACACCAATTGTTGTGGTTGTAATACCAGTAACAATTCCAGAGAATCCTTGAACACTGTTTATATTCGTTAAGGACTCTTCAATTGGTTCGGGGAAAGGTGCAATAACAAGAGGAACATTAGTTGTTGTATAACCAAATCCAGGTCGTGTAATTGTCACAGAAGTGACTGACCCATTAGCAATGTTTGCGGTTGCCAATGCTCTTGCAGTGGTTCCAACTCCAACAGTCAATCCAACTCCAGTATATGCAGTAGGTTGACTAATGGAAAGAGAAGTCGTTGATCCAACATATCCGGTTCCACCAGAATTAACAGCAATGGAAGAAACTGTTCCAGCAGCAGAAACTACAGCAGTAAACGTCGCACTTACAGGTTCTGTCTTATCTATAATAAGAGCACCAACACTATTGATTACAACACTAGAGTTATCCTCCTCATAATTGAAGAATGATGCATCGTCAACAAATATTTCATTATCAGTCGTTGAAACATCAGCAATAATTCTGGCAGTTGGGAAAACAAGAGATTCTATTGAATCTCTAGATTTAGATACAACCTCACCAGCAATTTTCTTATCAACCTTTTGCTTGGTCCAATTAAGAGGTCTGAAGTTTACATCATCAATTCCTTGAAGCGTGTAGATATCAGTTTCAAATGTGTCGGAAGTAGTAATACCAGCAATTACTCTCTTCTCTTGTGCCAGAGTCGAGGATATTCTGCTATTGTTCATCAGTCGAACATCATCTCCAGATTTTACAGATGGTGTTACATCAACAACTACACTATCTGTTCCAGTTGTTCCTTTATAGAAGAAGATGGAAACTTCATCTTCAGGATCTGGTGCAGTGGTAAAGGCAAATGTTGCACCACCATCAAATGTATATGCCTCACCAGGAACCTGAATTACTCCGTTGATAAAGATAAGGAGTAATGATTGCATATCAATTAAAGATGAATCTGCACTGTTTCTGTCAATTTCAAAACTCAACAGATTTCCATTTAATTTCAATGGGAATCTCGTTCTAGTGCCATTTTGAAGATTGGTGATTGGATCGATGTAATCAAACTCACCAAAATCCCAAGAAGCAAACTTATCAGTAAATACATCAGTGATTGTTAATTCAAAATCATCAACCAGATTTGGAACACTTCTATCAGTTACAAGACCAACGGGTTTAATAACATCACCAACTTTAAAACCGAATCCAGGTCTATCAATCTTGAATGAGGTCACTGTAAATAATGTAGAACCAATTCCAGTTGTGGAACTTGCACCAACATCAACACTGACGAGAAGTCCATTGCCAGTATCTGTAGTTGCACCAATACCAAGTCTAGAAACACCAACAACCTCAAGATTTGTGTAAGATGGTTCGGGTATTTCAAATATTGGATTTACATAACCAGATCCACCAGAAACAACGTTAAAGGACAACGTTCCACCAGCACCGACAGTGGCAGTGACATTAGCAGCAGTTCCGGTATGAGCAGAATCAGTAATTCCGATTGAAACAGAACCTCTATAACCAGAACCAAAGGATCCTGTAGGAATTGCAGTGGTTATGCCTGTAATTGCACCAGAACCATTAAGTGTTGCTGTAATTGCAGCACCAACCAAAGGTGCAATACCTAAACCTCCGGTAGAACCGAAGGAAACTGTCATACCACCTCTTGGAAGTTGATTTAAGTTTGCATCTGTTGTGCTAACAATCTTAGTTCCGTCGGTGGACGTAATTCCTGTAAAGACAATATCTGTTGCACCACCACTTTCTTCAAATTCATAATTATTATCAGCATTGTTAGCAGTGGTTGGTTTTTGGAAAATACCATTAATGAGAACAATTGAACTTCCAGTATCAATTCCAGTGGTGTTAACACCAGCAACACTTACATTAAAGTTTGTTCCGATTCCAGTAAATTGATCCGAAATATCATCAAATATTCTATTATCAGAATAATCGTTGCGGAGATAAACTCTTCCACTAAAGTCGGATCTTGGGAAATCTCTATTTGAAATATTCTTAGTTGTATTATTTGTACCTCTAGGTGCATCTGTGAAGTGAATTTTGCTTCCAACGATATTAAATGAACCAGCAAACTTTCTAATTGTAGTTCCGTCAGCATAAGATGTTGCAGAAGTTCCAACAAATGCCCTCTTTGTTTGAATCAGTTTAATTGAACCCGATCCAGAAATAGGTCCTACAGAAGTCGTTCCCAAACCAACATTAGTTACATGTAAGAATTCATTTCCAATCTTCAGAACGTCGGTAGGTTGAATGGAAGAAATACCAGAAACACTGAATACAGATGCTGTAGAGGATATTTGTCCACCAACATTATTAGAAACTGTGAGAGTAAGAGGTGTAAATGCTAAGGGAGATTGAATTAAACCATCAAGAACGACAACACTCTTTTCAAGTTTCTTATCCATTTCCAACTTATGAGCATTACCTGCTCCAAGTGATGCAAACGTTACAGCAGTTCCTGCGTTAGCATTTGATGCTGAAGTTGCCAACTTGAAGGTATCCTTTGTCAAACGAATTGCAAATACATCTGTTGGCAGATTTGTGTTATGGGCAGTTGTCATTGCAGTAGCTGCAACACCGACAAAAGTGCTCTCAGGAGTATACTTTAACTTTTCACCGGTCTTAAAGAAGTGATCAGTGATGGTGAACACTCCAGTCGCTGCATTTAGTGTTGTGGTATTGGTTGGCGCAAATGTTTTTGCAAAAATGGGAACTCCATCGTGCTTTAAATCAAATGCAGTTTTATTTGATCTGTTACCATTAATTGCATTATATTGTGCAACTTCTACAGACTCATTAACCGTTCCATATTGTAAATTGGGAGGAACATTAAAGAGGTCAATATCTTTGTAAAGGACTTCACTATATGCTTGTACTTGAATATTTCCAGAGAAGTTTGAATCAGGATTAAATACCAAATTCAAGTTAGAATTATGATATTCAGATGTAAAGGTTCCTATTCCGGATGTACTTCCAATCGATAGATATGGGAATTGTGTAATGTGTGTAGATGTATCATCATGAGTGACAACCACTCTATGAAGAGAACTGGTATCACCAGCAGATACTCTAACAAAACTATTGATTGTGCTGACAGTTTCAGAAGAGAATCCAACAATAGTAGAAGCGGAACTTACATTACTAAAATCTGCCTCTAAAATAAGTGATCTTTCTGATCCAGCAACTTGATCATCATCTTTAAATCTATGAGTTCCAATTCCAGCAGCAGTTGTTCCGAATCCAACTGTTCTAGATCTTACCAGAACCGAATTATTAGTATCATTTTCAAAATTCAGAGAAAGTACACCAGAATTCAAATTAGAAGTGATTGTTCCAATAAAGTTTGATGAGAAATTAGGATGAATTGCACTATCAACATATGCATCTGTAAAGTATGAATCCGTTCCATCATGAGTTACATAGACATCAACATAGTTCTTTTCATCAGTTACTGTATCTGTAACTTCTAATGCAGCATAGAATGCATCGGTTTTGTTGGAAGAACTAGAAACAATACTTACAGTTGTTCCAGAAGAAACTACTGCATTTGAACCAACAAGATTAACAAAACCAATTGTATTTGTATTAATTCCAACCAAATCAGTATTGAAGGAATTTTTATAAACCTTGATATCCAAATCATCATTAAATATATCCGTTGGTGTGAAGACCAATGATGTATTGTTATTGGTATCTGTAGATGCAGAGATATCTACAATTTTTGCCGCTGAAGTATTGAGATTAAATTTCTCAAATGTAAATGTATCTGTGGAATCTTTGAATACGATTATCTCATTTACCTGAATTTCATTGTTTGCTGGATTTCTGGACTGAACAAAGAATCTGGCAAAATCTTCACTTACAGGAACCGAAACAGTTCCGTTAAGAGTTGCATTATTATTTGAGAACTCATTACTAATATCGTCAATCTGAAGAACTCTATTAGTTCTACACTCAATATAACTAGCAAGTTTCTTATTCTTAAATCTTATAAACTTAGATTTAGTGTTATTGGCAGCAGTATCTGTATCAACAGCAAGATCAAAATTGTTAATTGTATCAACTCTCTTATCAGTGATAAGATCTCTCGCCAATATCATCACAGATGCTGTAGAGATACCAGACTTAGCAGTTGAAGTTATTCCAGTGTCAGCAAAGTTCTTAAGACCACTGGTATGAAGTAATCTGTTTACAGGATCAACCAGATTATCAAATGTTACTGGACTTTGAATAGTATAAGAAAGATTTTGATAGTAATCATTATCAGGAAGAACCTGGTGGTCAACATCTAATTTTCCAACAGAATCACTCCATCCTCTATTAGTCTTCAGAGAGAAGTCAATATCAAATCTTCCAGTATTTGCAGTTACTGTATTGAGTGTTGCTATGGTTCCACTAATTTCACCCTTAATCTTATCGCCAACAAAAATGTCATACAGACCTTGAACCTTAATGAACTCATCATCACTAACAGTGACTACAAGATCAGTTAAGATATAGTTGTTATTGACAAGAACTGCAAGTCTTTCTCCAATTTTGAATTCAGAAGATCCTTGAATTGTCTTAAATTGTGGATAGTCGGCAAATTTGACTATAGATGCATAAGAATTTTGTGAAGTCTTTGCGACACCAGGATTAGTTGTTATTCCAGTGAGATTAAATTCAACTACAGCTGGGTTTGAATTGGCATAACTGCTGACAGTGTAGAATTCAAATCCATTATCTGGAGAGTTATATCCAGTTCCTAAATTATCAATTCTTTCAATACCTTCAACAAATATTCTTTCTCCAACTTCAAATACAGAAGTTGTGAATCCTGAGATTGGAGTTACCAATGTACAAGTTACAATACCGGTAGTATTGATAGTTGACATACCAACGATAGAACTAATTGCAATTCCATTGCTATTGTTTATTGTTCTAATATTTTGCTCAATTGCAGATAGTCCTTTTGGAGATGCTTCAACTTTTACGGAATCAATTGAAGTTCCTACGAGTTCCACTTCAAGCACACCTTGATCTGTCAATAATCCAGTTTCTGGATTAACAACTACAACATCAGGTTTTGTGGTGTAATTTCTACCACCACTAAGAACTTCAATGGACTTGATCACATCGGAGTCAATTGTAGTAATTGTGGGTGATATTTGTGCTTCAGGTCTGAGAGTCTTATCTGAGGGATATTCGAATCCTGGATCTAAAATTCTGACATCATCAATTTGGTTGATAGTCTTAGATCTTGCTAATATCTTAGCATTAACACCATTTGCAGAAGTAACGCTAGTAATTCCAGGTATTTGCTTATAACCAAGTCCAGGAGACGTGATCGTAAGTTTTTCTACTCCACCATCAGCAGTGGTTGAATTTGTGGTATATTTTAATGTAGAAGTATTAGTTGCTGTATAAGAGAGAGATTCTGGTACACCTCTCAACGATACATTGAAACTTGTAGTCCCAACGCCAAATACATCAAACGTTCCGTTATATGTACTGTCAACATAGGTTACTCTGGATCTATTAACAACATCTACATCAGATGTACTAATAAATCCGGACTTTTCTATAGTGTAGAATAATGATTCTGGATTATGCTCAGAATAATTTAATCTGAACACCGATGTTGTTCCAACACCAACTGTTCCCATACCAACCGTAACAAAGGTGCTCGTAGTTCCGGTCGAAACAAAATCATTATTAAAGTTCTCATCAAAGTATAATTTAAACTCATATCCGCTCAAAGTGCTATCGGACACATTAAATACAAGATCATTATCACGAACAACTTTAAGTTCGGGATTGATTCTTGAAAGTTTTTGATCAGAACCACCAGTAGATCCAAGACTTACAGTAACTGGAATATTTTGTCTTGCATCAATTAATGTCTCAGTCAGTTGAATGGTGTCATCATCAACACGATATACAAAGAAAGATCCGGTAGAGAGACCAGTAATTACCTCATTTGATTCATAGAATACTTTATCACCAGTGACTAAACCATGATCTGTAAGAGAAATTGTATTTGCACTGGTGCTAACTGAAGTTGAATTGAATCCGATTGGATTGATTAAGACTTTATCTTTTTCAGAGTTATATCTAACAACAACTTGTGTGGAGTTACCAACACCAATTGATTTATCAGAATCTAAATCGAAAGTAACTTTATCTCCATTCGAAAGACCATGTGCAGTAGAAACTGCGACATGTGATGTAATCTTCTGTGCCTTACCAGTGATCTGAGCAAATCTAGATTCTAATTTATATTCAAAATTATCACTTCCATTATTAACAAAGAAGATTGGATCAGTATTTGCGGTCAGTGCAATGCCAATATAGTCTTTTGATTTAGCAACAATGAAGACTTCTTGTGTATCTCCAGAAGCAGGTAAACTCAAAGCTGAACCACCAACCCATGCTGTAGTTCCTAAACCAACAGAGATTGCATTTGCTGCCGATGGTTTTGTAAAAAGAACTTTTTGATTTGTTTTAAAGTTATGTCCGGGAAGATATATGTTCTTCGCAGGAACAGATACTGTATCAGAGAGTTCGCCAACAGTAATTGTATTCAGTGAAGAAATACCAACGATTGTTCCAACACCAACTGCTTCTGTTGGATTGAAGAATCTTACATCATTTACTTTAGAATCAAAGAATTTTGTTTTTACTGGAACAGTAAAGAACTGAGGAACAGTGAATACGGGAGTTGAAATCGTGTGTGCTGCACCAGCAACACCTCTCTTAACTCTTAAAATACCTCTTTCACCCAAGACATCAAGAACTTTAAACCTTTCAGTTCCGATTCCAATGCTACTTCCAACAGAAACAGAAGATGGAACGGATGAAACATAAATGTCAGTTACAATACCAGAAGTTGCATTAGCTGCAATCTGATTGTAAAGAACTACTTGCTCTGAAGAAACACCAATTTTGTGTGATTTTGTAAGTCCAAAAATTGATGAAGAAAGACCAGAGATTACAATGTTGTCATTATTAACAAAATTATGAGATGTGCCGATATAACCTGCGACTTCTTTATCACTATTTCTAACAAAAACTACACCAGTATCTGTTTCAACAGTTGTGTTAACACTCGAAACTGTTTTACCAGTGATGGTTCTGACAATTGCTGCGGCACCACCACCTGAAGTATTTGTGTTATCAAATACTAAACTATCACCAACTTTATATCCACTTCCAGATTCTACGACTTGGAAATCATCAATAGTTCCTCTGGTAACAGATTCTACGACTGATACTTGCTTTGTAAGTTCATTGGATTCAATGATAAAGTCATTATCAGCAGTTGCATCAGAAACTTTATATGGTAAAGTATTTCTAATTATATTGGAACTATTGAAATCAAAGTTATCCTGAGTGATTAGGAAGTTGTCTGGTTCGGGTGTAGATCTATAAGTATTACCTACAAAATATGGGAACTCAGGTTCAAGATTTCCTTGTGATCCAGTATTAACGCCAACAAAGTAAGCATAGACACCATCTGGATATTCGGGTGTCTTACAGAATCTACCATTGTGCTGATCAAGATCTCCCCTTCCCGTGTATTGATAGTCTTCAACAAAGAAACCTGAGGAGAATGATGAAGGTCTATTAGCAACTTGTGAGGTTTGTGCTTCGTATCCAGTTACAACCATTCTAACACTAGAGTTACTGTCAGAAGGATCGCTGAATGCATAAGGACCATAAATGGGATTTCCATCAAATGCCCACCCAATAATTGGTGAGTGAGTTGTTCCAGTATCATTAAATTGACTGAATCCAACAGCAGTTGAATATCCAACGACGGAATACTTTAAGTTTCCAATAGATTCTGTGAGAAGGAACTCATCACCAAATCTCTCAAAGTTATTAACTCTAAGTGATCTAACCGAAGGTTCTAAAATAGTTCCTCTACCTGCAGGTGTAATTTTAATTGATGGTGACTCACTATATCCGATTCCTGCATTAACTACTTTAACTTCAGTAATCTGACCATTTGATACAATAGGACGTAAACGTGCTCCTACACCAGTTCCTAAACCAACAACTTCCAAATCGGGTGGAGAGAAATATTCTGTTCCAGAATCACGGACATCAACAGATAAGATTTTACCGCCTGATACGATTGCCTTTAATTCTGCTCGCTTTCCATTCTTAATAGTGATGGTTGGTTTCTTTTCGAAGTTTACGATCTCGGATCCATAGTTAGTTCCAGTTTCATACAAATACGCATCTACAAGAGATCCTCTAACGATTGGGGTGACAACAAGGTCATCACTTCTACTCAACGTTGTAGGCGAATATACGGCAGTTACAGTTAACTGTACAGGGGGATATGAGAACTCTTGATTACCACTGCCAACTGTTTCAAACTTTACATAATCTCCACGATCGAAATCATAAGTGTTAGTTCCACCAACTCCAGCATTTGCTAATCTAAATGAGTTATTGTCTAACTTAATAACTTTATACTGATCAGTTTCATTCAATCCTGTGATTGTTCCTACACCAGAGGAAGTTCTATAATTGATAACTTCACCATGTTCAAATCCATGATCATTGAACTTAACAGATGATGTGACTGTAGATATTCCAGTGGTCTTAACAATTAACTTTCTATTCGTGTAGTTGCTACCAGGATTAATAACTCTTACAGATTGAAGATGATTTTTACCTTCGTATAATCTAAATTTATGAGTTCCTTGAGTATTTGTTGTGGTAAATCCAACAGTATTAATTCCTGCATTATAATCTTTCAGTGTTTCATAAAGTCTAATGGAATTAATGCCAACTACTTCTGGGTAGTAGATTGAACCATTAGATAGTGTTTTATTTTGGTCAGTATTTGGACCAGCAAAAGATCCAACACCTATGGATGCATTATTATTGTTATTGTAAACTAACGCTTGACCATTATGTAAATTATGTGGTTGATTGAAAATCAATTGATCATTTACCGTGTCAATACCACCATCTTGAGGTGCGGTTCCACCAAGTATGATGGTGGTTCTTCCACTAAATTCTAACTCCCTAAACCTCTTATTGATGACTGGTTGCAGAATAGCACCAGATCCATTTCCACCATCAATTGTAATAGATATTACTTTCTCAATGTCAAAGTTTTGTTGATCGACTAAAATTTCTTTTACATTACCACTGATAACAGGTTGAACAAGAGCTGTTGTTCCCGTACCGGGAGACGACATTGTAATCTGTGGTAAATCAATTACATCAAAGTTTGTACCTTGATTTAAAATTTTAAACTCAGACAGAGGTCCATAGTATACTCTATCATCAGACTTATAGTTACTAATCTCAACTCCATTGACCAACATGCCAATGGTTCCCGTAGCAGTTTCTACTGCCTTTCCAGACTTGATATTTGGTTCAATTGGGAATTTCTTAAGAGTCTTTTGAACACCAATCTCTTCATTCCTATGTCTCAACAAAACAAAGGTATGGGAACCAGATCCACTAGGAAGAGGTTCAAATTCAACAAATCCTGCACTAGGAATAAAGGAAGGTGAGTTGTAAAGTCTTATTTGGTTTTTATTCGTTAAAACTTCAACATAGTACAATCCTTCAGATAGTCCAGTGATAGGAGTTGACTGTGGTCTGTAGAAGAGTGCATCTCCTGTTATAAAAGGAACATCTGTAGTGAAGGAGATTACAGAATATTTTGTTGTTAAACTATTAAATCCTTGAATTGCACTTCCACTAGCATCAGCAAGAACACTCTTCGATACGGTGGTATCAATGTTATATGATGGCAGAGATGAAGATGCAACATAGATATTTTTATCTAATTCATTGTAAACGTTTTGAACGTTTGCATTTAAGACATTATTTCCATATTGAATTGGTGAAAATGTACTAGAAACTTTTTCTAACTTTCTACGCAAATCATATTCAATGCCAAAAGTTGGAGTAAATCCTCCAATATTATTCAATGTAAGTTGTTTGGTTGTTGCAGTAGCACTGATAGTAGTTACAACAGCATCAGAAACGTCTACTATCTGTGTATTTCTTCTTAAGATTTCAACAGTATCACCCTCTTTTAAATTTGACTTATCGAAATCCGATTTAAGAACAAACGTAGAACCACTAATACTATCAATTTGAAATCTACATGAAGTATTGTAGACCCATGAATTACTAAGAATTTGTTTTTTAGTTCTATTAGTAGAAGGATTTTGAATCTCTTCACCTAAGTTTTTAACAATAATCTGTTCACCTTCAGAAGTTAGGTTGATCGTTGTTATTGGAACAAACTTAGAAATGACTCCAGTAATTCTTAATTCTACCTTTTTGGATGTATCTCCATTTTCATATCCAAAAATTACTTCATCGGATCTAATATCATCAGCAGTATTGATGGTATTTGTAACACCAGAGCAATTTAAGAACTGATTTATAGTTTTATCATCATAAGTTACAGTATTGATTCCGGATATAACTGTTCCGGTAGTGGTAAATCCGACAGTAGAATCAACAGTTATGACAGATGATCCCGCAGAAACATTACCAATTACTTTTGTTTTTCCAGGAATAGTAAATGTTCCCTGAATTGTCTCCAGATCATCGTATCCGACGAAGAGACTCATCTTATAATATGATCTATTATCTCTAGTTACGATCTCAACTTCGGATACAGATGCCTGAGTATCAGCGTCTGTAGATTTTGTGATTGTTTGTCCAATCAGTTTATTGGGATCACCACTAATTCTCTCTGCAAGTATAACTTCTCTTCTTACATACTCTGCAGATGAGGGTTTTACAAGTAATTCTTCCAGATCAACAATCTTAGGATCTACACCATACAAGACGTTGAATAATATTCTAAAGGATTCTTCAGTTCCCTTAGATTGATATAAAGACTTTGATTCCTTGATGAAGTTGCTAACATCAAGATTAGATACAAAATCAGTATCTTCTAAACCAGGAGTTAGAGATGTTTTGATTTTTTTGTAAAATTCGTTCAGGAATAATGCACTGAGGTTCTGAACATTTGAACCAGAGGTGTGGATTCCTGCAGAAGAAGTGGAAAATACAAGTTCACCAGGATCATTTGGCGCATGATATGTTGTGATACCACTAAATCCACGTACACAACCAGTGAAAGTATTGGTAGTTACTCCAGTGTAAGTAATAATCTCATCATCAATCTTGATAAGACCATACTCATTAGGAAATCCTTTCGTGGAATCTACAGAAATTGTTCCACTTGCAGTTGTTATGCCTGCAGAAAGTGACGTAGAACCACGAATGACTTCAGGAGTTAAATTATCTAACTTCAGATATTGATCTAAGTTATCGCTAAGGTCAACTGGACCTCCACGATATTCTTGTGAGATATAGTATTGCTTGAAAAATTCTAGCGCATTAGGATTTTCGCTTACTACAAATTCAGGAAGTTGACTATCAATAATCTGCTGAACTTGTACTCTCTTCTCAATGCCCGTCGTTATCATATCAGCCTCGTGTTAATTCCCCGTTTGAGTAGCTAGATGTCACTTTATAACCAACACCAGAAATCTGCTCACCCGATGAAATGGTATCTTTAACCATATTTATTGTGCTACTAGAAATGTTAAAATCAAGATAAAGATCTTGAAGTCCGATAACATCATTCGACTCAGGATATGCCTGAACCTCAACAACATTGTTTGGTTTATCGGTAGAAGTAATATTAATAGTTGTTAAATTAACTTCGCCCTTAACATAATCAACTGTACCTGCAGATTTGACGACAACAACATTTCTGCCTGCTTGTCCATCCAAAACTTCTTTCTTAACAATAGAAAGAACACCAGTCAGTTTATCTGCATTAGGAGTGTCAGTTATGTAAACAGTATCGGTTTCTCCTTCAATTTTGAACCCTGTACTCTTGATATTCAAACCTTCTGGTTTAACATTGAACTTATTACCAAAACATAACTCATATTGAGCAAACTGATTTGTCAATGCATTTAGATTTCTTCTAATAGTAACTCTAGTAATGTTAGATGTAATTGCACTATCGATGTTGTCGATTACATTCAGAACCTTACTATACTTAAATCTTCCACCAAAGCGATTGACATCTCCAGATTTAGAATATGTTTCTAAAGAATTGATGATGTTTGTCTGCAACTGGTTAACGCTCGATATTTTAGAAGAGTCGTAGTAGATAAAAGAGTCAACTTCAACATAAAGAACCTGAAGGTCAACAATCTTTTGATTGATACCTGTCAGTGAATATCCTTTCAGTTTTGTTAAAATATTCTTTTTGTCAAAGTCAGATACAAATTCACCATTTTTTGGTTTGATGGTGATGAATACAGTTCCAAACTGTGGGGGATCTAATTCTTCTCCACCAACAACAGAAACGGATTCTGTATTGGGATAAATTTTCTGAACAATAGACTCATAATCTCTAGAGGTGACTGCTCTATACTGAGATGAATAAAGTCTTGGAGCAAAGTATTTAATGGAGTCGATCGATTCAATGTCTCCACCGTTAGAGGCAGCCACAACGGTGTCTACGGTGGGTACAACGGTAGGTATGACTACTTGTCCCGTTGACCCAGTGAAACTACCTGCAAAAGCGAATATGGACGGTCCATTGCCTTCCTTACCAGACGTAGTGATATAGTGAACGGTGACCACTGCACCGTCTTCTATCTTCTTACCAAAGATGCCATCACCAAAAAGAATCTCATATCTTTCGTCCTGAATCTCTTGAATCAGGTATGTCTCCGACGAAGATGTGACATTGATGATATTATCAATCATCTTATACTGTTTGCCAAGTCCGGTGTCTGCAGGACCTTTGACATAAACAACAATTGATGAAGTATCAATGGAAGAGTTGTCTAAGGTGAACCGTTGATCGATTGATGCATTATTAACAAACTGTCTTGTTAAGAAGTTGCCTT
>Ga0208162_1001260_pt1 | contig 13432 bp, 14 predicted proteins | sample CB_VirMetaG_4_FD_184539 | JGI IMG/M metagenome (GOLD analysis project Ga0208162, IMG submission 184539) | Freshwater to marine saline gradient viral communities from Chesapeake Bay - CB_1508_1M Viral MetaG (SPAdes) (version 4) | ecosystem: Environmental > Aquatic > Marine > Coastal | place: USA... | reverse complement strand
TTATATATTAATACTATAACACATAATAACATTATTAATAGGGAAAAAAGTCGGATTAAATCCGATTATTAATAAGAATGAGATTCAATGTTTAGATTGTTAAAAATAGGAATCGATTTTATTTTACATTCAGATTGCTTCACTGACCAATCTTCATTCTATTCAGATTGCTAAGTCGGACAGAAACGAACAGCAAGAGTTTAGAAATACGAACGAATCAGTTTTACAAAGTAAAAGTAATTCCGAAGGAATCAGCAGGGATTTAACAATACAATTCAATCTCGATTGCATTCTTATTACTAACGTCCTCTAATCGTACTCTGTATGCCTCTGTAATAGCGCTCAAAGTACGTTTGTGATGTTATTATCGTCTAATATAAGTTAGGGGGGTTCTGGAGGCTTAGAAGATAGGATTAGAAAGAGTAGTAATTACGTTGGATGTACGGCGCAATTAGTAATAAAAACCTAATTTTATTTTCCGATATTACCAATACAAACCCAATTTTATTATTAGATTATTTCTATTATTTTATTATTTTTTAGTTGTTATTAAAAGACAAGGGATATTGTTTAATAGTAATAGATAGCATGTATTGTTTATTATTAATAGATAGCATGTATTGTTTATTATTAATAGATAGCATGTGCTTAGATATTATTACAGATAGCAAACAGGTGAGTATTAGTAATAACGTTAGAATTAATATGTAATTAGTATTAGTAAGCGATAGTTATTTGCATTGAATTAGTTATGCTTTTATTATGATATTGTTTTGTATATCTATATGCAACTGTATGGGATTAGTATCTATTAGTAATCATAACAAATAGGGTGTTAATACTTATTATCAATACTGAGGAGGGAATGTATTATTATTAATAATCTAATTATAATAAGTATATAATACTAATACTAATCATATTGACATCCTATTACTAATAGCTAGCAGCACTGTATGCAGTTCGATTCATAATACAAACACAACCTTAATAGGTACCTATTACTAATAGCGGCTGAACAGATAGTGAACGTATTAAGAACACAAACCCAATAGGACTTCAGGTTGTTCTAAATATTATACAATAAACATGTAATATATATTAATCATAAACTAATAAGAAACGCCAAGCATAACAATACAAATACAATTAACATTGGCTGGATAATACAATCGAAACCTAATCACAGATACAACTCAATTACTAATAACAATTAACCCTCAATACTCTAACTGATACGATTCCTGATCGCTATTGCCTCTGATACGAATCATGATCGCTATTGCATTTGATACGAATCATGATCACTCACTCGATGCTGATACGTATACATGCCTGATACGAATCATGATCATGATCACTCACTCGATCCTAATACGTATGCATGGTCGGTCGGCGATACGAATCATTATTAACCCCCCGCCCCCGATCACGATACGGAAGGGTATAGGCCGACCCGCCAGAAAATCTCATAACTTTTCTGATATCCATTCCTGTTTTGAATTGCGCAATGCTGGTAAACTGAAATTAGAAACAGGATTACAATGGATTGTATACAGTGCGGCAAGGAACTGACAGGTCGCCAACGCAAGTTCTGTTCGGACAAGTGCTGTACGGACTACGGCAATATGCTCAAGGCGAAAGCCAGGGCGGATTCACTCGGACTACCTGTAGGGCATAAGCAATGCTCGGTGTGTGGTACGGTATTTAAGTACGAGCACAACGGGAACAAATTCTGCTCGACTAAGTGCAGGTTGACACGCAACCAGGAACGGCGCACATACGTTCAGAGTGAGACTTACAAGGGCAGGGAAAGGGCTAAAAGGTATGGATTGACCGAGGAGGCAGTAAAAGCCCTTGAGGAGGCTGCTGGCTACCAGTGTCAAATCTGTGGAGTGCATGAAAAAGACGCACCAAAGGCACGCCTACATGTTGACCATGACCACAAAACAGGAAAAGTGCGTGGTCTGCTCTGTCAGCAATGCAATCATGGACTTGGAATGTTTAAGGATGACGTGTCAATGCTATCAAAAGCCGTCGAATATCTTCAAGCTAAGGATTTAAGCCAATCTCTTTCTTTAGGTGTCATCAAATAGATAACACGATTCATGAGAGTTTTGGAGTCTTTTTCGGTTGTACTGTGATAGATGCGATTAAGTAATTGAAGTGTAGCTTCTTTTTGTTGGCATCTAACGGCCAATAATAATGCGAGGCCGGATTGGAGCATGAACCTGGATCTTTGTGTCTTCATTATACCAGGTAAATGCAGTCAGTGACGGGTTATTTTACCAATGGTAAACTAATTGAGATTCAAGGTGATGTTGTGGCGGTTGTTGCTAGTTATCAGGTATTTGATGATGCAACTTTACCGTGGAGTGACCAGAGTACCAGTGGTCCTATTGGTTCTATTGTAGGTTTAATTGATACTTGGGTTGCTAATATCAGTACGAATGCCAGTATTATTGCTAGTGGGATGGCGCCTGTAAAGGTAAAGGATCAGAACAGCAGTACAAATAGTGGTACTAATAATGGTTTTGTTTACAGTTTTCCCAGTAGTGTTATTAGCGTACCTGTTGGCACTACTCAACCTCATTTAGGGTTATATGGTACAGAAACGTCTGTTACTGTTGCAGCTTGTAATGAGTATACTGATAATACCAGTAATTTTGGGTATGGTACCTTTGGTAATACACCTGGTTATTATACTGCTACTACTTTTATTGGGGACAGTGGTTATGATAAGCAGGTTTTAGTTGCTTATGACGTAGAGGACGGTAAGGAATTTATTGCTATTGGGATCAATCATGGTTCTGGTACTGCAGATTCGGGTGGTATTTTTGCTGGGGTTGATACTGATGGTAACTGGGTAATAACTTGTAACGAATTGGGATTTGCTTATGACACCATCAGGGATAGTTGGACTAGTTCTATTGGTCCTGAAGACACTGATCCAGAACTGGCAATTGTCTCCAATGGTTGGGAAGAGTTTAACTTAATTGCGAAAAGCCCTAACGGTATTATCAGCGGTGTACTTACGCAAGCATCTTGGCGTACTGCTAACAGGAACGTATTTAGCGGCAGAGATACTTCTGGCAGGTTTGGTTATTATGTACCAGTCAGCCAGAATGGTATTTCAGGCCAACTGATTTCTTTTGGCTATGAAACTGTTGGTATTCTTTGTCCTACTAGTTAATTATGGCTTGGACTTCACCTATTCCTAGTGCTCCTGCTTGGGGTACGTCCGACTCAGTAGGTAATCACATTGGGTTACTTTCTGACGCGCTTCATGGGGCCGATTCAAGGATCGGTGCAGAGGCTATTGGCGAACAAAGTTTTTCTCTGAGTAGTCTACTTTTTGCCCCAGCCAATGTGCCCATTGTACTTCCATTAGGGGGTGAGCTTGAGTATACCGGCAGTGGCGGTGGTGGTTCTACAAGGCCTATTACTGGAATGATTTACCCAAGGGGTCAGGGCTAAGGTAACCAGTGAAGTTCCAGGCGTCTTGCCAGTGCTGTTATGTGAGCTTCGAACTCTGTTGCATAGCATCCGCAGTAGTGGTAGTCCTTATTGAGCCAGAAGTTTGACTTGAATCGATTACCTTCTTTAGACACGTAGGGCAGGTGCTTTCTTTTTCGATTGCGCTGTTGCTTGTATGGAGTGGACAGCCTAAGGTTTTCGATCCTGTTGTTGCCTCTGTCTCTGTCGATATGATCGATAGACATGCCATCAGGGATCTCTCCGTAATGGAGTTCCCATACTATGCGGTGACACAGGCGCTGCTTGGGTCTTAGGCATACAGAGTAGTACCCATTGGGCTTAAGGGTCCCTGCAATAGCTCCTGGAGGTCTTTTGCCGTGCGTTGAGGCGTCAGACCATACCAGTCCCGTCGGCGAGTTTTCGTCGTACTTCAGGAGATCGAGCATGGGAAGACTAATTTGATTCCAGTTTATCAGTCATGGCCCTCGATACCAGCGGAGTATATTCTGAAGGCGATGATTATCGCGTAATTAAGGTACTGAATTTGCCCTTCGGCTCCTACACGCTGGATTGCGTGGGTAACTGTATGTCGCAGCTGGAGGACATGTCTGTGGCAGCTGCAACGGACCTAGTTGCCCTACTGGATGCTTGGGATACTGCGGACGATGCACAGAGCACGCAGGACCTTGCAGACGTTGAAGGGAAGGTATTGGTGAAGGCTGATGTACTGGAGTGGGAGGTTGTTAACGGTGGAATGAGTGGCCCTGGTAAGGAAAAGAGCAAGGTCGAGGATGATGTAAGGCAGATCATGAGCTTCTGCTCTTGTCTTGGCGGCTATCTTGGTATGAATTACTACGGGTCTACGCCCCTGATGAGGTCATGAACTTCTTACTAGCGCTTTCACTGTTTACTTCACAAGTCAAAACAGGCGCTGAGATCATTATTGAGTGCAGAAACACACGCCAAATTGCAAGATCAGCTAATATTTCCGAAAATATCATCCACCAGGAGTATTTGGAGTGTTTAAGGCGTGGCTAAGGGCCGAAGAAAGAAGCAGCAGGGTGTAGTAATACCAAAAGAAATCGCCTATGCGGTCATGCTTTCGTTACTTGCAGGTAGCTGGAGTGCTTACCAGCAACTACAACGCATTGACCAAGCCCTTGAAGAGCTCCAGGAAGAGGTTAAGGTACTAGTGGAGCGGGGGGTTTGAGGCCGAGCTCTAAGGGCGTCTTAATGCGCCTTGGGTCATCTATACCCTCGTGGTCTATTATGTCCCTTCTAAGGCCTTCTGGGACGTATCCAGGCACCATTATCCAGTCATCTGTCAATATGTCAAGATCAATCTTAAAAGCCACTTTGGAATACTGGGTTTCAACTGCTTACAGTGTAACATGATGCATCCAGAAATGCAAGAAGGCCCCATCGGGGCGCTCATGCGGTCCATGGCAAATGCCGAAACCGTTACCGTGGAATGCCAATGCGGTGCAGAGGTTCAGATGAACAAGGCTTACAGCAAGTATGTTACAGGTAAACTGTCTTCTTGTCGTTTCTGCCGCAACGAGCGCAGCGAGTAAGGTTGCCGACGAAGGAGGGAAGCTGGGACTGGAAGACTAGAGGGACTTAGTAAGGCGTTATGGCGAGCCCGCTGGCCCCGTATATCAACAGTCGTGTCCTGGTGCCTAGTCAGGGTACGGTCTCGGTTGTAAATGGAAGGCTGGTCTCTGCTCCCGGTGATTCATACTTAATTAAGAGCTTCATGAAGAGAGCTCAGTACAGCGGCGTGAGCTCTGGATCTAAAATGGTCCCGATCGAAAGCCAGCTTGATGGTGAGATGATGCCTGGCGCTTCGGGTGATCAGTTTTATTATCGCGGGTACGCACTAGAGTGGACGACGGTCCCCGCTGATTGGGATTTAGAGACGTCCGACGAAACCGGACTGGTTTTTCAGCAGGTGATCACCCAGTACTCCTGGATGGCTACGGGTACTGAAACCACGTTCAGGTTTGGACAAGATCCAATCATGTATGGCTCAAAGATTCAGCGTTCTAGTGGTATCTTCGGCGGCCAAGGTATCGATGAAATTATTTACAAAGAGATTGGTGGTGTTGAGCTGCAATTGACAGGCGCGGAATTGCAAAACTAAAACATGAAAGAGTTTTCTGGGTTCAAAAGTTTTGTCGTTGGCTCAAGGTTAAAGCAGCCCGCCGTTAGCGTTAAGCCTGAGGGCGCCAAAGAGACGAAGAAGGCAGCTTCTAGTGCCTTATCAGGCGGAATTACTGCTGGGGTAGCCGAGGCAAGTGCGAAAATACTACCGGCCCTAAATGAGGCGATGGCCCAGTCTGTCTGGGGCTGGCCAAATGTTACTATAAGAAAAAATACTTCAGAAGTAAAAGCCCCAAGGGATATTATTGACACTACAAATTTGAGAGATAGCTGCGATATAACCAATACAGATAGGACTATTACGATTACATATACAGCCCCGTATGCAAATATAACTCATTACGGCGGAATCATTCGACCTTACGGCAGGACAAACGGCGACACCTTCGTCATACCAGCAAGGCCGTGGATTTCCTCGATGTTAACTGGCTCTAATGGCATAGAACCATTTAAAGTTCTTGATTTTGTGGATTCTGCTGTCAACAAAGCTTGGTCTAACATGTAATACAACATCTTCTTTTACGGTCGGTATCATATGTAAGCTTAAACCTTAGAATGGCTCGCAAAAATCGCTCCCTTCCTTTCGTTGTCAAGCCTAAGTTGGCCCCTATCGTAGAGACAATCGGCAACGAGTTTAGCGGAACAATTGAAATTGAGCGCCGAGGTTATCTTTCTGTAGCAGAAAAAGCTTGGACTCAGGTTTTCGATCAGGAAGACGATTCTCAGAGCACTCTTTTTAGCCTTGCTGTTAAGATTGGAAATGATCTCAGTATTGATCCAACTGAAGTCTTCCGCCTAATTACAGACACCAACGCAAATGATCCAAGGCTAGAGCCTTACTCGGGGGAATTGCTGATGGCAATCCAGGGCGTCAATGCAGCACAGGAACGTAGAAAGTTTGCCATGGCAACATGCCTTATCGCCAGTCGAATTGACCAAAAATGGGAAATCGAAGACACGATGTCATTGCACCCAGATATCGTAGAAGGACTTGCTGTGCTGTTCGAGCAAGAGGAAGCTAAGAGTATTGACGCCTTGGTGGCTGCTAATTCTAAAGACAATGAAGACGTTCCCACCGACCCTGCTCCTAAGCTGGGAAAGGACTGAACCAGGGCACTGATCTAGACTTCGAGTCCTACTTTTGGACTCTTAAAAGGTTGTTCCCTGGAGACCCGGATTTTTCTGTTGACAACTACCCCAACCTTTGTTATGGGTATGTTCTTAGGGCTGTGAAGAAGGGTGGCGAATCTCATCAGAGAAGCCTTTATGAGAATGAGAGGCCAATCGCCTCTCTTGCCGCTCTTACTGCCAATATAAACAGAGATTCCAAGAAGCAAAAAGAGCCTTACAGTTTAACACAGTTCTGTTTGTATCAACCCAAAGACGATCAGGATTTGCCGTCTCGCATTTACGGTTCTGCAGCTCTTAGTGCCCATAGCATTGGCATGCTTCCAAACTGGTCGTTCTTCTGCTTTAAGCAGTTGGCTTCCAGTGCAGATAAGGACTATAAGCCATCCAATCCCGTCTTACTTGCAGAGGACGCTCTCTTACTCCATCCTGTAAGAATGGGAAATAGTTGGAAAGGGATGCTTATAGCCCAGGAATCGGCCAGTGGAAAGATAAGAACCTTCCGGGACAAGGACGGAAAGACTTACACTCTTGCCGTCCCGATAGTAGAGACTAAATTTGTAGCGATAGAGAATGCTGTCCTTAGCTAGGCCAGTCAAGTTCGATCGAGTTCAGGTAATCATCAACGGCCTTGGCGTCCTCTTCGTCAAAGGCCCCGAAGTGAGCTCGATCACGAGACAGCCACTGCCTGATACGCCATTCCCCTTCAATTGAATAGAAATCTTGCATTCTATACCATGCAACCCAGTCTTGGCTTGATTTGTCTTGATTGCACTCGGCGCAAGCAGGTATGCAGTTGGACGTTCTGTCTTCACCGCCCTTAGATTTAGGACGGACATGGTCGATTGTGATCGATTTGTCGTCGATTGGAGGCTTTCCGCAGTAGGCGCAGCGGTTGTTCCAGGCCTCTTTGATCGAGTTCCGCCATTGCTGACGGGCTTCACGCCTTGTCAGTGCAGTCATGTTGAATAGATAGTCTGAAATTCGCTCGTAAACGGGAGCGTAGTCCTGAAGGGAATGCATTTCAGAAAATCATATTGACATCACCACGGGAGAAGGGGGTATTCTTCGGCAGCACTGTAGCCTCCTGTGGGTTTGTCTAATTTATAATACCTGAAAGGAACACTAGATTGTCGCTTTTTTGATCATGGCGCAGAGTTTCCCCACATCAGCACAAGTTATATACGAAACTCTGTCAAACGACAGTAATTTCACGAATCTTTTAGGCACATACAATTTCAAAGGTGGCGGGGGACCGATCGACGCAATTTCCGTAGTAACGGCTGGTGCAGATATTCCTTCACTGAGAAATGTCAATGGTGTTGAGTGTATAATCCAGGATGCAGGCAATTCCGTACTGCAAGAATATTACGGAAGCACTGTTGTAGTAACGACCTGGAGCGTCTTTCTGGTGGCCTGGGGAGACGCTACGGGCGCAGACCTGCAGGCCGCTGCCGAAGTGGCTCTGAGGCGCTTCAGAGGGTCGGAGATGCTGCAAACAGTGGCAACATCGGATGGACTCGGATCACTTGTTCAGACAAAACTCTTTATCAAATCCAATATGCCTATACTGGATGCCGGCTAGGCAGGATTTGGCAAACTAGGATAACGGACCGTAAGAAGGTCCGAAGTACCTTCGTGCGGACTGTAGTCCGTTCTTTAATATGGCAAACTTCTCTGCTGCCTTCGGGTATGACGTCTATCTCATCCCCCTTAAGGCAGAATCCGTTGACACTTCTTTCACTGGCGTGACGACAGGTGTGGATGCTTCCGCTACCGCCTTCGTCGACACCACCGCTGTCATCGCCGCTGACGAAAAGGTTACCTATGCTGACGGCATCTTCTCCATCGGCTCTACTCCTGTTGCCGAGCCTACCGACGGCACCATGGAGCCTGTTCGTCTGACTGGCCTGACATCTGCCTCCCTGCAGACCGACACTGGCTCTGAGGACATCTACACCTATGACGACGAAGTCAAGGGCTTCAACCAGGCCGTGGCTACGACCAAGTCCTGGACTATGTCCCTGGGCGGCATCGCTGACTTCAAGGATGCTGGCTACCAGATCCTCCGCCTTACCGAGCAGAACACCGTGGCTGACGGTCTTCGCGTGAAGATCGCCCGCGTGGGCCCTACAGGCACTGTTGAGACTGTCTACGGCTACGGTACTCTGATGGGCTATACCGAGTCCAACGAAGTGACCAGCATTGTGTCCTGGGAGTGCACCGTGAGCGGCTACGGCGCCTACGTCGTTGAGCTCGACGAGAACGCTGGTAATTAGCTGACTGGAGGTATCGCCTCCCTGGGCGCCATCGTTGACGGTGACGCCTTTGACAACAATCTCACCGACCAGCCAGTTACAATTACTGGAACCTCTGGAACCGGAGCGACTGGTGAAGTCAACACCTCTGGATCTGGAACGATTACCGGAGCTGGCGTTACTATTACTGCCGCTGGTTCTGGTTATTCTGTCGGCGAGACTGTTACAATTACAGATGGCACTGGTACAGCGACTTCCACTGTTGCCTCTATTGCCTAAAGTCCGTAACCGCGATACTTACGGAAAAAGCCCCAAAGCCCCCTCTCAGGGGCTTTTTCATGGAAACCTATACCAGCTTTAGTGGTTTTACATTGAGTAATCTAACTTTCAACGTCAATGTCGACACCAAGTCAGCCGTTGAAAGCGTAAATGCTTTCTTTGCTGCTTACGACAAAGCAGCTCAGGATTCAGAAAGAAAAACAAGAGAGGCATTTGAAAAGCCCTTAACGAAAGAAGTAGGTATTATTTTTGAAAACGGTGAGTTTGTAGTTAAAACTCTCAACCAGGCAGAGGAAACGACAAGAAAGATTCAACTAGGCACTCAGGCTATAAATAAGGAGTTTGCAAAAACTCCAAAGGACCTGAAGACTCAGGTTTCCCTCTTGAGACAGGCTCTCAACAATACTAAAAAATATGGAGAGGATGGCAAAAAGGTAACAAATGAATGGAAAAAGAACAAAGAGGCTCTGAATGCAGCAGAGGCAGCCCTTAAGAAGTTAACCGGAGAAGCAAAGAAATATAGCGGTGAGGCAGGAAAAGGAGGGAAGAAGACAGAGCAATCGCTTTTTAAGGCAAATATTGCTGCTAGAGCTGTCGAGGGGGGCCTTAAACTGATTGTAGGAGGCATTAAAAATGTCATCGATACTGGCTCTCAGATGGAGTCCCTTCAGATCCAGCTGACCGCTTTTACTGGTGGCGCAGAGGAAGCAGGTGTTGCGCTGGCGCAGTTTTCTGAGATCGCAGCTGGCACACCGTTTGACCTAAGCTCAATCGCAAATGCTGGCAAGATTATGATGGCTTTTGGTCTTGAGACCGAAACTGCCATCGAGGCGACAGAGGACCTCGCGATTGTTGCTACAGCTACTGGTGGCGATATCAACAACCTTGCCAGGAACCTCGGTCAGATCGCCGCTCAGGGGCAGGCCTATACTCGTGACTTGACGCAGTTTGCCATCCAGGGTATTCCCATCTGGAGTGAAATGTCTAAAGTTACAGGGAAAAGCGTCTCCGAGCTAAAAAAGCTTGCGACCGAAGGTAAAATCAGCTTCGAAATCGTAAATTCTGCTCTTAAGAGCCTTACGGCAGAGGGAGGAAAATACGCGGAAATTGTGAAGGAGTACGAGAATACATGGTCTGGTCAGACTGCAAAACTTACTGCTAACCTGCAAAACCTTGCTCTTACGGCCCTGAATACCGCAAAGGAGATTGCAGAGGCGTACGGGACTGAACTGTTTGCTCCGTTTCAAAAATTAAACGAAATAATTGCAGATGTTGCGCAAAATTTTCCTGGGATGGTTGCAGGGGCTATTGGGGCTTTTCAGGATTTTTTACCATTAATCACTACGGCCACCACGCTTATGATAGGGCTGTTTGGCCCTCAGATTCTGGCTGCCATTGGGAGCTTTGTTAAAGCTGTTTACGTTGCAGTTGCTGCTATTTATGCTAAAGTCAAGGCACAGGTAGCACTATTGGCTACAATGGGACCTAAGGGTTGGGCTATCCTTGCTGGTGCTGCAGTAGCGACTGGAGTCGCTCTTTGGGGTGTCTCGAAAGCTATGGGTGGCATGAAAGAAGGAGCAGAGGCGGCCCAGAAAAAACTAGACGATATCAAGAACAAGCTTGAAGGGGTCAAAGGAGAGGCCGAAGATGCCGGCGAAGGTTTAGGTGACGTATTTGATGAAGAAAAGTCAAAGAAATATGAGGCAAGAATTACGGGTATTAATAAAACATTAAATAGGATGAAATTTGAGGCAGCAGAAATCAAAAGGGAGTATGACAAGCAGGTGGCTGCTATCAAAGATAAACAAAGTGCTGCCGTCGAGGCCCTGAAGGAAGAGAAAGATGGCATCGAGGAGGTGAGACGTCTTGAGAAAAGAAGATTTGAGGATGCCAAGCGTGAGCTAAAAAATAAGAAGGATGCTGCTGTAGAGGCGCTCGAGGCGGAAAAGGCGGCAGCGGAAAGAGTCCACGCTCAGCGGATGGATCAGCTGGAGTCACAGGAAATGGCCCTCAGGGCGCAGATGGCCGCAAGTACTGCTTACTATAATCAGAGAATCGCTCAGGAAAAAGCCGCAGCCCAGGCAGCTATCAACAATCTGGAGAGGCAAGCTCAGGCAGCTGCAAACGCCGCAGCGGCCGCTCAGCGTCGCATCGAAAAAAGAAAGGAAGCGGAAAGAGAAAGGTTTGAAGCTGAAATGGAGTCTCTGAATCAATCAAAGGCTGCCGCCCAAGAGGCCTATGACTTAGAAAAAACAAGAATAGATTCGCTTATACTGAAACAGAACGAGTTAGCAGAGGCGGCTGTCAAGAGTGCAGAGCAGGCGAAGGCTAGCGCTGAAGCTAGGTTTAATGCAATCGAGAAGGGCTTACAAGACACCCTGGCCTTAGAGACCACCTCTTTCCAGCAGTCGCAAGCCAATATCGAGGCGCAGATTACGAAGCAAGAGCAACTCGCGGCCAAGAAGCTGGCTGGATTAACACTTGCAGCAGACAAGGAAAAGTTTTTAAACGCAGAAATATTATCTAATATTGAGGCTAAGTATAACAAAGAAGACCTGCTCTTGGAAAGCAAGAAAATATCTTTAGAGGCTAATCGCGATGCCGAATTGGCAGGCATTGACAGGGTTATTTCAAGGATTGAGGCCAGGTATGACTCGGAGTTTGCAAAACTTGACCTGCTAAAATTAAAAACAAACGATGCTTACGACGCAGAAATAGCAAAACTGGAGGAGCTTAGTCCAGCAGAAGAAAGACTAAAGGAGATTAAGAAAGAAAAACTTATACAACAAGCTAACAACGTTGCGCTTTCGGAGGAGGAAAGACTAAGCGCACAGGCTCAACTTGACGACATGAAGCGTCAAAAAGCCATCGCTGAGGTTAGAGCAGCTCAGGCCAAAGCTGAAGTTGAATTTGAGAAAAAGAAAGAGCAGCTTATTATTGAGCAGACAGCAGCGATCAAGGAGCAACAAGACCTTCTCAACGAACGCACAGCTTTCTATGAAAGAGAGCTTATAGCAATTGAAGCAAACATTGCCGCTTCACAGGCCGGCAGAGAGGCTGAAATCGAGACAGAGAAGCTTCGTTACCAAGCTAGAGTGGCTAACCTTGAGGCTGAATCAGATATTATCGAGGCAAGTCTAGAGTCTCAGGTCAGGGGTCTCGAGGAAGTGGCTAATGCCAACAAAAGAAATTACGAAGAAAGAGTTTCTCAAATAGAAGGCGAAGCAGAGGCCCAAAGACAAAGGTACGAAGATCAAATTGCACAAATAGACAGAGTAAGAGAGACGCAACAATCCCTGATTGATGCAAACATACAAGGACTGCAAGATGAGGCTACTGAAGCTGAGAACAACTTTGACAATTACATCGATCAGATTAACGACCTTGCTGAAGCGGAGAAAACAGCTCACGAAGATGTGATAGAACAGCTCGACGAGCAAGCTGAAAGAGCTCAGAGAAGGGCCGAAGCTATTCAGAGAAATATCGAAAAAAGAATAGAAAAAGAGAAAGAAGCCGCTGAGAAAAAAGAAGAGCAATTAAACCGCTTAGCAAACCAAGAACGGGTATCGCAAGAAAGGAGACTAAGGGAAATTGAAGAACAAAAGAAGAAGGAAGATGAGCTTTTAGAGGATAAAGTAGAGAATCTGTCCGAAGAGGAAAAGGCCCTTCTCAAAAAGTATGAACTAGACGCAGAGGCGCTAAGAATCGTAGAGGAGGCCAAGCGACGCGTTGCTGAGAATAGGATAAAAGCTATTGAGGACGAGATTAATTATATCAACAAAAAAGCCGAACAAGAAATAAAAGTGCTAAAAGAAGCGTATGAGGTATGGAAGGAACTGCAAGGCAAGAGGATTGCAGCCCTGAAGGAGGAAGAAGAAGAGCTCAAAGAACTTCTTAAAATCACACAAGAAAACGCTACCGCGACTGGAAAAATGGCCACGCAAACTGGCAACTTGGCCAGGAACTCGTTTAATGCGGCGAACGGTGTCCGTGCACTGGCTCAGGCGCAGAATGAGCTCAACGCCGCCCTCGCAAATCAACCTCAGGGTTCACAAGGCGGTGCTGGCAGGGCAACTGGTGGACCTGTTAGCGCTGGCACCACTTACACTGTTAACGAGAGGGGTCCT
>Ga0208162_1001259_pt1 | contig 13432 bp, 17 predicted proteins | sample CB_VirMetaG_4_FD_184539 | JGI IMG/M metagenome (GOLD analysis project Ga0208162, IMG submission 184539) | Freshwater to marine saline gradient viral communities from Chesapeake Bay - CB_1508_1M Viral MetaG (SPAdes) (version 4) | ecosystem: Environmental > Aquatic > Marine > Coastal | place: USA... | reverse complement strand
TCCAAACTCAACAACCGCGCAACGGGAGTGGAGGGGTTCAATGATTTTGTTCTTGAAGTTGCAGGTGAAGATGAACCTACAGTTACCACTAAACTCCTCAGTAAACGCCCGTAGGAGGAGTTGTACGTCGTTCGTTGTGTTATCTGCCTCATCAATGATGATGACTTTGTGTTTAGCAGTTGACGAAAGTGAGACGGTCGAAGCAAAGTTTTTCGCAGTGTTTCTGACAGTATCGAGGAATCTACCCTCGTCGGATCCATTGATGACATATACATCTACTCCAAGTTCATTACACAGTGCTTTTGCTACGGTAGTTTTTCCACACCCAGCAGGCCCTGCAAGGAGCAGATTGGGAACTTCACCCTTAATTAAAAAGTTTTGAAAAGTACTCTTGATGTTATCAGGAAGAATACAATCTTCAATAGTCTTGGGTCGATATTTCTCAACCCACAAAAATTCATCACGCATAATCATTCCAAAGGACGAACAAATTCATTACAAACAATATCAGATGCATGAAACATCTGCCTCATATATTCTACACCATCTTGGGGTTTTGTGTGATCTCCACAAGTAAAGACATCACAAACTGCCATACCAAGTTCAGGCCAAGTATGAATGCTGATATGAGACTCAGCAAGCATAGCAACACAAGTCACTCCCTGAGGATCAAACTTGTGAGAGTTAAGTGCCAACAAAGTGGACTCGCATTTAGTACTTGCATGATAAACAACATCACGGATGTATTTTTCATCATCAAGAAGAACCATAGAACACCCTTTAAGGGTAAAAAGAATATGTCTCATAAATCAAACCCAATCTGGTTTTCTGGATGGGTAACGAAGATAATTAGATGCAACCCAAGGTTTGGATGCGATATACATTTTGTAAGCAGTAAAAGTGTCAATGCTTGTGTCATGTTTAAACTCATCTGGCATTGCCCTCGCAAATGGTGTTGTTTCTTTTCCACTACGACCTTGTGGGTCAGCGGTAGGAAAAATTTCTCTTGCAACAAGGAGTGTGTTAAAGCAAGTGTGGACTTTTCCATAACGTGCAGCATACTCCTCACATAGGGCAAAACCATGAGCAATCAGCCACTGCCAATTATTCACATATCGATTCGCCCAGATAGTACATGGGTGATTACGAAAAGCACCCTTCTCAGTAGCATAGGGTGTACCGTCTGCTTTGGGAAGAGTGCCAAATCCCTGACCCCACTTATCAGAAGCAACGATAGCAAGCATCTGACAGGTCTCCAGAGGCATCTTAACGATGTGTTTGTCTGGTAGTACCCTTGCAGATTCCCAAGGGTCAGGAGAGGTCACAAAGATATTCATGATTTAGTTGAAGTTAGAGTTCAATATTACTCTATTATTGTGCTTTGCGGGGACATGTCCAGTATGAATGTAATGTCCGTTAAAGATTAGAAGTCTATTTGCTTTTGGTTCAATCTCTCTTTGGATCGTCAACTTACTCTCATCAATGTTTGTGTCACCTTCAAATTTTTCATTAAAGATGACTGTGTTTCCATCAGAGTCATTCAAATAAAAAATAGTAGCAACATGTGGATAAGGACTGTCAACATGAGGATCACACCTCATACCACCAGGAGTGTAGACAGTCATATCCAATCTTGATCGCAAAATATTTTCACAACCAATACCATTCTTCATTTTGACCAAAAGATCAGTTAAAAGACCAGCATCATATGTGTCAAGAAAAGTATTTGTATCTTTGACAACATGGCAATTGAATCCATGCTTCCCAAGACCTTTCTTTTCAAATACGCCAGCAGCAATATTTGACTGATAAAACCAGCATTGATCCCAACTCAAAACATGATTTTGAATCAACTCAAAGTAATCTTGGGGAGCAAAGTTATCAACTACTTCAATCATACAGCAGCAAAAGTAGAGTCGGGCTCCAGAGCAATGTAGTAAGTCAGATCATGGTTCTTACTGGCGAATCGAGACAGAAGTTTCTGCGAGACAACAACTTCATAAGTTCCAGGAAGAACTTTGATGTTTTCAACCTTAAAGTTGAAAGAGAACTCAGCATCAGTCTCACCAACAACGATTGCAAAATCGTTAGAGGTATCATTCTTCTTGTCACGAACAACCAGTTTAACAACACCGCTTTCACCGACAGCAGAGAGGTCTGGCAGTTGATAGACAGCAGCTGCCTTAAGCAGTTTGTCCAGTTGTTCAGTACTTACTTCAAAGCAAACATCCTCACTTGGAAGTTCAATAGATTTATCAGGAGGAGTCACGATCACGTTAGGATCAGCGAAGAAATACTTAGAACGCATCTTTCCTTCACGAATGACAACGTAACCATCATTCCCAAAGTCAAGTTCAGGACTCTGGTGCAGACTCATACCATTAAGAAACTGGTTAAGATCATAAACACCGAAGTCTTTAGCAAACTCCTCAGTAACAGTTGCCTCTGCAAGAATATTCTTCATCACACTGATTGTGCGAAGTTTGTTACCTTTCTTGAAAAGAATGGATTGATTGATAGAAGAAAAATTCTTCAGGACAGAAAGAGTTTTATCAGAAAGTTTCATGTTAGGTCGGGTTTTCATCACTGAGGGTAGGTTTCACGTTGTGCATTCTTATCGTTGAAATGCAGAAGAAGAACAGCATAATGCAGAATCTTCATAATGTCACGACGAGCAGTGCCTTTCTTATCATAGCGAGAGGCATACTTAAGAATGTTGGATCGGCAGAATGCTTCGCCGTCACCACAAGCTTCAATCAGATCAAGAGTTTGAATCTTATCATCGCCCGCAGAGTAGTGTTGATTGTAAGTTCCAGAAATATAATCATCCAGTTCTTTGAGGATACGATCCTCACTGTACTTGTAACGTCGGTCAGTTTTTTCAGGCATAACCAAATTCATGTGAAAGTCATTATTATAGTTAAATGAGATATGATCTTCGCCCATTCCACCAGGGAGACGAGATCCAACAATTTCCTTAGAAAGGTTTAAAGTTCCATCTTCGTTTTCACTCATAGTGAATTTAATAGTATCGGGAGAAGCAGCACCAGGATTACCAGTCAAACTGATACCATCTTCTTCCCAATAGTCTTGGTTAGACATAGCAGAGTCGCTCAAATAGTTCCAAAGGTTTGTCATAATTATATCAAGAGAAGTTGTGAGAGTCAAGACATTCTTTCTGATCAACATAGAATTTTTCACCAGTAGCAGAAAGATCGAAATCAGCATCTACCTTGTCATAGAGTTCAAGGAATGCTTGCTTGGTTTCGTCATCAAAACGATTGACGCAAACACTGATTGCTTTTGCCTTGTCACCAAAGATGCTGTAGGCACGGATAATGTGGACCAGGCGACGGGTGCTGATGATTTCCTCAATACCACCATCATAGAAGGTTTTGCGGATGATGTCTGCCCAGTCAGCAAGACGCTTGCAGAACTCACCATCAGTGACTCCAAGAGTCTGTGCAACTTTATCAAGAATCTTGATCTCATTTGCAACAGAAGGATATTCCTGCTCAAAGGTCACAGGGAAACGCTCTAAGAAAGCTTCATTGAGCACGTTAGTCCCAACAAATCGCCCGTCGTCACTCCCCTTGCCCTTTGTGTTTGCCGTTGCGAAGATCTGGAAACCATCGGCGGGCGTAACGAACTTGCCAATCTTCTTGAGGAAGACTCCCTTCCCCTCAAGGATTGACTGGAGGCAAAGGATTTTGTTTGAAGCAAGGTCGATTTCGTCAAGAAGCAAGACGGCACCTCGTTGGAGGGCTTCCACAACGGGACCATTATGCCAGACTGTGGCACCGTCAACAAGGCGGAAGCCACCAATGAGATCATCTTCATCAGTTTCAATAGTAATGTTTACACGGATGAGTTCACGTCCAAGTTGGGCACATGCTTGCTCCACGCAGAACGTTTTACCATTACCCGAAAGACCCGTAATGAACGTAGGATAGAAGAGACGGGACTGAATAATTTTCTTAATATCACCAAAGTTACCAAACTTGACGAAGGTATCATCTTTCTGTGGAATAAGATTTTGTTCTACAGCAGGGATAGCTGCGGGAGCATTGTAAGACACTTCCAACTCTTCCACAGTTTGTTTTGTTACTTCAAGATTCCATTTACCGCGACCAACTTTACAATCGGTAAGTTTATTGGTAACGGTCTGATAGTTTGCTCCGTTCATCGCACACCAAGCACGAATGTCTCCAGCAGTTACTGACTCTCCATAGAGAGACTGAAGAGAGGTGCGGATGTAATCAAAGGACAGTGCCATTAGTCGTTTGTTTGAACTGAAGTCATTATAGACGAAAATAGGGGGTCTCGGACCCCCCAGTGGTCAGTCTGTTGACTGTCCATACTTAAATTTCATTGCCTGTAAAAACCAAGCATCAGTTAATGACTTTGGTCCATGAAGAAGAATCTGAACTTGTTTTTCTTTAAGAGAGGGGTCTGAAAGTGCTCTCTTTTTCCACTCTGGCGTTGTCATACTACAAGAGAAATAAACTCACCAAGAACTTTCTTATTTAGTTTCTTAGTCTTAAGAGACTTAGCAAATGCAGACTTGATTTGGGCTTTGGTTGCATCTTCTTTTACGTCAAACTCAGTGTCTTGAGAGAGTGCGGATGAAGAGAGTCCAAAGTATGCGTGGTATCCAGAGTTTTTAATAGTGAAACTACGCATCTTTTTCCAATCGTTTTGAAGTTTAATCAGATCACTACTATAAGCATCATAATACAATTTCATAAAATCATTTATTCCACGTCCTTCAAGAACACGAATTCCAATAAAGTTTACAGTCGGGAATTTGTCACGCAAATTGCGAAGCAATAGATCAGTAAATCCATGCCAACCATAAGGAACTTTATAGGTGGTCCCAAGTTTACGATCACGAATAAAAGTTCTGCCGCCAGGAAGATGACGAGATCCCATATACGGTTCAGACTCCCAACGACGCTGTACTTCCACATGATAGGTAAGATGATTTGCTTCACCATCAGTTAGAACAATAGTTTGCACTTTTTGCAATTTATTTTCTTTTTGGAATTGAGGAAGAATTTTGTGAAGACAAATCAATGCTTCATTCAAAGGGGTGCCTGAGAGACTCAAACGAGTAGGAACAGAGTAAGGACTATGATAGTAATCACCGAATGATTTTGCAATACGCCAAATATTAATCATTTGATGCTCCAGTTGCTTACCATTTGTCTTACTACTGAAGAGATTCATCATGGAGAAATGATCATCGATAGCAAGAACATTTTCTTTCTTTTCATAGCATGGAGTCAGATCAACTGGTTTGATAACGCTGTTAGTTTCATAATCAAGTTCAGGTCGTTTCCACTCACTGGTAAATGCATAAACCTCAAAGGGGATGGCAACTTTCTTACAGAACCAAACCAGATTGTAAAGTTGCTTGATTGTGTCAAGCATCACACGGCTCATAGATCCACTCCAATCAAGAATAAAAATCAAACCATGATTCTTACCATCAGGAATCACAGAAACCTTTTTGAATAGATCTTCGTTATACTTGTAGGTGTGCAGTTTAGCACAATCCAGAACACCCGTGCGAGCAGTGGTAGTGCGGGCATAAGAATCTGCTGCCTTACGGCACTCAAACTCTTTGACCAGATAGTTTACTTCTTTCTGAGCATTACGTTTGAACTTAACAAACTCTTCATCAACAACTTTGAAGATTGGATGCTCAGTGGTTTTAAGTTGATGATTGAACCACTTATCAATCTCAGTATGAACATCATTATTGTTCGCAATCACACGATTCAGATCAACTTGAGGAATCTCAACATATACGTTTTCATATCCATCAGTATCAACAAGATCTTGAATATTCTGTTCAAGTGCATCAGCAGTTTGAACTTCAGGTTCGCCAGTAACTTCAGGAACACCAGAAGAAGATTGTGGGGTAGATTCCTGCTGCTCAGAGTCACCAGAACCCTCACCAGGGGTCTCTTGCTGCTCCTCTACCAGTTCATTGGCAGGTTGATTAGATTCTCCACCCATTTCAGGAGGGGGAGCAATATCATCTACTTTTTCTTCTTTCTTTTTCTTGCAGAACTTATACAGTTCTTCAGCAGCAATAAGAACGTCAGCGAAAGTTTCTGAGCACTGAATGAGATTAATAATCTCTTGCTCATCTTCAGCAAATTTAATGTCTACAAAATTACCGATCTTAAAGTATAGATTTGCACGATCAGCAAGATTAAAATCAGCAACAGACTCGTTAGCAATAGAGAAGAAGTCTTGGTCATTTAGCTCCTTATATCCATTAAAGAATGTTTTAGCAAGTCCCATATACTTGCGCTTCATCAGTTTCTCGATGCGAGCATCCTCAACCACATTCACGAATTGAGGAGGGACAGAAACCTTCTCCAACCAGTTCTCATCAGGAGTGAAGAGAGCATGACCCACCTCATGACCCACCAGAAGGTCATAGATTGTGTTACTTGCCTTCTCCCACATAGGAAGAGTCAATACACGAGTGTGGACATTGAAGCAGGCAGTTTGCACTTGCTTATGCTCCACAATCAGGTCCTCCGTGGCAAGCAGTTTAGCAAGTTGAGATTTGATTTCGTGTCGGACTGCCATGATGGGTTCTTTCGTATGTGGCCATAATACTAAACCCCAGGTCTCCCTGGGGCTCCTCAGTGACAGCTCTCCATGTGTCCTTTAGCGACTAACTTAAGATTCTCCTACAAATGCGCTTACATGTTACCTGATCATCATCACATTCAATAAGACAATTATAATAGTCATTTAGTAAATCAGCTTCGTTCATTGTTTTATCCAATGTATCTTCAAGCCTCATTACACTTTGCTTCCATCCTGCCAATTGATTGTGAGAAATTAGATTGTGCATAATGCCCTCCATTATACGTTTCGGGGACATAACAACATAACAAATAGATTTGGTTACATGGTTTTCCCCTTATGTTCAATTCTACACTATGTAGTCTAATTATGATAACTTCATGTATTTTTTGTTACACTTAACTTCTTTTTAAAGAAACGCAATGATTCTTTACGTTGACGTAGTGCTTGAGGTTTGAGTTTTCGTTTTTGTTCCTTCTTGGAGTGATGCTGCCAGTTTGGGGTGTTCATTGTCCTTTGGTGGATCAAGCCACCATACGTGAAAAACCTTTGACTTTTTCAAATCGTATTACACTTTCAAATCTGTCCTCAAGACCAGTCTTGTGGGAGATCACAAAAATGTTGGCATCCTTCACAACATATTTGATGATCTTCAAAAACTCCTCTGTTCCAAATCCATCAAGAGAAGAATCAAACACCTCGTCCATGATCAACAGGTTGGTGTTGACTGAGTTCTTCATCCTTGCAACTTCACGCCAAGTGAAGAGTAGAGCAAGGTCGATTCTCATCTTCTCTCCCTCGCTGAAAGAAGCATAGGAAAAATCTTCATGGATAGGGGACTGGACGGTTTCGTTAAATTCCTCATCAAGTGTGAAGTTGATGTAGAAATCCATCATCTGAAGATAACGGTTAACTTGCTGATTTATCAGCGGTAGATACTTCTTAATGATTTTGGATTTAACTCCACCGTCTTTAAGTAGACTATACGAAAAATCGTAATAGTTGATCGTGTCCTTACGTTGTGCGAGCTCGTCGTATGTAGTTTTTAAATTGTCTTTGAAGGATTCTAACTTCTCATGTTCAATATTTCTATTTGCAAGTTGGTCGGTAATTCTTTGAATTTCCGATTCCAGATCCCTGATCTGTCGTTGACATCCAGAGATCTTAGTATTGTTTTTAGAAATGCCATGCGTTAAGGAAGTGACCTCCTTTGTTAACTCCGTAAATTGACGCTCTCGCTCTTCTTCCTCTTTAATTGCCTCCTCCAGTTCTTTGTAACCAGATTGCAACTCCTTTGCTTTATCTTGAGCGTCCTTAATTCTATTTATTCTGAACTCCTCTTCAATGGACTGTGTGCAAGTGGGGCATACCGTATTCTCAGTGAAGAATTTATGTTCTTTTGTGATGGTAGATACTTTCTGAGAGATCTTTCCCTTTAGGTTTCCCAACTTGCGAAGTTTCTCTGTAGCTCCAGTATGCTTCTCTTGCTTTTCTACTAATACATCAACATCGTCCTGAATCTTTTCATTGTCCTCAAGGTAAATACCAACTTCCAGATTTAAATTGGTAATCTTTTCTTTATTGGCATTTATATTGGCATTTCCACGATTCTCAAGTTCTTCAATAAAGTTTTTCTGCATGTCAACTTTATCCCTGAGAGTTTCTTTCTTTAACTCAAGAACTTTGATTTCTTCTTTTAACTGACGAATCTTTTCCTTAATAACAACATTCATGGAAGAGAAGATTTTAATATCTAACAAATCTTCAATCACTTCACGACGATTTGCTGTCGTAAGTTGCATGAATGGAACGAAAGTACTGCTGCCCAGAATCACAATCTGAGTGAAAGACTTATAGTTCATCTTTAGAACATTTTGTTCCAACCACTTCTGCTGATCAAGTGCTGCAGATGATTGGTCCATCAGGGATCCATTTCTCCAGATCTCAAACAAATTGGGTTTGATTCCCCGAACAATTTTCCAGTCAGTATTATTAACAGAAAATTCAACTTCTACTTTACAATCCTTCTCATTGGTAGAATTGCTAAGTTGAGGTTTATTGATTTTACGAAATGGTTTACCAAACAGAGAAAAAGTCAAGGCATCAAGCACTGTTGATTTTCCAGCACCATTCGTACCAACAATCAAATTTGTATGGTTTTTAGTGAAGTCAACTTCAGTATATTGATTGCCAGTGGAGAGAAAATTTTTCCAACGAATGGTCTCAAATAAAATCATGTTCTTTGGGTGGAATTACAACGTCATCTTTGGTGATAATAGTATACCTGTAATCATGAATCTCACAGGTCTTGATCATAATCTCATCTTCAACTTCGATGATGTGCATTTCAGGAGCCCCATCATCCTCTAACATCATAGCATATCGAGTGGCATCATCCTCATCTTCAAAGAGATAAAGTATCTGTTCACCGTCATCATCGGTTACAGAATATGCACCTTCGGTTTCTTTACCATAGATGGTTAAGATGTACATTAGACCAACTCACAAGCTTCCTGGTATATTTCTTGCATAATCTTTTGAACCATAGACCTGTCAAGACTGATGTCTGCTTCTTCAATATACCTATTTAATATGGAAAGAGTATCTTCGGATTCAAGTGGATTGAAATCTTCATCCCCATACCAACCACCAAAATCAAAGTTTTCAACTACTTTAAGTTCTGCAATTCCAGCAGAATAAAGTTTGTCAATAAATTTTTCAAACTTCTTAATGTCAGTCTTTTTACGAACAATAACTTTTACAATTTTGTTCTCATAATTTCGAGCATCAAAAGTTTGGTGATCAGTGTCCTCATAGTAAATATTGTAGTACATCCTATGAGGATTATTTACTGGAGTGTGCTCTAAAGTCTTTGTATCAAAAATATGAAACCCGCGAGTATCTTCTACATCTGTCCAATAAATTTCATATGGATTTCCTAAGTAGTGGACCTTTCCGTTAGTCGATCGAGTGTGATAGTGTCCTGAGTAGACATTGGAGAACTTCTCAAATAATTGGCTCTCCATACCATGTTCCATGACGATTTGTCGATTAACTCTAAATCCTTGGAGTTCAAGGTGCCCCATCGCAACCTTGCAATTAGTCTTTTCAATAAGTTTGAGAGTTTTTGATTCATTTTCTTGATTAATCCATGGAATAAAAAGGACATTCATTTCACCAACCTTAACTTCAGTTGGTTCTGAGTACACAGTTACATTGTCATACTCACGAAGAAGAAGATCTACAGCATTAATATCGTTTGTGTTTTTATAATATGCTGTGTGATTTCCTACAATAGTATGCACATGGACACCCATGTCTTTTAATCTATCGTAGTAATTGTTTTTTGCCCAAGACAAAGCAGAAAAATCAATACCTTTCCTGCTGTCAAAGGTATCACCCATATCAATAACTGCAGAGATACCTTCTTTCTCTAAGGTTGGAAAGAAGGTATCATTATAAAACTTTAGGAAGTAATCGTGGAACAACTTGGAGTTCTTACGAGCACCAAAATGTTGATCAGTGATGATTGCAATCTTCATTAACTGCGGAGCTTAGAATGCACGTTGTCTTTAATTTGATTGTAATCGGAGTAGTTCGATCCGTCAAGGGTGTTGTTATCATCAAACACCTCACTGTAACCAGATCTTTCAATAATCTTATTCTTGATCTCTAACTGACGCTTCTCTCTTTGAATACGACGAAGGAATGCGTAGTGAATAATTTGAGTGAAGTATGCAAAAGGATTTGTTGACTTACTTGGATCAAAATTGTGAATGTACTGAACACAATTTTCAATACCATCAGAAATCATATCCTCCTTGAACATGTAGTTCACGAAGTTTGGCTTGAAGGACAAGTGATTAGCAATCTTCAGGAAACACTCACCAATGTAGCGAGGAATGGGAGGTTTGGTGTCCCAATGCTGAGATCTATCTTGCTTCGTAGGTTCTCTACCATACTTTTGAATGAAAGTTCTTTCAACTTCACTACGGTAATTAATCAGAGCTGAGAGCAACTCCTTATTATTAACGTAATGCTCTGACCTCTTTCTTCTGGTCATACCCGAAGTTATCATTAATTTATCTCATAATATGTATGAATTATATCATCTAAACGTTTACTTGACAAGTTCCGGAAATCAAGTAGAATAACTCTGTCAGGGTTGATAAGAAATATATTAGCTACTCTTAAAGATCTTCTCTAAGATCTCTTTGGTATCCTTTACATTACCAAGATACCCCATTCTACGATTGATCTTGGAGTTGTTATCCAGTCCATTATTTTGTGACTGACGAACATAACTCTGATACATCATGATCATTTCAATATCAGATGACTCAGACATCGTAAGAACGTTATCCAAGTTAATTATAAACATGTCTTCTGTAGTGGTCTTTAACCAGGGTTCCATTCTATAACCCATAATACCACCTTTACCTTTAATCTCAGAAACAATTATTGGATTGGAGATCAAAAGCATTGTTCTATCATCTTCATCAGAAGCAGCTATCTTGGCAAAGATTTCTTCTCCTGTTTTTAATTTTACTGTTGCGTAAAAATCGTCTTCTATCATACCTTTAATTGGATAGTGATTATCTCATAGTTAAAATTTTCCTCATTATATGTTTTGATTCTTTCTATGAAATGATTAAGTGTGTAGTTTCTTTTGGACTTGGATGTACAATCATCGGAGATGTCATACAGAGTTGCTTTTACTTTGTCTTTTCCTTTTCTAAGAACTCGTCCAATACTTTGAAGATTGCGGACTCTTGATTTACTTGGAGAGGCAAAGATAACATTATGGAGATTTTTAATATTGATACCTGTAGAAAAAGTTCCATAAGAGGCAACAATAATTGCGTTGTTTTCTCTTTCCGTAATTTCTCTTACTTGCTCTCTCTCCTCAGCATCTACACCACCATGTACAAAGAATACCTTACGGTTATCTCGCTTGTTATTATTTATTTGATCATAAAGTACCTGTCCATGAGCTTCGACTCTTGCAAAAAGAACAAGAGTGTTACCTTTAAGATCCAAAGTTAAATTACGAATGAATCTATTACGTTGTTCGTGACTGATTAAATATTGTATCTCATCTTCATAAGTTTCAAACTTTTGAGGAGGATGTTTAAGAACAAGACACTGAATGTCAAGTTGAGAAAGATGTCCCTGTCTCATCAATTCATCAGTTCTTGTTACTTTATATGATGGGCCAAACAATCCTTCAAGAACCCATTTGTGAGTTTGAGTTCCATCTAAAGTTCCAGTAAAACCAAAACGATACTTTGCATGATGAAGTTTAGTCATAATCTGAATCAAAGATTTAGACTTGAATAAATGTGCTTCATCACCTATAATTACACCATAGTCTTCAAAGAAAGATCGCTCAAGTTTGTAGACTGATTGCCATGTAGTAATCGTCACTGGAGAACTATTACTCTTTTCTCTACCAGAATAGATTCTGTGGCAATATGAATCAGCATCCCAACCATAATCAAGAAAATCCTTGTACATCTGTTCTACAAGGGATGTCGTTGGAACAACTAAAAGGATTTTTTGCCCTCTGTCAACATAATATCTTACAAGAGAGTAAATCATCAAAGATTTGCCAGAAGCAGTGGGCGATATCAATAGTTTTCTATTATGCTTTAGGGCACCATATACTCCCTCAATTTGATACTTCCTGGGAGTATGGGCACAAATGGAATTCATGTAATCCTTAACACCCTCATATGATATTAATTCATTCTCCTCATATGGAGTGCCATAGAATTTATTGTCTTCAAACTTGTAAGTATAACCATATTGCTCACAAAAATTGACAATCTTATCTAACAGACCAACATAGATCTGTTTAGAACGCATGTCATACAAATGAATCTCCCCATTCCAATTCCTTCCACGGTACTGGGGCATAAACTTTGCATTAGGAACCTCAAACTTAAAGTGATCTCTAAGTTCATATTCAATATGAGGTTCCGTATTGATTTTTAAAAATACTTCGTTGGATTTTGATATAACAAGGTTAGCCGTCGTATCAATCACGTAGATTCATTCATCTACAAATATTTATTGCATATATTACATACTGTCAAACTGATGTTCCAACATAATTCTATAGAAGTGATCTCTCATAGTAGTTAAATCTTCCTGTTCCTCTGGTTCTCCTCCAGACCATTTTTCTACTGCTTGTGAAAGACCTTTGTGGATAATACGAACTGCCTCAATAGGAAGTTCTATTTGATAATAATCTTCTTCCATTATCCCAATCCTGAGTTAAAACGCATAAACTCAATCGCATTTTTGATTTGATAAGTGCGATTAGTAATCTGTTTCAAAATGCTTTCGATATAAACGAGCATTGTATCATAGTAATCAATCTTTAACGAAACTCCTGAGAGTTTATCATCAGCGTCCAGATATTTTTGCATAGTTTCTTTATCCCTAATTTTTTTAGGAAAGGGTTTTTCAATGTATACATCGGGGTCTGCTTTTCCACTAAAGTATTCATAGCGTTCGTGACGAATGTTTTTTCTTTGTTGTTCTGCCTTCTTTCTCAAAAGAAAGATTGTATTGTACATTTCAAAATACTTCGCATGGAGAGAAGGGATATTGGTAGACTCGGTATGAAGATTATCCATATCAATTTTAGAGTCTTTTTCCCACATCTCCTGAAGTTTGTCAAGATCGATCATAGGGGGTTATTGTTTAAATCTGTCAATGTATATACAGTATACTTGAAACTTACTTCTGCTGTAAAGTATTCAATATCAGTATCGGTAGCATCAAAAGTAATAGTGGATAAAGAATATGGGAA
>Ga0208162_1001258_pt1 | contig 13449 bp, 13 predicted proteins | sample CB_VirMetaG_4_FD_184539 | JGI IMG/M metagenome (GOLD analysis project Ga0208162, IMG submission 184539) | Freshwater to marine saline gradient viral communities from Chesapeake Bay - CB_1508_1M Viral MetaG (SPAdes) (version 4) | ecosystem: Environmental > Aquatic > Marine > Coastal | place: USA... | reverse complement strand
CTAAAGGAACTTTCATTGTTAAAAATCCTGAACTTGAAAAAGTACTACAAGAAAAAGGACATAACACAAATAAAGTATGGGATCAAATTCTAGCAGATGGAGGTTCAGTAGTAAACTTACCACATGAAGTATTAACTGAGGATGAAAAAGAAGTATTCTTAACATTTGCTGAAATCAATCAGTTAGGTTTAGTTCAACAAGCAGCTATCAGACAAAAGTATATTGATCAAACTCAGTCACTTAATTTAGCTTTTTCACCCACAGATTCACCAAAGTGGATCAATCAGGTACATATGGAAGCCTGGAAATTAGGAGTTAAAACACTTTATTATCTAAGAACAGACAGTGTAATTAAAGGTGATTTAGGTTCACGTACTGTAGATTGTGTTTCATGTGATGGCTGAGGAATTAGGATGGGACACCAACGACGAGATATGGAGTGATAATCCATACAACTGGGATGATATTATCCTGGTTGAGAAAATTGTTGCTGGAGGTGGAACTCTTCCTGAAAGATATGATAAATTAACAGATGAAGAAAAAGAACGCTTCATTCAATTAATAGTTAAAGTAAAAGGCAATCAGGAATATTCTACTTCACATATTTATACCGAGACGAAATCGGTAAAAGTCGATGAAGTTAAAGTAACAGCTAAAGATATTAAACTTGTAGTTAAGGAAGTTCTCGGAATTAACTTAGAAATAAACAATATTAATGTATAAATTATTTACAGATAAGGCCGAATTGTTTGAGTGTGATATTAAGATTGAAGGAAGTAGTCTTTCTAAATCCAATGCACGATTAGTAATTGAAACCAAAGATTATAGTTTATTGTTTAATGGCAATATTGACTCTAGTGGAAAATGTTCTATTCCAATTAAAAAATTAAAAGGTCTTATTGAAGAATCTTCGCAAGGTTCAATTCGTTTAGAAGTAATTGCTGAAGATACTTTCTTTACCCCTTGGGAAAGCGATTTTGAGGTTCAAGCCTCTAAAAAGGTTACAGTTGAAGTTAAATCTCAACAAGAAAAACCTGTAATCGCTGAAAATAAAGTTATGGTTTCAAACGTAAAAAACGAAGTTACGGAACAGGAAACAAATCACGTTCTTAATATTTTAAAGATTTTGGTAAACGAAAATATCAATATTAAAAATCTTCACCTTAAAAAGAACAAACTTAATAAAATCATAGCTACATACACCCAGGAATCTCAAGTTCCAGAAGAAAGTACTCCAAAAATTATTGAAGGTATTTTAGAAGGTTTGAATAAAAAATAAAGTAGCTAATGTCTAGTTTTGATCTAACTGGTAAAAAAATCAGAAATACTTACCAGAGGTTAACCCAAATCTCTGGAAGTCAATTAGTTGATGGCACCGGTAGTTTAATTGATAATATAACTATAACAGGATCTTTTAAGGGTGATGGTAGTGGGTTAACTAACATCCCACCATCTGGTATTAATGGTTACCAAGATAGAATTGAATCCGGACTATCAAGAGCATTTATAAGTGAAGAATCCGAAGTTGGATTTCAAGTACTTAACGCAGATGCAACTTTTAATGAAGATGCATTTTTTAAGAAAAATGTAACAATAGATGAGAACTTAACAGCACCCCGATTTGAAGGTGGGTTAGGTGATGGTGGTATTCAAGTATTAAACTCATCTGCTCTTTTATTCACTAGAGGATTTAAGGGACAAACATCAGCTTCTTTAGGGTTAGGGCCCGCTGGATTTGTAATTTATAGTGGTAGTGCTACTACTCAATTAGGGGCAGATACTCTACAAGGAACCGGATTTAAATTTGTAGGAACTGATAATAGTTCATCTATTTCATTTAGTGACCAAAATGGTGGAGACCTTGAAATCCGAACAGATAAGTTTACTCTACAAAATAGTGGAGATATTACAGCATCAAATGCTTTATTTAGTGGTACTGCTATTGCACGAAACTTTATCCAAAAATCAGTTATATTAAGTGGTTCTGATATAAATGGTTCTCCATTTGATTCTTACCTTTCAGAAGGTGAGGATGGATATAGTTTATATTTAGATGGTACTTTAGGTGGAGAAATAATAAATAATGTAGAATTTGCATTACCATTTTCAGGATTATCATTATCAGATATTGTAGTTAAAGATGAAACTTCATTAACAAATGATAAAATTACAATCAGTATAAGAAACAGAAATGATTCTATAGGTAGTATATCATTTGAAATTAGATTACCTAATGACTCTCAATTTTTTCAAACTTTATCTCCAAACAACATTTACACTTTTGAAATATCATTTGATAATGAAGGTCAAAAGACTATAACCCCTATTGCAGCGACAGATTTAAGTATACCTGTTACAGCATCAGAAGATGGGTATAGAATTAAAGGTGATGTATATGCAACCAACTTTTATGGTACAGCATCATATGCCTCATATGCTGTTTCTGCATCCCACGAAATTATAAAAGAGGTAAGCTCTTCATTTGCTGATACTGCTTCATATGTTAATCCTTTAAATCAGGATGTTCAAATTACAGGTAACGTAGGCATAGGTACATCATCTCCTACTGCAACATTAGATGTAAGAGGTACTATCTCACAAACAGTAGATGGGTCTACAAATGAATACCCAATTGCACTATACAACGATCACTCAGGTACTGATTACTACCTATTAAGACAGAGGGTAGTAGGCAGTGGAAATACGGTTAGAACGGGTATAGGTATAACAGGAGTACCTAGTACCGCTTTTGTGTTAGGCCCACAAACCGACCAAACTATTACATTTAATAGTGCTGGTATAATAACTAATTTGGCTACAATTAATGGTACTAATCCACTCAAAATAAACTCTACAGAAATTAGAGTAGGTGATACCTCAGGTACTGTATCTTCAACCTTTAATATTGTTGGAGATAACGATAAAGTACCATTAGGGATTAAACAAGAATCAGGTACAACCCAAAATAGATTTGTTACATTTTTAGACTCAGGTAGTACTGAAGTATTAGGAATTACTATCGATGGTGGGTTTACGGCAACAGATTCGAACTTAATTAAAAGATTTTCATTTGGTCATGGTTATACTCCTTCCGCTACTGATGGAATGGGTATTGGATTAGACCTTAAAACTGAAAATGCTAGTGGTACTGTTGTATCTGTAGGTAGCATAGATGTTGTCCAAGATGATGTCTCTGCGGATGAAAGTTCAATGCGTTTAAGTGTAGGAGAAACTACCCCAACTGAAATAATGCGCTTACAATCTGATGGTAACGTAGGTATAGGTACAACATCACCACAAGCCAAACTCCATGTATCAGGAACTGTACAGTTTGATGATATTTTAAGTGTAACACCTCAAGATCCATTACCAAGTGGGGTACCAACAGGTTCATTTGCAGTATCATCATCAGCTCCTCCAAAACCATATTTTTACGATGGAACCAATTGGAACGCATTATATTAAAAAATGTATAGAATACTAAAACAATTTATACCTGCACCCCTTAATGAGTCAGACCCACTTTGGGCAAAGAGACAAGTTTGGGTATTAAAATTAAACTCAGAAGATACTATTGATGAGTTTCCAACTCAAGAGGAAGCACAAGCATACGCAGACATACTTGCTGCAGACGATCCTACAAACAGAGTTTATAAAGTAAAAAGAATATAATATTTCTTAATATTTATAATAAAAACCAATGGCAAATATCTCTATCTGGCCCGGATCTTCATCATTCTTTCCTGGTGACACCCCAAGAGGTCTATATGATTATGATGTAGACTTTCAAACTGATGCAGATAAGGTTGCAAATTTTTGTGCTAGAAGATTAGGATATCCTCTAGTTGATATAGAATTACAAAACTTAAACTTTTATACTGCTTTTGAGGAAGCAATTACCACTTACGGAAATGAACTCTATGCTTATAAAGTTAGAGAAGATTATTTATCTCTAGAGGGAGCTCCTACCTCATCTACATTAAATAACTCGTTAGCTACACCGAATTTAGGTCCTATAGTGCGTTTATCCGAACAGTATGCTACCGAGGCTGAAACAGGAGGAAACGTTGATTATAGAACGGGTTCTTTTACATTAACATCCTCCATTCAAGACTATGATTTCGATACTTTTGCAACAGCAAATGGAATCACAGGAAGTGACATAGAAATTAAAAAAGTATTTTACCAACCATCCCCAGCAATCGAAAGATTCTATGATCCATTTTCAGGAACTGGATTTGGGTTTGTTGGAATGATGGATGCTTTTGGATTTGGTGGTTTTTCACCTGCTGTTCAATTTATGATGATGCCTTTAAGTTTTGATATGGGTAGAATGCAACAGATTGAGATGGCAGACACTGTTAGACGTTCCAATTATACTTTTCAAATTAGAAACAACAAATTAAAAATATTCCCTATTCCAAAATCTGGGGATCAAGGAGCAAAATTATATTTTGAATATATTTTAAAATCTGATCGTTTAGCAACTTCAATCCAAGATGCTTCAGATAAAATTACAAATGTTTCAAATGTCCCTTATACAAACCCTGTTTATGAGCAAATAAACTCAATAGGAAGACAATGGATTTTTGAATACACATTAGCATTAGCTAAAGAAATGTTAGGATATGTAAGAGGAAAATACTCAAACGTGCCTATTCCAAATGCTGATGTAACTTTAAACCAATCAGATTTAATTTCTGCTGCTACAGCAGAGAAAAATGCTTTAATAGAGAAATTAAGAGGATACTTTGATGAGACCTCAAGAAAATCTTTATTAGAGAGAAAATCACAAGAAGGAGATTTTAAACAACAGGAACTCAATAAGGTTCCTATGACAATTTTTATAGGATGATCAAGTTAAAACAAATTTTAAGTGAGATTTTAAACACTTATTCTGTAGAAGGTTACATTTTATCTGACCGTAAAGTAAACGTAAGTGATATTAATGCCCAAGTTAGAGCTCTAGAGAAAGTCACCATTGTGGACAACATCACCCCAGATGATTATCCACAAAAGGAAAACATAGAATATACTAAAATTAGAATCAAGTTTATCACTCATACAAACGACCCCAAACAAGATATAGAAAATTTTAGAAAAGAAATTTTAACTTCGGATGAAGGAAATGTAAGAATTGCTGGGGTAAGATCGGTAAAATTTAACTTAGATACTCTTAAAAGAATCTAATGGCACTTTTTGGAGGCGAAAGAGACATATCACTTTTCAGACACATTAACCGTGAGTTAATCAATGATATTGTCCAACAACAGTTAGGAATCTACAAGTTAGAACTTTCTGCTACAACCTCAAACATTTACGGGGAATCTATGGAAAAAACCTATAGAGATCCTGTTTTAATAAATGGATTAATTTTAAGAGGAGATCAAAATATCACAGATAGTGAATTTGGTCCTGACTTAACAAGAGATTTTCAATTTGCAGTACTAAGAGATGATTTAGTGGATGTAGATTTAGTATGTGAAATTGGAGATATTGTATTGTGGAATGATTTATACTTTGAAGTCCATCAAATTGTAGAAAACCAATTATTTGTAGGTAAAAATCCTGACTATGCTTATGGAGATAATGCTTACTTGAAAAAATATGGAACTTCAATTTCAATTAGATTAGATGCCCATCTGGTAAGACCAGATGTGGTAGGAATACAACAAACTAGACTTTAATGGCTAAAAGGAAACCCATACCAAAAACACAAACTGAGATATCAAAGGAGGTAGTTAATAATCCTGGTGATATCTCTTACACTAAAAGGGGTTTTGATAGAGCTTTAAATACTAAAGTAACAACAGATGATCCTAAACCTTTTACAGTAGGTATTCAGGATATTGACGAGTCTATTTTATACTATTTTCAAAATATAATTAAACCTACAGTTTCAAAAAACGGACAAAATCTAGAGGTACCTATTTATTATGGTTCCCCTGAAAGGTGGTCTGCAATCCAAAAAGACGGGTTTATGAGAGGAAGAGATGGGCAACTTTTAATTCCTGCAGTAGTATTTAAACGCACTAATATCACACGTCAAAGAATTACTAATAAATTATTAAGTTTAGATAATAAAGTTCAAAACTTTTATGCATTTAAACCTAAATTTACTAGAGAAAATGCATACGATAACTTTTCTATATTAAATGGTTTAAATAATAGAATACCTACAGGCAAATTACATTTATCTGTAGTCCCTGATTTTGTAACTATAAATTACTCATGTGTAATCTTTACAGACTTTGTAGAACACATGAATAAAATCACAGAAGCTATTAACTATGCCTCTGATTCGTATTGGGGTGATCCTGCTAGATTTAAATTCAAATCTACAATTGATAGTTTCTCCCCAACAGTAGAATTAAACACAGGAGGACAAAGATCAGTAAAAACCACATTCGATATTAAACTCCAAGGATATTTAATCCCCGATGTGGCAATAAAAGATTTATCTTACGATAGAATAGTATATTCCCCATCAAAGATTGTATTTGAATTCGAGTCTGTAGTAGGAGGTGCTGATGGATCTAATGTAGAGTTTGATTCATTTGATGCCCTTAAAGCTAAAGACCCATCTATTAACCAATCCCCTTCGGAAGTTACTCAAGTTACTGAAAATCCTGAAGCTCCTGGTGGTGGTGATTTAGGAATTTAACATGAGTATTTTTAATACTAAAGAAACAACTCCACCTTCAGATTTTGTTTCTATAAGAGCTAAAGGATTTATAGTTACTGATTTTGATGGGGGTGGAGATGAAGGTGGGGTATCAACAGACCCTGATTACGATAAATTTTTAGGAAGAATATTAGCATCTAATGCAACTATAGAAAATAGATCCCAATCTATTATATTCTTAACTAATATTAAAGCAACTAATTTATAATATTTATAACGAAAAATGGCAGAAAGAAGCGGTAGGTTAATTTTTCCGGATTTTTTCGGTACAAAGGCAGGTGTAACTACTGGTAGTTCTTTAGTTAATACAACATCCCCTTTAGAACCAGGGGAAACTATTTTTGAAAAAGATACAGGTCAATTTAGAACAAATTTATCTGCTTCAACTTTACCATATTCCCAATCAGGGTACACAGGTAATGCTATTAGATTTTCTACTTTAGCAGAATTAAGAGCTTATGAATATCCCTTTGATTATCAATTAGTCCATACTGTTAATCCTCAATCGTTTTTTTATTACGATCCTACAGATACAACCTCAACAGACAACAATAGTACATTAATTGTATCTAATGGGGGGAAAAGATATAAATTTTGGTCCCAACCCACTACTGCCCCTGGAAATACATTTATTGGTGATTTTACAGTTACAGGATCTTTAAATATCACAGGTGGGGTTGGATCAGATTTAACTGTAAGTGGAAGTATTATAGATTCTCATTCTTTAGCTTTTTATGGAGCTGTAGGAGATGGAGTAACGGATGATACTTTAGCAATACAAACAGCAATTAATGCTTTCACCTCTTCCCTCCAATCAACCTTCCAGATCCACGGAAAAAAGTTTATGAATCAAGGTGGAAATGCTGACCTTGGTGGGGGTGGTACTCTTTATGCAGAACCTAAAAAAGCTTATTTAATTGGAGATACATTAGATTTAGGTCCTAGTGTAACTTTAGATTTACAACAATCTTTTATCTACATGACATCTTCAAATCATGCAGTAAGATTAAGACCTAACTCTTATATTAAAAATGGTACGATCTTAATATCAGAAAGTCTAGACTATGATGGATATTCTGCTATTTATTTAGATGGAACCCGAGATAGTAACAATGTTGGAGATGATTTTTTCCAAAATATAAGAAACCCAAATTATAATACTGCAGGAATATACAATATGCATTTAAGAGGTCCTGCTATATACTCAGGTGGGGTAACACCTTCAGGTTCAGATGGGTTATACCATGCTAAAGGTGATGGGATTTTATTACAAGTTTTAAGTGCCTCAAGAGATAATTTAGATAGAGTAAGACAAGGGAATGTAACAGGTACAAGATTTTCCGAATTTGATATAATAGGATTTAGAACAGCTATTCATTTATCTGCTTCTAATGCTACTGGGACTACAGGTTCTGTTCCTTTTGTAAATTCAAACCAATTCCATAATTTTGCTATTAAAGGATGTGTAAATGGAATTCATTTAGAAACTGACACAATTCAACAAGAAGTTTCTAACTCAGTTGGTATTGAGACTACTTATCAAAGAAGAACTCAAGTAAACCAAAACAAATTTGATAATTTTTATATTCAACCTGTTGCAGCCAAAGATAATTCTCGTACCGCTATTGTAAATAACGGTCAAAAGAACTTTTTTACGAATTTTACAATTTGGGATTGGCAAGCCAAATATTTAAATACTGGATCCATTTATTTTAATCAACTAGTATATAGAACCCCTAATGGTTTTATATTAAATGGGGATGATGATTTACCTAATGCACCTATGATTGTAGATAATTCAGGTTTTGCTGGGAATTATTACAATGGTGGGTTTAATATGGATAGTGTTTTAGATAAATCTACTTATGGAAGTAATACTTATATTTCTAATGTAGGGCAAGATACAAATACCCCAAATACTATAGTAGAAAAACGAAACATACTACCTACAAATGCTAGGGGGGCAATGTTAGGAGATACTACAGATTATTTATCATTTGCTTGGGAAAGAGGATTAACTATTTCTCAATCAAGATACCCTGATACAGTCTCAGGTAGTAGATATGGTTCAGATTTAACAGCTAGCATTTCTACTGTATTTGAACCCTACCCTACAGGATATGTAAGATATGATTCATTAACCACCCCAGTAGTAATTGATATTGATATTAAAGAAGATGAATTAAATTCCTTTATTAGAGGAAATTCAGTAATAGATAATCAATACTTTAAAGGAGCAGGAATCAAATTTAGACACCCAGACTCCTACGGAACTCACTCCGCAGATTATGTTCCTATTACAGATTATCCTTATGTTCCCGAACACGTGAAAATTGAAGTTTTTAGAGGAACTGAAGAAGATGCAGAAATTGTTAGAATAGATTCTAACAAAGAACTTTTTGTAGGATATTTTGGTCCCCAAGCTACTACTACGGATGTTTTAGTAGGGTACACTAAATTAAGATTTACTTTATCATCATCAGTAGCAAATGATTGTCCTGTTTTAGTAGAAAGAATATCTATGATGATGGGATCAGATGATTCTAAAACCTATATAAAACGTTCGGATGATTATTATTATGGAGGTTTAGAATTTAAACCTGTATTTGGAAGAAATAGTGATGGTACTTTAAATGAAAACAATACTTTAAGAAGTGCTTCACTTTTCGTTTCAGGAAGCATAACATCCCAAAAGAAGATGATTGCTTCAGGATCTTCATACTTAGTATCTGCTTTAGCTCAAGGAGGTTCTGGGGAAACTATTTACCTTACAGGTAGTACTTACAATAGTACTTCAATAGTTAAAGCAGTCCACGATAGAGGATCAAATGGTACTTTAACTTTAGTTTTACCTCATTCTTCAGGATCTAATGAAGTAAATAGAACTATCAGAATCATAAGTAACGGATCCACTGATAATATCCACAAAATTAATATTACCCCTATTACTAGTGATACACTAGATGGGGGAACAGGTGGATTTGAGATTAATAGAGCATATGAGGGTTTAATGTGTTGGAGTGATGGAACAGAGTGGTTTAGAATTCAATCGAAAGGATAATATTTATTAGCATGGCAGTATATAAAATTTTCCCTGAAAAAGACTCTACAATTTACACAGCATACCCTGCAATGAACACAGGGAGAGATGAAATCCTAGAGATTGCAAATTTAAACCCAAACGATGTTCCTAATGCCTCTGAAGATGTTAGAAGAGCATTAGTTAAATTCTCAACCTCAGATATTGCTTCTGTAATTAACGATACATTTACAGCAGCAGCTAGAGTATCCCAATCATATTCTGCCTCCTTAAGATTATTTACAGCAGATGCTACTGCAATTCCTTTAGATTATAATATTGAGGCTTACCCTATATCAGAATCCTATAGTATGGGTACAGGGAAATTCTTGGATTCACCCCAAGTAACAGATGGAGTTAGTTGGACTTACAGAACTAATAGTGGAAGTGGTGCTTGGATTACATCAGGATATTCCCAATGGACTACCGCTTCATTTTCAACTGCTACTGGAGGTGGGGTATGGTATACAGGTAGTTCCGTATTTTCTAATATAGAAACTACTCAATCATTTGTCTATAACGACGATACTGATGTAAATATTGATGTTACTGACGCGATAAAGTCGTTTTATACCGCGTCACTAGGTGCACCTACATCCTCAGGTGCCATTACAAATGAAGGGTTTATACTAAAACTTCCTGATTCAGTAGAATACTCTTCTACTTATATGGGTTTAAAGTTTTTCTCTTTAGACACCCATACAATTTACCCTCCTTGTTTAGAATTAAAGTGGGATGACACGGTATACTCAACAGGTTCAATGTCTACAATCTCACAAACACCATTTGTGATAACATTTAAGGCAAACCAACCCGAATACACACAAGGATCTATACAAAGATTTAGATTAAACGTGCGTCCCCAATTCCCTACTCGTACATTCCAAACATCTTCAGTGTATTTGAATAATACTTACCTCCCAGAAGAATCCTTCTATCAGATAAGAGATTTGGATACAGGAGAGATTATTATAGATTTTGATACTACATTCACTAAAATCTCAGCAGACAGTACTTCAAGCTATTTTGATGTATTTATGAATGGGTTACAACCCGAGAGATATTATAATGTTTATATCAAAACTACCATAGATGGTAGCACATTTGTATTAAATGAAGGTTTAACGTTTAAAGTAAGTTTATAAAATGGAAACAGTAAAATTAGAACAAGAAGAAATCCAAAAGTTATCCCAAGTTCAAGAAAAACAACAGAATTTTGTTGTAGAATTAGGTAAATTAGAGTATGACATGACTCTTTTAGAATTACAAAAAGAAAAAATTCAAGAAGCAATCGAGCAAGCATTGCAAGAATCGCAAGTTTTAGCCCAAGAACTAGAAGCTAAATATGGTGCTGGTACCATTAACATAGAAAAAGGAGAGTTTTATCAACAATAAGTTTTTTGCCAAAGTAACTAATATTTATAATCAAAAATACTAAAAAATGGCAGAAGTCCTTCTTTCACCTGGTGTTTTAACAAGAGAAAACGACCAGTCCTTCTTAACACAGCAACCCATTCAAGCAGGAGCTTGTATTGTAGGTCCTACCGCAAAAGGTCCTACTACCCCTACATTAGTAACCTCATATTCCGACTATACTAATAAGTTCGGTACTACTGTTACTTCGGGTTCACAAGTATACTCATATTTAACTAACCATTCCGCTCAAAACTATTTCAATAATGGTGGTACTACCTTATTGGTAGCAAGAGTAACTACTGGTACATTTACCTCAGCAACCTCTTCCTTGATCCCCACAGGATCAGGAGGTCCTACTACAGGTTTATCTCCATTTGTATTAGAGACTATCTCTAAAGGAGATATTATGAATAGTGACAGTACAGAAGGAACTGATAATACTTTAGAAAGTGGGTCTGTAGATAATATTAGATGGGAAGTCCCATCAGCAAACCTCGAAACAGGTGAATTCTCATTATTGATCAGACAAGGTAGCGACAGTAGTGTTGAAAAAGTAATATTAGAATCTTATGATGGTTTATCATTAGATCCTAAATCCCCTAACTTTATCTCTAAAGTAATTGGTAATACACAGGAAAATATTGTAACCACAGCAGATGGTACTTTTATTCAAGTATCAGGTAGTTTCCCAAATACTTCAAGGTATGTAACAGTTAAGCAAGTTAACTACTTAACTCCTGACTATTTAGATAACAGTGGAACAGCTAAAAACTCATTGACAGGTTCTTTACCTGTTGTTTCAAGTGGTTCATTTGGAGCTGCTTCAGGAGCTCAATTCCGTTCTTCAGAGGCTGCTAATTTCTATCAGAATATAGATGGAACAAACACTCAAGGTGTTGCACCTGCTGATTACAATACAATGCTCACTTTATTAGGAAATAAAGATGAATATCAATTTAATGTAATTTCTTCTCCTGGTATTACTAGAGAAGATCATGCTACTCAATTTAACTCTTTAGTTAATCTAGCTCAAACAAGAACAGATACAATTGCTGTAGTTGATTTAGTAGGATATGATGCAACAATTGGAACTGCAACTACACAGGCAGGAAATGTAAATAGCTCATATGCAGCTGCTTATTGGCCTTGGTTATTAGTTAATGACCCTAACACAGGTGAATACATTTACTCCCCTGCTTCAACTTTAATCCCAGGTGTATACGCCTTTAACGATTCAGTAGCAGAGCCCTGGTTCGCACCTGCAGGTATTAATAGAGGTGGATTAGATACAGTAGTACGTCCTGAAAAGAAATTAACTCAAGCAAACAGAGATACTTTATATCAAGGTAAAGTAAATCCGATTGCAGTATTCCCTAACACAGGAACAGTAGTATTTGGTCAGAAAACATTACAGAAAAAAGCATCTGCTTTAGATCGCGTAAATGTAAGAAGGCTGTTAATTGCCCTTAAATCATTTATTGGACAAGTTGCTTCTAACTTAGTGTTTGAACAAAATACTATTACTACAAGAAACAACTTCTTAGCTCAAGTAAATCCATATTTGGAATCAGTTCAACAAAGACAAGGAATATTTGCCTTCAAGGTTGTAATGGATGATACAAACAATACACCTGATGTAATCGATAGAAATCAGTTAGTTGGTCAGATTTTCTTACAGCCAACTAGAACAGCAGAATTTGTTGTACTTGATTTCAACGTGTTACCAACAGGAGTTGAATTCCCATCTTAAAAACGTAACTTAGTAATATTTATAAACAAAATATAAAATGGCAGTATTAGATTCGAACGAAATTTTCTTCACAGCATTTGAACCTAAAGTAAAAAATAGGTTTATTTGTTATATTGATGGATTTCCTTCTTACATCCTCAAAGGAGTAGCAGCAGTTACTATCGATAATGGAGAACAAGTATTAAACCACATTAACGTTTACCGTAAAGTAAAAGGTAAGTCAAAGTGGGGTGATGTACAGTTTACATTATACGATCCAATTACTCCTTCAGGTGCTCAAGCAATGATCGAATGGATCAGATTACACCACGAATCCGTAACAGGTAGAGATGGTTATTCTGATTTCTATAAGAAAGACATCACATTCAACGTACTTGACCCAGTTGGTTCAATTATCTCAGAGTGGGTTATGAAAGGTGCTTTCATTAAAACCGCTAATTGGGGAGATTATTCGTACGATGAAGATGGTACAATCCAAAACCTTACAATGACTGTAGGTATGGATTACTGTGTATTGAA
>Ga0208162_1001255_pt1 | contig 13461 bp, 12 predicted proteins | sample CB_VirMetaG_4_FD_184539 | JGI IMG/M metagenome (GOLD analysis project Ga0208162, IMG submission 184539) | Freshwater to marine saline gradient viral communities from Chesapeake Bay - CB_1508_1M Viral MetaG (SPAdes) (version 4) | ecosystem: Environmental > Aquatic > Marine > Coastal | place: USA... | reverse complement strand
GGGCATACTTCTTCTGATAGTCAGCAAGGGCCTTCTTGGCGGCATCCGCTTCCTTCACAGCCTCTGCAGCCTGTGCGCTGTACTTACTTTCGATTGCGTCACGAGTTTCTCCCCACTGAGCCTGCATGCGAGCAGCCTCGGCGGCCTCTTGCTGTAGTTTGTGGTACTCGTCAGGGTTGATCTCAGCGAATTTTTCAAGATGCGTCTTGCTTTCCTTGAGTTCACGCTCGTACTGTTTGCGAGCATCTCTTTCGGCTTTAAGGGCCTTCAGCAGGTTTTCCGCTTCGGAGCGTGGCATCATGTCATCGCCTGCACCCCCTGGGGCTGGAGCAGAAGATGGAGTCTCGGCTCCTGTCTCAGGAGTGAGGTTCTCGTCAGTCATGTTATACAACAGGGATCACCCCTGCAAGAATGTTACAGGGGTAGTATGCCTATGGTGACACTTTGGGCCGCAGGTACTAAAATCTGCTGGGGATGGACACGTCATTTCACTTGCTCCACTTCTTTAATGGGCAGAGTGTGTCGGGATTACCGGCAACCCAAGACTTCGCTTCCATGAAGCATCCGCACTCACTACATCTCTTGGTTTTTTTAATAAAAGCAGGACAAGATTTACAAGTGTCGTAACGCTCCTCGCGAATTTCAGAAGAAACCTTGCCATGACGAATAGCCTGGCCAGCCGTTTTGAGGAGCCCCTTAGCCATTTCACCTGCGCTAGCTTTGACCCTGGTCTCATGCCCCTGTCCTGCGGCTGCCATTAACTTGAGGTGTCTCTCCCGAGGCCAGGCAGATACTGGGCCAGAGGGGTAGACTCCGTCCGTCTTGAGCTCTTCTCTGACGTCCATTGCTAACTAAAAACTGGGCTAGTATTCCAATCAGACTAATCTAGGGTAAACCAGTCCGCTGGTGGGTCTAGACGATCCACCGCCACCAGTGGATTTGACTGTTACTTCACCATTGGCCGCGTAATCGAACAGGCCGCCGAAAATACTACTGTATGCATTAGGCCATACAGAAGAGGAAACGAAACTACTTGAAGAGATACCTAGATAGGCGCTCATGTCAAGCGAATCTCTGATCGCAAGAGTTGACGAGAAGTTTGAGCCAGGACTGAACGGATTGTCGCCTGTAACAGGAGAAAAGGTCATTTTAGTTAACCAATAATAACGACTGGCCCGTAATACGCAGTAACGTAGGCCGTATACGGTGCATCACCGAAAGAAGCCCCCGTATCTGCTCCCGCATTAGTAGTTAAGATACGAGGATTAGCAGAAACGAACTGTGAGGTAGTACTGATACCAGGTGAGGTTGTACTTGAAGCAGCACTGAAGATATTTATTTCGCTACTACTGGTGCCGATCATTCTGCCACTAATAAAGGTACTGGAATTACGGTCATACCAAACCATGCCGCTCGTTGACGCGTCCACCACAGTTCCGCTCCAGTTTCCTCCAATACCTCTAACTATGATCATTAATGGATCGTGAAGAGACGCAGTATCGCTACCCCATCGACCAGCGACAAAAAACTCCTCGCCATCAGTTGTGTCGTAGGCCAGGAAAATACCTAGGTCGATCCCAGTGGCACTCCAAGAGCTTCCCTCCGTATCAGCGACACCGCTTATAATTCCGTATCCGCCATTACTTCCGTTGTCCGAATAAGTTTCGCCAACCCTTTGTAGTATGGCAGTTGAACTAGAGCAATATGTCTGAACATACATAGACGGATCTGTCGAGTGCGGTAGCTCTATGACAAGTCCTAGGTAATTTGCGTTTGTCGAATCAGCAGTGCCTTTAAGTTTTGTTGGTACTGCGCCAGCAAGACTAGCATTACCACTGATTGCCGTAAGCCAGGCGTCGACCTCGGTTTCAAGCGCAGGCCAGAAGTCATTGGCGGACGTACCTAATCCATTGGCAGTAGTAGAATCCCAGAACTTATACTTTCCTACTGGATTCGGCATCGATTCAGCTCAAGACAAAGTAGAATACCGATCAAGATTCAACAGGAGCGATCGAAAGGGTTGTTGTGATTGTATTGGATGCACCTGACTTGTTTACGACCTTAATGTAGATTTCATCCGCTGGTACGGTTTCAAAGTTAAAGTAGTTAACAGCAGGAGTCACTAGGACCTGCTGGGCTCCTGTTGTGATAATCTCGGCCAGTACGCCAGAACCAGGATCAGGGTCTTCTGTCTCGAGTCTGCCTGCATCTGCAGTCCTTGAATCCTGGCTGCAATAAAGCGTAACCCAAGCAGCCTGGTCAACCTCAATAGCAAGCAGTTGCCCTGCCTTTCCAGTACCAGTAATAGTCAGGTTTTCATTAGCTCCATCAGCCAGAGAAGAGCTGGTGATGTTAGCGGTTGTACGTGCAACTCCGCTGCCGCCCGACACAGTGCCAGGTTCCCACTTATTCAGAATGTTGCTCCATACTAATGCCTGTCCATCCGTGGGTAGCGTAGTAGAGGTGTCTACGTCAGAAAGGTCATCGATAGACACGACGCCTCCGCTGCCGTTAGACGCTGCTGTAATTCTGCCCTGGGCATCAACCGTGATAATTGGGTTAACAAAAGACCCTGCAGAGACTCCTGTATTTGTCAGGTTTAGCGTTATCGAACCAGAGGTGGTGATCGGTCCACCAGAAGATGTTAACCCAGTTCCTCCAGCAACATCAACACTAGTAACGGTGCCACCAGTAAGGGGGGTTTCCCATGCTGGAACCCCTCCTGATACTGTCAAGACTTGACCTGCCGCGCCGATACCTAGCCTTGTAGTACTGCCTCCAGAGCGGATCACTACATCCCCGTCTGTTACAAGAGGGTCCGCATAACCACCTCCAGCTCCGCTAGCAATTGAAGTAATTCTACCCTTTGAATCTACTGTGATATTTGAACTTGTGTAACTTCCAGCTGTAACACCAGTATCGGTCAGCGAAAGGTCGAAAGAGCCACTGCCTGTGACAGGACCTCCCACGGATGTGATGTCATCGCCGTCCAATATGTCAACAGAGGTAACAGTACCAGTAGTGCTTGGAAACTGCCAGGCAGGCAAACCGTTAGTTACAGTGAGAACCTGGCCAGCGCTTCCTATATTAAGGGCTGTCGTAGATCCATTCCTGTAGACTAACTGACCGTCCGCTGCTAGTGGATCCGTATAACCACCACCAGCGCCATTGGAAACATTGGTAACTCTTCCATAACTGTCTACAGTTATATTGGCACTTGTGTAAGACCCTGGGGTGACAAGGTCCATCGTTGGTAGGTCGACCAAAAGAGAGCCAGTTGTTGTTACAGGGCTAGGTGAAACTGCTAGCGTTGTACTACTAAGGCCAACGCTGGTTACAGTGCCAGTACCTCCAGCTCCACTGCTAACCTGAACCCAGGCACTTGTATAATACACATGGTAAGAGTCATCGCTAGGTTTGAACCAAAGATCCCCATCAGCCAGAGGAAGACCGCTCAGGCCAACCGTAGGAGCCGTTTCGCTTACGATCGCCCTTCCGCTTGCAGAGGTTGGGTTAAATTTTACAATATCACCGCTACCATCAACTGAGTACATCTCCAGATTGCCAGGAGACAGTCTTAGCACAATTTCGCCCTGGGTAATCTCGTCACTTCCTCCGCTACCAATAGCAGCCAGAATGGCAGCCTCGCTGTCCGTTGAGTTCTTTAAGACAATGCGATCAGGGAAGACTGCCACGACAATACAAGAGCTGAGTTAGTTTGCCTACGAGGTAGGCATTAGCCAATACTGGCGCTCCCTGTGATCTGGGTATCGCCTGAACATGCAATAGGGCCCGAGAGTGTAGTAGTGGATTTAACCTGACCTTCACAATCAATGATTCTGATTGTGCGAGATCCTGGAATGTATTCCGTAAAGCCACAAGACCCTTGACGGTAAAGAGGTCCAGAGTTTTCATAAGATACTGAAAGCGGACCCTTAGCATTAACACCTATAGTCCATCTTGCTAAGGGGTTGGTATATGTATCGCCGCAGCCGTTAGGCCTGCTACAGTTTGGATTAGCAATAGTATACGAATTTCTAGTAATATTAACTGTGTAGCTTTGAATTGCAGTACATTGACACTGAGGATCAGGCACGCACACACCCGCATCATTGCAGATCTCGCAGTCACCACAGTCGCTATTGCCGTTGCATTCGACAGGCTCTGGTCCTGGGTCAGGTGGGCAAACTTTATCACATTCAGCCTGAGCAGCTTTCCTGCACTTACCTTGACAAGTCTCCCCGTAAGTCTGACTGCCCAAGTTTAACGGATAGCAGCATTTTTTCTGAATTGTTATTCCACAACTACAATCCACGCTGACAGTACAACATTTAAGGCAATTCTCAGGTGCAGGGGAGCAGGTGCCATCCTTATTGCATTTCTCGCAGTCAAAGCATCCACTTGAGCCTTCGCAGAAGCAGGGCGCACCGTCTCCTAGGTTTTTGCACATACCATCATCTTCGTCACAGTATTCGCATTCGCCACAAGAGGTACCATCACCGCATCCAGGACCTTCCTCGCCAGTTGCCGACTTGTATTCAGAACAAAACTTTATACAAGGACCAGGGGGAGGGCATGGACCGCAGAAGCATCCCCCTGGTCCGCAGCACCTATACGGACTACAGCATCCTCCGTTTGGGCCACCACCACCGCCACCGCCACTACCATCGTCGCCGCATCCAGTCTTAGTGCAACCGCCCGCTGCTGGAGGTCTAGGTGCGGGACTACAGCCACCACCACCACCCCCACCACCACCACCACCACCACCACCACCACCACCGCTGCCACCACAACCAGTATCGTTGCTCTCTTCGGAGGTAGACCCAGCAATTCCGCTAGGCGGAACGCAAACATTCCCTATACACTTCCATCCGATAGCACAGGAGCTGCTGTCAAAACATTCTTGATATGTACTACCGCCGCCACCAGTAATGGGGGTATTTACCAAAGATCCAGTCGACTCGACATCTTTTTTTCTTGACATACCAAAGATCGACCCGTCAGATGACGCAAAAAGCGAACCACCCGAACCTCCTTCCTCTTCTGGTAACAGAGGAGCATCACCACCAGTCTGCGAAGAGGCGCCACTTTTAGCAATACCGCCACTAAAAGGATTTTTCCTCCAGTACTCGTTTAGTCCCATTTTCCCCGCCTTTAATGAGCTAGGATGCCAAGTAGCTGTATAAGGGAGCCAAGGGGTCCCAATCCTTTCCTGTCCTTCCATCTCTGTAGGAGATACTGGTTTCAACTGGAACCCATGTCAAGACAGTATCCACGGTGGCGACAACGTATAAACTATTCTCACCAGTACTGAAGTCGTAATATACTAGCATCTGGCCCTCCCTTATTGGGTCTTGACTTTCGGTCACCAGCTGACCATCTTGTACGAATCTCCTTTCGTCTGGAGGTCGAGTGCTTGTCAGTTTAACTACGGTCCTCTGAACCCTGCCTCTGCTTGCAGTATTTACAGCGATGATTGGATTGTTGATTGCCATTAGATTTTAAGGTACCTATTCCCAGAGTTGCTGATGACATACAGCTCCATGAAGCCAGTTGCACCATTAAAGTAGCCTACAAGCTTTCCAGGAGTCTGAGGGGTTGCAAGGGTAGCAGAGGTGTCTGGTTTAGTATAGACCACTTCTATGACAGCATCTGTGTTTTCATTTACAGATTGGCTGGAGATCGAGACAGGGTTAATAGTCATAGCTAGAACTTACTGTAATAAACACCATTAGCAAAACTTAGTTCCACCTCTCTACCAGCAGTGGCAGCCACAAAGCCAATTGGTTTTGTTTTGTACTCTTTACTGTTGTATTTTACGATACCCTCGCCCCTTTCCCCAAGTCTTACCCAGTAACCAGTAACACTGCCCTCGAAGTCACCCTGAATAGTCGTATCACTGGATAGGCGCTCTAGGTCAGCCACTCTGTTAGCAAGACTGATTTGTTTTAATGTTTCTATAATCATGCTGAAGTAGAGTAGAAGCCGAATTGCTTGAGATTCCAATAGAATGCAGCCTGGTTACCGCCTCCGAGTACAACGGCAGACGAAGTCTGGGCTACCCCTAGTATTGAGTTAGCGTTCGTTTGATTAGAGATCGTCGCGACCGAAAAAGTTAAGTCACCAGCCCCGCCAGTGATAGCCCCAAGCCCAGCAAGAGTTCCGTCTGCAATTGTGACGGTATCTGACGCTGCGTAGCCAGATCCTGCATTCTGGATCGTTACGGCGTAATCAGTAGTAGAAGCACCTGCATTTGAGATCGTTAAATTGACAGCCAGGCCCGTGCCGCTTCCGCTGGTCGAGCTAATCGGAATGTTTGTGTATGCACCATTCACGCCAGCTGAAGGCGCTGAACTAACAGCACCCAGAGTAAGCGCATTGCCAGATCCCCAGACAAGTGCCACGTGAGAGAAATCAATCGAAGTAGCGCTTCCGTCCTGGGTAAACACAGTAGCTCTCTGCGTCAGTGCTACGCCGTCGTCGCTGTATACACTTACATCACCAGCATCATAAGAGATAACTTGCCTTGCGTAGCCGCCAGTACCAGCGACAACCTCAAAGCTAAGGAAATTCGCGTCGTCAGTCGTACCTGGAATATAGGAAACCCCAGGAGCATTGATCAGCCTAGCCTCCAGGACAGCCCCATCGAATCGCTGAGTAACCTGAGCAGTCAGCTCTTCGGACGAGATTTTCGCTGTAATAGCCATGCCACTAAACTAGAATCGGACTAGGGTTCCTATGAGAATAAGTCGGCATCAACAATAGTCGCATCTGCCACCACGATCACCCCTTCGTACTCAAGAGGAATCCCGCCATCAGGCTCTGTAGTGAGTATGTCTCCAGGTCCGACGATCAGCCCTGCAACATAACAGGTCATCGTCCTCTTGACGTTCACGTCCTGTGAGGCGGGCGGCGATGGGGAGACACCGTCAATAGCAAAGGTTTTTGCAATAGCCTGGAACATAAAGTATACATCAACCTCAAACGCGATTGCACCAGAATCGACACTAGTCTCATCGTCCACGCTAGGAGGTACTTCACCGCCAGGAGGGGTTGGAGTGCCGCCTCCAAGGTCGGGTATCGAACCTCCAACTGTATTAGAGGGGATGGTTACAGTTCCATCCGAGAATCCGTTCCAGATGCCATTGACGACGAAAGCAGCGCCATTGGTGTCAACACCCCAGGACGTTGCGTCCATTCTCATGGCTAGCAACTTACCCTTGCTTGGATCATAGTACCTGAAGGGCATGCCTGGACGCCACCCTGTAACAACGTCAGACCTTAGCCCCTCGCTGATCTGAAGGCCGAACACATCGCCCTTGGTAAAGCGAATCAAGTAGTCAGAATAATTATCTACAACTTCATCGATCTGCCCCTGAGTATCAAATAAAAGAGGAACTGGGACCTGCTCTTCGATTTCATAGGGACCAGACTCCGCTGGTGGTGTCACGTACCTACCAGTAAACAGTGGCAATACAGTGCTGATTTCTGTCGTAGACGTGGTGGGGGTGTTTACGATGTCAGGAGCAACATCCAATGTAGCATTTGATGTAGACCTTCTGATGGTTCGGGTCTTGATGCCCTGGAGCGCATCTAAATTTTGGCCACCCTTAATGCCAATCCCTTTTGTTGTAACACTTTCATAGACGGTTGTGTCTCGTACATTCGTGTTATCTACAGTGTAGTAAGTAGTTTCACTCCTTCTCACCCTGTACATACTGTCGTCCAAGAGGTAGCTAGGGTCAAAACTGAGAATCCTTCCATTACTGGTTCCAGCCCTCCAGTCTGTTGGCTGAGCTCCCGAAATCAGGATGTCATAGGTATCAACAATTGTTCTATTAGCTTGACCAGATGCGGAATCAAAGAAATTGTACGTTTCAGTTCTGGTAAGTAAAGTCGTATCCAGTCCATCGTAAGGACACTGCCCATCTGGATCGCAGCCAGTGCCATATAATTGACGACAGTACGCGAAATTGTCAGCCCAGTACTGACCATTAGCCTCAATGCGTGGTCCGTAAGTTTGCCTCCTACTATATGAAACCTGTGCGCTCGGACCACCGTAGAGAGTAACGACCTCATCTGTCCTGACGGCAGGGAAGTATGTAGAAGACTGAACTAGCTGATAACCTTCCTGGCAAGACGGCGTACCGTTGTCTGCAGGTGCTGAGGGCGCATTTCCACACGATGAGCTACCTAGAGATATAGCGGGCCCATCATACTCAATCGTATTAGCGCCACCAGCATTCTCCAGCGTTCCATTAGGCTCTTCTTCAGTTGCGTCGCTATTTTGTCTTGTATAATCAACAATCGGGTATGCAAGAAAGAAGTAAGAGGTGGTTGTCTCGGTATCAACCCTTCCAGCCTGATCAGTAGCGACCGTATCCGAAGGGACTTGGTACGAGAGTTTTATCTGGTCTGGAATTGCTCCAGTTCCAGCTAAGGGTGATACACTATTAGTGGTCACACCGAGGACGGATACCCATTCACCTGCAGCGGTTCCACCGAAACTGTCGCCATCAAAAAATAGTCCACTCTGTAGATTCCCGTTGTTGTCTTGATAAACATATTTGCCAGCAGAAGCAAAGGATGCGCAGCAGCTTTGATAGTTTTCACGCGCTGGGTCCAAGGGAATTGGCACAATGGATAGCAGGGCGTCAAACTCGTCAAGAAGAGCCATTAACGAAAGCCTGCAGCCAATTTCGACCTGTAATTGCTCTGCCTCTACATCATAAGAGGTAGAAATAACGTAAAGCAATCCTCTGGGGTGTCTATAAGTAGAGCCACCAGGCTCTGTCATGGTAAGGATTACCTCATCTCCTCTCCTGAAGTTATTTCTATCGTAATCCTCGATCAGCGTCCCGCCAGGTTTCGTTCCAAGCAATAGCTGTCCAGAGGTTGTTGCGCAGCCCTGCTTATTAACAGAAGCATCGGACGCCACCCAGCTTATAAGGTTGTTAGTATAGTCGATTCCTTTAACGGTGACCGAAGCGACTCTTGAATTATTAGAAAGATAAGACATATCAAGCCTCCTTCAGACCGAAAGAGATCATGGTAAGCTTAGGACCCATGTAGGTGTAAGAAGGTGGGGTAATAAACAACACCTGCGTATCAATCTGTGGTCCAAAGGTTGTATCGGCAACTCCACATACCGCAGGCAGGCCAGCAGCTCTATCTGCGTCCCAGGCCCTGAACATTTCGTCAAACTCAAGAGCCAATGTATCGGTCACTAGGCTTGATAAGGCCCACATGTACTTCTGTCGGTAGGCAGGCCCCTCGAGGATCGCGGCACCATTAGCAGAATCACTGTAGCTAGCAGACCCATCATAGGTCCGAGGCATAGCTTGATCGCCAAAATTATCTAAAACAATATTATAAACAGGCGAGCCCCCAGACGGTGTGTAAGATAAGCCAATCTGCGCCATCTGTGAACTCAAGTGCTGCCGCTAGTTTGCCTAAGCCCTTTTCGCAAAGCCTTTATACTTTTCAATCGTAGCCTTGTCATAGCCAGGGAGAAACTTATGCCGATTGGACAACACTGCTTCACAGAACCTGTCAGAGGCCTGCGCTAGCCCCTGGAAGACCTCGTCGTACTCCCTGGTAAGCTCTGCTATGGTAGCCTCATCAGCGCCATTCCTGAGGGCTCTAGCGAGGGCTGCATAGCAATAGGTAAAAGCGACCCTAAGATCCTTCTCTGACATCTCCTCCCAATGCAAGTCCGGGGGGTTGGGCCCATTCATAGAAAGAGCGTATTCCCTGTAAAGTTGAGCGCTTTGCTCTGAATCCCCGAAATGAAACATGGCCAGCTGAACACTGACCAAGTATTCCTATCTACCTAGTCTGCGCCTGCGAACCTTTGTAAGTTCAACCAGCATAGCATTTGCGGTCTGAGTTGGGTTGTTAGACTGGATTGTAACATTGTTTACGACGTTGTTACTAGTGGCAACGCTAGAAGTTCTAGTAGAACTATTGCCAAACCTTACGTTTGCCCCCTTCGGCGTCTTGCTCTTCTTGCCTTGAGCTTTCATTTCACTCCAGACATTGGCGGGAATAATTTCACCATCCATAGGAGCTGTAAAACGATTGTTGGCATTTCCAGGCAACTCGAACATGGATCCGTCTTTGCCGACGAAACTCTCCTTCCCTAGCTCGTTAACCCTGTATGTGGTTCCACTAGTAACAGGGCCACCCCTCCATCTACTACCTCCTAATGGCTGACTTCCGGTATTGTCCTTACTGAAAGACCTGATATTATCAATTCTTCTTTTACCTAGCTCAAGCAAATCATCAAAAGTTTCCATGCCATTGCCATCAAAACTATTGGTAATTTTTAAATCTTTTTCGTCAACACTAGGGAAGGTATTGGCTTCAAAATTTCCCTTAGAATTATCTGAATTAACGCCTTGAGAATCGTTTTTATCCCAGATGCTTTTGGGAACAGTCAAACTACCAGCTGCAGGTGTAAAAGCTTTAGAGAACAGGTCGTCGTAAAACCCTGAAAAAGGCTTATCTCCACCGTCGGCGGCATTCTCCTTCAGCTTTTCAACCCCTTTGTTGACAGGCGTCTCGGAAGTTTCTTCTTGTAATGCCAGCTTACTCCAGAAATTTTCAGGGACAACTAATTCTTTAGCGGCAGTATTTTGCAAGAGCTCCTTAGCCCTTCCCTCAAAAGGATTTTCAAAGGCTTCCTTTTGCAATGTTAGTTTATTCCAGAAATTTTCAGGAACAACTGCCTCGTTAGTTGTAGCATTTTGCAAGAGCTCCTTAGCCCTTCCTCCGGCAGGCTTTTCAGAAACTTCTTCTTGTGCTGTCAGCTTACTCCAGAGTTTTTCAGAAATAGCTTGCTCGTTAGTGCTAGTATTTTGCCAGAGTTTTTCAGTCCCTTTCTTAAAAGGCTTTTCAGAAGTCTCTTCTTGTGGTGTCGATTTATTCCAGAAATTTTCAGAAATAGTTCCTTCGTTAGCTCCAGTATTTTGCAATAATTCTTTGGAAACTTTGTTAGTAGGCTCTTCGGAGGCTTCTTTTTGCGGTGTCGATTTACTCCAGAAATCTTCAAGAATATTCCCTTTGTTGGTAACAGCGTCTTGTCGAAGTTCTTTAACCCTTTTTCCAACAGGTGTTTTAGAGGGCTCTTCTTGTGCTGTCAGCTTACTCCAGACATTGGCGGGAATAATTTCGCCGTCTATAGGAGCGGTAAAGCGACTGTTGGCACTTCCTGGCAGCTCAAACATGGAACCGTCCTTGCCAACAAAACCTTCCTTTCCGATTTCGTTAACCCTGTAGGTAGTACCTCCAGTAACAGGACCTCCCCTCCAATTGCCACCCCCTTCCGGCTGGGCTCCGGCGTTAGCGTCACCACCACTTTTTTTGGCATTTTTTGATAGCTGTATTCCAATTGCCCTGGCCTTTTCCAGCTGTCTTTGTAAAGCTCCGTTAGTGATGTAATCAATGTCGTCCTCCAGACCTCTTTCGGCTTTGCCGATATCGTCAACCGCTGCCTCAATGTCTTCTAACTCGTCTTCTTGCTCGCCGAGTTTTTCCTTGATAAGATCAATCCTCTTTATTCTTTCTTCGTGCTGCTCCTTTTCTTTTTTTCTAATATCATCTATAAACTTCTTTTCCTCTTCTTTCGCTTCTCTTTTCTTTTCTTTCAAATCCGTTATCCTATCCTTGCTGTCCCTGTTGTTTTGCTCCTCAATACCAGCGAGCACCTGAAGTGCAGTCTTAATTTCCTCCATGGTCTTCATTTCAGCTGCCTTAATTTCCTCCTTTCTTCTTTTCTCCTCTTCGTCTAGCCTCTTTTTCTCCTCTGCTTGCTCTTTCTCTTTTTGAGCTTTTTCTTCCTCCAACCTCTTGAGTTCCTCTGCTTGCTCCTTCTCAATTTGAGCTCGGCGCGTGGAGTTTTGAATTTTTTCAATCTCAGCTCTTGCTCTTTGCCTTTCTATAGCGGTCTCAGCAGTCCTGGCCTCCTTTCTCAGTTCATTAAGCTTCATCTGCTGAAGCGCTTGCTGCTGGGGACCATTGCCGCTGGAGACTGAATCAAGTTCAGCTGCATATTTTTCTTTTATCTTTGCGATTTCTGCGTCAAGATTGCTTATTTCCGCTGCATGGCTCGCCTCCATCGCGGATCTTTTTCGATCGTAAAAAGCCTCTACATCGCTCATCAGCCCATCGTAGTATGCGCTGTAGTCGTTCCTTAGGCTATTGAGTCTATCTCTTTCGTCTTCCGTCTCTCTTTTTTGAACTTCTGACTTTCTTTGAATCTGACGAATTTGTTCGTCAATACCTTTGACTACTTCCTCTGTTTCTTTTTTGATTGCATTAACTTTTGCATCAGCACTTCTCTTGATCGCCTCCATCTCTTTGTTCAGAACTTCTATCTTCCTTTCTCCAAGCTGCTTGTCCCTGTCTAGCTGAGCCCTCTGGGCTTCAATCATCTCATTAAGCTTGGTTTTTGCGGCGTCATAGGCAGCCTCAAGCCTCTTCATTTCGTTTTCAGCCTTCTTCGTATTAAGGGCGTCAATCGCTGCATTTAACTCTTTTTGCTTTTCCGTAGTATCCTTTCCAGCGAGAGAAAGATTTGCCATTTCCTCTTCTAGTTTTTCGACCTCTTCCTCTTCTTTCTTGAAGGCATTGGTGGTACCTGTAACAGCTTCGCCGAGAGCGGTCTGAGTGTCAATGACACTCCTCATGTCGCCCATTTCTGCGAGTGCCTGTGTAATTCCCTTCATACCAGGAATGAGGTTAACTAGCCATCCCAGTGTTTCAACCAGCCTCAAGATACCGGCCACAACCGCCGCAATGATCGATCCAGCGCCACCAAGGATTACACCAAAAATTTGGGTAAGACCGTAAGCGACAATTCCTAAAATCGTAGTTAAAATCTTAAGGCTTTCAGAGAATTTTTCCGCCCAATTATCGCCAAGAATAGCCTTTGCTATTTCTTGAATTTTCTGAATCCAAAAGTCAAAAGCCGCTGCTATCTCATAGTTAGCAATCACTAACCCGTTACTAATCCACTCGATCAAGACGCCAATAATAGCAGAAAGTTCTTTAAACATCGTCTGAATCCCAGGCATGCTGGTAGCGATTTTAGCAAAAAACTGTGCAAAAGCAGCTGAAATTCGCAACAAAGATTCACCCAATGGGGCAAGAGCTTCGCCCATAGATTCCATTGCAATCGTAATAAGGCTGTTAATTCTTGCCATTACCTGCTGAATGGTTGTGCCTCCTTTTTTTCCAATGGTTGAAATCGATTTCTGGATTTCTCCCATAGAGCCCGCAACAACCTTTCTGGACTCTTCAGCAGAAGCAATGAAAGCCTCTTGGAACATTTGAGCGCTAATCTCACCGTCTTGCATAGCCTTACTGAGATCCTTGATCCCGTAAGCGCTTTCCACGTAAGAGGCAATCTGGCCGCGAAGAGCTCCATCAAGTTCAGCAAACTGCTGATTAAGTTCTTCG
>Ga0208162_1001254_pt1 | contig 13468 bp, 32 predicted proteins | sample CB_VirMetaG_4_FD_184539 | JGI IMG/M metagenome (GOLD analysis project Ga0208162, IMG submission 184539) | Freshwater to marine saline gradient viral communities from Chesapeake Bay - CB_1508_1M Viral MetaG (SPAdes) (version 4) | ecosystem: Environmental > Aquatic > Marine > Coastal | place: USA... | reverse complement strand
ACCGTGCCTGCCTGCCTGCCTCCATAAAAAAAGCCCTCTTACCAAAAAAGATAAGAAGGCTTGCACTCTTCAAAATTTAATTTTCCTTCTAGCTTTTAGAATCGCTTTTAACTAGGTCTTTAAGTTCTGAAATATTAAGCCTTAAATTATTAAGCTCTTTGTTTAGCTTTATTATAACTTCATCTAAATTTTCGGTGTACTCTTGATTAGGGCATATTTTACGAATAGCTTCTTCTATGCTTTCGTAAATACCAAAATAGTCTATTTTCTTTAGCCTGCTTGTTTTTGCTAATTCATAAGCTGTATATCTTGCACTAGTAATTGCAGCTGATATTAAAAAGGATGTTTTATTCCGGCTATAATAAACTCCAATTGCTAACTTATCAAGGTCATACTCTGAAATTCTATTGGGCAAATATATTAGGCAAGAATCTAAAGCTCCTCTTAACGGCGCTAGTACTCCGGCGCTTTTTCCATGCTCTTTAATCAAGTTTTCGTATGCTGTTTTTAATTGCTTGTTCATCTTGTTTGGTTTATTTGTTTTGTTGTAGTTCTTTTAATTCATTAACTGTCTCATGGATAAAGTTATTGTAAGTATCTTGAGCTGAAATGATCATTTTAGCTGCCGCTTTGTACTTTTTGAGTTCAGGAAATCTAGTTGAAATAGGCTTATCAAAGCAAATCTTGTAAATTTCGTTGTGATGATCGAAATCACGTACTTGGAAGTTTACTTTACTGAAAGAAAACCATTCGCCAGAATTTCTACCTCTACCTAATAACTTCTGCTCTCTTGCGTGAGCTGTGAAGTCAAACATTGTAGGATTTTGTATTAAAGAATCCATTAGTTCGATTGCTCCAACTAGTTTTAACTTAAAGTTTGCTTCTTTTATTTCTGCTTGAAGTTGTTCCTTGATATTCATCTTTTCTGTTTTGATAAGACAAATATAAAACTTTTTGCAAAACTATGTCAAAACTTTGGCAGAATTTAGCCTTAAGCATTCCTTAATTTTTGAAATGGTCGTTTCTTTTCCGACTACTAGTCCGGCTTTGTCCTCCATAAAATAAAGGTTTGTGGGCTTTCCATGCTTTGTTATAACTACGGTTGAAACAAAAGGCTTGTGTTCTTTTTGCTGCTCTTCAAAAAAGCTTCCGGCTCTTTGATACTTTATAGTTATGTCCTGATTGACTAGACCTAGCGCCAATAGCGGAACTCTCTCTTGATCGCTTAATTTGGCCTTATAATATCTTGTTGATTGCATACTGTTATTTTTAGTTGATTTATTATTTTAAAAGCCTCTTACTCGGCCTTATTTTGTCTTTGTGGCTTTTGGCTTCATCTAGCTTGTTAAATAAAGATTCAAGCCATGTTGGTTTTATCTTTCTTGGAAACTTAAACACTAATAGCGTAAATTTTCCGTTTTCAGATTCTTTGGCTTCATCCTCCCAAATGTCTAAGTTTTCAGAATTTATGCATCCCAAAAGCTCAATTTTCCTTTGTTTTCTTCCTTTGGTCATAGCTCTACAAATTCATAAGAGTACTTTTTATTTAGCTTTTTTAGCCGGTCATGCGCTGCGATAATATCCGGATCATCTATCTTGCTCCAAGTTGCCCTTGTTTCTTTTGTTTCAAATAAGTATAAAACATCGGCCTGCTCCAATAAAAACAAAGGCACTCTGTTTAGCGAATGAAAAAGAAACACCACTACGTTTTTATTATGTCGGCAGCTGATTATTAAGTTTTTTAAGGATAAATCGCTTGTTCTTTGGTTTAGCCATATTGTCGCATCTTCAATGGCAAATGTAAGCCCTCTTGATCTTGCGGCCTCACTTATAACTCGATTAACGTCTGAGGTAATTATTCTACTTCCGGGCTTTGGAATGTCGCTAATTGGCAAGTGGTCATATTCATTGTGAACATCTACCACGCAAAAATTAGGCAAGTGGCTAAATCGCTCCTTTGTAAGTGTTGTCTTTCCTGACTTCTTCCGGCCTACTATTAAAATTATTTTCATGTCTTAAAATGGCAGATCATCATCATTAAGCACTTTTTCAATCTTGGCTTTCTCGGCCTTCGTGCTTCTGTATAAGTCTAACTTCAATTCGTTATCTCTGGGCTTAAATTTCTCAATTAACGCTTCCTCAAGTCTTAAGCTCTTTTTTGCTGTGTTGGTTCTGATAACTTTTACTTTGTGATTATTCGCATTATAAACGGCTCTTTTTTGTGTTTTGTCATCCCAACTTTGAAAATGCCGAAGCATTATCTTAATAACGTCATAAGAACTTTGACCAATGTACACAACTTCCCCTGATTTATTCACTATCAAATAAGCTCCGGGTTTAAAGCGGTTTTTTTCAAGCTCCGGGTTTAGTGTTCTGCGCTGTTTGCCCGGTCTGCTCAGTAATGGTCTTACTATTCCTTTTTTTGCTCTGATCTTCATCGTTTTGGTTTTTGTCGTTTCTTGGTTTTCTCGGCTTGGTGTCCTTCGCTCCTTTTGGTCGGCCTCCTTTATTTTTTTGCGCTGTGTCCTTAATTTCTTCCTCCCGGCCTTCTTCCTTCGCTTGCTTGTACCGGTTATGAACTGCAAAGCCTTTAAGCCCATAAACAACTAAAAGCGCTCCAATCAAAGTATATCTAGGGTTAATGGTAAATTTCTCATATTCTAGCCATTCTTCAACAAGTGGCGCAAGTGTTTTTTTCTCTTCGGCGGTGAGTTGAAAATCTTGGAAATGATTCGGAATTTTAGCAATGGTAAAGCCTAGCGAGGCAACTCTGCTGACTGCTACATCTATGAGGCCGACTGCGAATTCTCCATCAATATTAAAATGCTTAGGATCTGCTCCTTCTTTTTCAGATTCCTTGACTACTTCTTGCTCATCCTGATCTAATTCGCTAAAGCTTTCAAAGCCTTCATCGTTTATTGGCGGCGCTTGGCTTGTTTCTTCGGCTGCTTTGGCTATCTCTTCCATCATTGCCGCCTCTTCTTTGCTTACGTTGTTTTCCATGTCTTAAAACTAAAAAATGTTTTATAGGTTTTTTCTGTTTTATAGGTTATTAGGTTTTAATTCCCTTTCATCTTTCACAAAAGATTCAAACTCTTCCATTGTCAATGGCGTAATTGCTCCGCTCATGTCGGTAATATATACTCGGCTGATTTCTAGACCATCGCTTGATTCTAGGTTGAATTCAAAGGCGGCCTTTTTTACGTTTTTACCTTTCAGGTTTTTAATCAATTTGCTTATCAAAGGTTTTATTAGTGCTGCTGTTATCATTATTTAAAAATTTTGCGGTTCATTAAAATTTTCTCTTTCGTTCCGGTGTTTACTATTGCGGTTAATTGTTCTCGCTGTTCCATGCGTACAAATTTAAGCGGGTCTTTGCTAAATTCCAAATTGTAGCGGCTTGAATAATAGCTCACAACATCGGCGGCCTTTTTTGTGTCTTTTACTGTTATTCCATCCACCCAATAAAAAAGGAATTCATCTTTTAAGGCCTTGCTCATTTGAAGTAGTACTTTGTCTGTTTCTATTACTATTCTCATAAATACGGTTCTTAGCTCTTGATCTTCTTTAAGCTCTTTTTCTACAAGCTTACCTTTTTCATAAGTTTTAATTGTCTTTCTAGTCGCAAGAGCTCCGATTAATATTAGCCTCATGTGTTTAGGTAGGCTTAAGTATTTATTAAAATATTCTTCGCTAATAAATCCCATGTTCCGGGCAACTGTGTAGTAAGCCTTATTTACGTCATATTGGCAAACATTGTCAAAATGTTGGCACTCTCCCGGCTCTAAATTCAATTCTCTGAATTTAAAATATAACGGCTTAAGCCTTTCTATTGGTTCAACTTCAATTTGATTCTTTTCGATTTGGCTTTTAACGTGCTTTTTTATGTCTTGAAATAGGTGCATGTGTTTACGTTTTACAACACTAGCTCCATAAAAAAATCTGTAATGTTTATACCTGATTAGCTGACTGCTTCCGGTTTCTGCTAGTGTAAAATCTTGATTTATAAAACTCAGATATTTTAAGCGTCTGAATGCTGTTTGAGGTACATGAATAAATTGAGCTTTTTTATTCATTGGTTGAATTGATTTCCTGTTGATCGGTGAAGTCTATGTAAAAAGCTTCTCCGGTAAAGCTTCCAAATTCTAATATTGGCTTAGTGTATATTTTGGTGAAAGTATATACTTTTTTAGCTCTTTGGACTTGGTTTGCATCCCTAGCTTTTTCGTTTATTAAGTCTTGGGCTTCTGTGGCGCTCACTTGAATAAATCCCGGCGTTCCTTCTGTTTTTACAAAAAACTTTTGCCCTTCTTCAGTATATGGTGTTAAAGCGAAGTGAGGTATATACTCGCTTAATACTTCGCCTCTGTCCTCTCTTTCTTGGAGCCTTTGTTCTTCAATGTCGCCTCTCGTTTCTTCAAAATAGGCGTTTTGCAAACTCCGGGCGGTGTCAAAATCTATGTTCGGTGGTAGGTCAGAATAAAATTCATCAAAATCAGCTTTGCTCATCCTACCCTTTCCACCTTCGTACCAATGCAGTTTGTAATAGTCCTCACTAACTCGCCGGCCTTCTTCAAAATAGTAATTTCGGCCATCTTTGCCTTTGATACGCTTTAAGCTCATAAGCTTAGTTTTTGTTGGTGGATTTTTTCTTCTTCATTGATCAGGTCTAGCATAGCTTTTATGTCTTTTCCATCTTTTACCCTTTCAATAAGCTTTAAGCCTTCAAGCTTTTGCTCCTCTAAGGTCTTTTCAAAGTATCTAATAAGCTTTTTTATATCTCGGTCGGAATACCTTTTTTTATGCCTTAACATGGCCTCTAATAGCTCTATTTGCGCTTTTGTCTGAATAATTCCCATGATCAGAGAAGTTTAAAGCCAAAAAAAGCCCGGCAAATTAACCGGGCTTAATTTTATGAACAAACTACTTCTTAACTACAAAGTTTTTATAGTCAATGTCTGCGGCTTCTTCTTCAGGTTTTAGAATTTGCAAATCATCATCATTTGCAGGTCTTGCTCTTAAGGTGTAATCTCGATAAGCATTTTTCCTGCCTTCTTTCATTCCCTTATAAACTACCTGAATAACGTGCTTAACGTCTGTTTGTTTGCGGTCAATTATAGCGCTTGCAAATAAGCTAACATTACTCACTAAAACGGCGGTTTTTGGTAAAATAAGCAAATCTCCGGTTTCCAAATCTCGAATGGCAAAGGTTCCGATAACCTTATCGCCTTCTCCAATTTGTCGGCCTTCGCCTAAAAATACGCCGGTAACTTCTTCGCCGGCTTGTTCCATAATTACGACATTGCCTTCTTTTCCTTCTTCTTCAAAGGTTTCAAAGCTTGTGTTATCTGTTTTCATATTAATTGAAATTAAAATTAGAATTGTAGCGGCTGTTATTGGTCGCCGCCTTTTTCACCATTTTTTTTTGCTGCTTTCGCTGCTTCTTTCTGCTCTTCTATCCATTTTCTGCAAGTATCAAGCTTGCCTTCTTTTTTTGCGTGGCGCTTGATCACTTCAGGTGTTAATGGTAGGTGAGCTGCTTCCTCTGGCAGTACTACACATTTTCCGTTTCCTGCTCCTTTAATTACATATTTAGTCATGTTTCTCAGTTTTAATTTGCTCTTTAAGGTATTGTAGTCCTTCTTCTACTTCTTCTTTTTCTTTTTCTGATACTCTGCTTACAGGAAAGATTCCGGTTTTTTTCTGCAAAAATTTAAACTTTTCGAGGTGTTCTCTATCCTTAAACAAAAGATTAATATTTTCAAATCCTGCTTTATCTAAATAATGCACTAATTGATCAAAACTAATTGATTCGCCTCTTAAGCTTAAATTGTCATAAGTCATGCTGCAACTATATAACCTAAAAGGTTTTGAATTTCCGGGCTCATAAGACAATATAAAAGGGCAACTTTGCATCTTTCCTTTTATATTATAATCACTCGTAACCCTTATTTTAACAGGTGGCGAAAGTCTGCTTAATTTATCACTCATGGCCTTTAATTTTTTTTGGTTGTAAAAGCTCCGGGTTTCTTTCTTGAATGTCAAAAATAAATCTTTCGCTAATATGGTTAATTAAATTGCTTAAGCTTCTATTCTCATTGTCTGCAATTCGTCTAAGCTTTAAAAATACGGTCGCATCTAATGAAATGCTTGTGGCTGTTGTTCTTACTCTTCTGTTTTCGTTCATGTTTATAGTTTTAACTGTGTGGATATTTAGGCGTTTCGTCATCGTCATTTACTCCTTTTTCTAGTATATCTATTAAAGTTAAAATTATTAATTCAATGATTGAACATACTGTACTAATAGATAATATTAAAAGAAAGCAAGCAAGCCCTGAAACATTAAGCCATGTTAAAAGGCATGATATAAACCAAAAAAGAATAATAATGTATTTCGACCGGACTAATGCCGACTTAACGTCTGAATTAAATGTTTTCATTGTATTTCTGTTTATATGATTGAATGCTACAAACTAACAATTTTATATTAAAAAAAACAAGCATAACATTTCAACTGATCTTTGTTAAAACAAAATTGAATAACTATGAATTTTAAATTAGGAGGTTTCGGGCTAAAAGCCATGCTTGTCATTGCGGTGATTGCAGTAGTCGCAGTTTATGTATATGACAGCTACATAGCGCCGAAAATGGCAGGGGTAACAGCTCCGTCAATGGACAATTCAAACAATACACAAACATCTTAAAAACTGATTGATTATGAAAAATTATGACCCTTCATTGAGTTATGACCCATCGGTCAAATTGCAGTTTGCAGGTGGTGCGTATTCGGAAATTTACAGAAGCGAAAACCCATCAAATTGGGCGAAGCTTGACTTAACATTGACTTGTGGTGCTACTTTTTCAAGCGGTACGGTTGATGTTTTTAACTATTTATTTAGCTCTTCACGTTATGCAGACTCAACTGTTTTTAATACTGAGTCATCATTTCAAACTGACGGAAGCCAATTATGGAGTGCTGGAGGAACAGACACAGTAAGTCTTACAAGTAACCCAACATGGGCGAGTGTGTGGAACGCTTTAGGTTCGGCATCTGTTCACATTGCATTATTGAGAATGATCGCAACTGTTACGCCTTCAAGCCAATTTAACCAAAGCATTACCATTAAGAAAAAGACTTTCTTGGGTGGTGTTGTTGAGAATGAAATTAGCCCATCGGCTTACCTTTCGCCTGATCAATTCCAAACAGACCGAGTAGATATTCCTCTTGATCTTGTTATTGATGCTGAAACGGGAATGTTTGTTGGATTGACCGGAAACAGTCAGGTAGTAACTCTATCTTTGTTTATTGACCGATATAAGAAAACTTACGGCGGCGCAGCTCTCAAGAGCTAACTTGTTGTTTTCTGTTGATTGATATAAAAGGGCGCTATTTATTAGCGCCTTTTTTTTTGCAGTAATTTTGAAAAATGAAACGGCCAAAAACAATAATAGCACTGAATCCGGAAGGCTTTGACAAAATAACAGCGATAGACAGCGCCGGAAATTTGCTTTATTATAGAGGCCTAACATACCCGGTTAAAAAATGGCGCTTTAATTTAGCCTTTCCAACCGGTAGGAAAGTATTTATAAAAGCATATAAAAACGGAATTTTCAAGACGTTAAAGCTAAAAATACAAAGGCTTAAGCGCTATAATAGCGAGTTTATTAAATTGCCAAAATATGACCACTACAAGCTTTCAAAAAAATTAATGTATGACCCGGCAACGAAACAAATGGCCTACAATCATTTAGGGAATGCGATTTATATCGGTCAGAACTTTTATCATTTACCCTACTTTGTCCGGCCTTTTATTATCTTTCACGAACAGGGTCATAATTATTATTGGGATGAGGAACCGGCAGACCTTTACGCAATAAAACAAATGATTGATTCAGGAGCTAATCCCTCAGACATTATATATGCACTTGATGAAGGGCTTACAGAAAGTAATTTGAAACAAGGAAGAATTAAACAAGCTTACAACTATCTATTAAAACTATGATACCAATTCTAGGAACATTGAACAGCAAAGCGGTAAAATACGGCGCTATCATTTTAGTTATAATCATTATTTTGTACTTCTCAGGCTCATGGCTTAATAAACAAATTAACAAGCTTACAGCTCGAACAGAAAAGCCCGATGATCAGGACAGCGAAGGTGTGGATAAAGGCGCAGGAATAATTGGCGGCGGAAAAAACTTCATGCCGGATAGCTACGCAAAGGAATTATTTGAGGTTATTGACGGAATATTTGATTTTCCAAAAGATAAAGAGGTGGCAGCGCAAAGATTTTTTGAGCTTACCCGGAACCAAAAAATTGAAGTTTGGAACTATTGGAATAAAAACTATGCGCCCGATATGGACAATGAAACCATATATGGAGCTATGGAAAACGAAGATCTAGCACCCCCGGCCTACCCAATGGGTGCAGGAGGCGTGAAAAGCTATTGGGCTAGAACGCTAGACTATTTTTCTAATGATGATAAAATGAACTATAAACTTATATAAGATGCAGTCAGGAATTCAAACACAAATAGCTAATTACGGCGTGGACTTAACAAGCGCCGGCGGCGTTGGTACAAACCTATATTCAAATATCTTCCAAAGTATTTATGGAACAATGCAAGGTATTTATATCGGCGCAGATTGCGATCTGACCCTTGATTTTGGAAGTGTAGAGGCAACTTTAACAGGATGCAAGGCCGGAAGTGTTTTACCAATAGTTTGTAATAATATCAAAACGGTTACAGGTGCTGTTGAAGATTCGGTAGTCATTCTGACTTACAAATAAAATAACGCAATGAAGGGCTTATACGTTATATCCGGCGGCGGCGGAGGCGGCGCAAATCTTCCTTTATATGCTCGTAATAATAGCATAGATTATTATACTAGTTTTTTCACATATGATGCAGCATATAATAAGGCCAATGGAGTTTATGACTTTTCAGGCGACCCGACCGGAACGCCGTATTTATTGGCTGACTTTTGGAATTTAACGACAGATAATCCTTTCGGCAACTCTAAGAGGTTCACAAGTGATGCCGGCGGATATTGGGATGAATTAGCAAATACTTACCATTTAGCAGATGGTACGGCTAGCAATTATGCGACTGTTTTCGGCACGAATGCTTATTTCATAGACCATTATACAGGATATGGATGGGGAACAGCGCCTTATGTTGGAACGCACACATTCGCAACGGCTTTAACTAATGTAAACGGATTAACGCATAACGGCTTTTCTGATTATCGAATGCCATGCTTTAGAGAATGGATAACTTTAAATTCATATGTGGGAGATAGTAGGCGTGTTGCAATTCTTAGAACATTAACAGTTGGAAAGCCTATATTTACGACTGACCCTAATTCATGTTGGATGTCCGACAGTTACAATGCTTCATTTGCTTTATCTTTTAATGGTACACAAGTGATGACAAGAGGGATTGGAAGTGGAACTATATATTTTTACATAAGAAACCATTATTGATGAAAGCGAAAATCGACAACGATAAAAGGGAGCAGGAAATTACTTTTTTGCAAGTTGATCAATTAGTGCATGATGTAATTTTGGGAGTACAAAGGGGAGTTGATGTTTACGTTAGTTTTTTGACAGAAGAAAAAGGAGGATATTTAAAAAATAGTCGGTGTGTTCACTTTAGCGCCGTTAGTACTTCAAAATGGACAGAAGAAAAAGCACTCACAGAAGTCATAAAGCATATTGAGGCCGGCAACATATTAAAGCAGTCGGCAGTATATCAAAACCCACTTGATAAAGAAATTTAGAGCAATGACAGAAGATAAAAAATTCAGTTTTAAATCCTTTGTAACATTCGGTCAATTAGTCGGAATGGGCGCAGCGATAGTATTGGCATTCTCAGGCTTTGGAGCTTGGCAAGGAGCAGTAAACACAAAAGTTGAAACGCTTAAATTTGAGCAAGATCAAATTAAGTCTATCATGTTAAAGCAGGTTGAAATTCTAAGCAAGCAACAAGCTCAAATCGATCTGATGTATGAGGACAGCAAAGACTTTAAAAAAAGGCTGAACGCTTATGAGCAAAACATTAATGATTTTTATCAGAAATATGAACTTAAATTAAAAAAATGATACCACTAGCAAAAAAAGGAGTACTTAAAAAACTAGCTAAATCGGTAGGGCTTGGCATTGTTGATAGCTTCCCGGTACTAGGAACAATTAAGCAGAATATAGAAAGCAATACACCAGACAAAGGAACGCTAGACGTTATTCGACTTGTTACAACTTTGACGGCTTCGGGCGCTTTGGCTTGGGCTTTTTATCTATACGGTAAAGAATCGCTTTCTTTTGATCAACTCGAACAACTCATCAAAGCTTTATTTTAATGGGAGCAAAGAAAGTATCAGATAAGGGCTTAGACTTCATTAAAAGTCATGAAGAGTTTAGAGCTGAAATGTACCTTGACCCGGTAGGATTAAGAACGATTGGTTATGGGCACTTGGTGAAATCTTTTGAAAACTTTGAAGGTAAACGCCTAACAGAAGAAGAGGCCACCGAGCTAATGAAAGACGATTTACGCCCAAAAGTAACTAACATATTAGCTAAAGTAAACCGGGAGTTAAAACAAAATGAACTTGATGCGCTTGCAAGCTTAGTATTTAATATAGGTTCAGGAGCTTTTAACAGCTCAACAGTCCTAAGGCGCATAAATAACGGCGAAAGCCCGGAAAGAATCGCTGAAGCTTGGCAATGGTGGAATAAGGGAACCATTCAAGGAGTGAAAACAACTTTACCCGGACTTGTCAGAAGAAGAAAGGAAGAAGTTGAACTTTTTAATGAAGGCGGCGGAATTGCCGGGCTTAATTACTCACCTTCAAAAAAAAAATGCTAAAAGTTGGCGCGTTACTAATTGCAGTAATTTTGTTAATACTACTAGGAAAAAAAATATTTAAGCGATGAATGTAACCGGAACACTAAGCAAATCAGATGCAGAGCTTCTGTATCAATACACACCGGAAGAATTAAAGAATATTAGGCCAGACAGATTGGCTGAATACGCCATAAAGCTAAACAACTCGCTAGAAGCTTTGAGAAAAGTTGGTGCAAGCGTACCCTTGCAATTAATCGAGATTGAAACAAAGATTAAAAATGAGATTAGCCGGCGAAGAATAATTCAAGATAAAACCATTGACAGAAGCGATCAGCTAAAAGATGGTGAAATCGGTATTAATGACCCGGATGAAAACGACTTATTAAATGTTACAGACGGAAACCCCTCAAGCATTTTAAAACTAGCGGCAGAATATCAGGCCAACCAACAAGCAGAAGAAGCACAAAACGCAACTTTCGCAGAAGCAACCAGACAGAAGGTAGCGCAGGAAAGACTTGTTTTGTTTGGTATTGGCGCATTCGTTTTAATTACAGCAGTACTTATTTTAAGAAAGTAATGTTTAAAAAAGAACATATCGCAGACGTTATTAAAGGAATTATCATCGTTATAATATCAACCATAATCATCAAAAAATTAAGCAAATGACATCAGGACTACCTTATACTTTCGGACAATACACAACCGGCTTAGGAGCTTTGAGCAATAGCAACCCAAACAATGACAGTATGCAGCCCAGAACAGAAGCGCCCGGAGGCAGCGAAAGTAACAAGGGCGGCTTTTTAGGCTTTGTTGCAAGCGCCGGTAAATTCATCGACAGTTTAACTGACTTTAGAAACGCCGGACAAAAAAATCGTTTTGCAGTAAGTGGCGGAGGCGCAGCAGCTCAGAGCAAAGACAATACTATGACATATGTAATTATCGGCGTAGTTGCTTTGGCTCTTATTGGTGGGCTTATTATTTACATGAACAAAAAATAAGCATGATTCATCCAGAACACATCAGAACGCTTGATCCGGCTACGGCAGTTGCAGCTATTGGCTTAGTTGGTAAGTTGGCCGGCAATAGAAGGCAACAACCACCACCACCACCACAAAAAGATTATACCCCTTTAATAATTGGAGGCGTGGGAGTGATTGTAGTTTTTTTAGTGTTAATTCTAATGATTAAAACCAAATAAAATGGAAATATTGCTACTTATATTAGGCGCTGCAATAATTAGTAAGCTTGCCGGAAATAAAAAAGAAGCGGAAACCGTAGAAAGTCAAAGCGGAGGCGGTAACTTAGGCGGCAGTACTTCGGGCGGCGGAGCTTATGTTACCGGCTCAGAAGTTGAGCTTGGCAACCTTGATGCGGTAAGTACAGGCGGAAATACAACGGCAAGCGTAAACAATGGCGGCGGTACTTTGACCGTTATTGATGATAGGCAATTTGTAACCGTTTCATATAATGGCCAAAAACTCTCAGTGCCTATTCTTTATGCTGATCGGGTTAGAATGGCAGATGAACTTTTGCAAGCAGCTAATGAATTAGCGCTAAAAATGCAGAACGGCGAAATTCCGAGAGATAACGACAAGGTTAGGGAGATCGTAAACAAAGCACAGTTTATTAGATCACTTACAGATCAAAGAATGGCGCAAATGTCAGAAGCAGGTGGAGGAACGGGAACCGGTACAACCGAAAGCGGCCTAGAAATTGACAACGGCGCTTTAAGTTGGTCGGGCAAGCCTAACTTAAGAAGAATTCAAGAAAGAAGAAGAAAACGGCCTAAAATTGTTTCGGGCTTAAATTATTAAGGAGATGATAAGAATAAATAAACTTTTCAAAGATTGGCAAGATAACCGAACTCAGCGAGTAATTGCAAGACAGCAGAGGAGAATTAGTAGGACACAATCAAGACAAGAAAGAAGAAGTGTTGAATCTTTAACCGGCATGAAGTCAGGAAGCGGTGAGGCTTGGGCTTCGGCAGTTGGTGGCTTTCTTAGCCCAATAGCCGGAATATTCGGAGGGAACTATTCAACATATAGACCACAGAGCAGCAGCGCTCAGATCAAGGCGCAACCAATAGCTAGCGACAATAGCAGCCTAATTTATGCCGGGATCGGTGTTCTTGTATTGGTGGCAGTTGTTGTTATTATATTTAAGATGAAAAAGAAATAAGTCATGGCAAAGTATGATGTTGGAATGGCTGTTTTAGGGAATGGTATTACAGTTTATAATAGAGCAGTAACAAGAAATGGTGATTTCAAAAATATAGCCCATATTTCTGAAAATGGTGTTGTAAGATATTATGATAAAAAAATACCATCTGACATTAAGAAAAAAATAGAATTAGAGGCTAAGAAAACAAAAAGAAAAAGTACGGCCTTTAAAAGAAAAGGTAGATTGAAGAAACTTTACGAAGTCTATTTTAACAATAGAAAAAACAATTTTGACAGAGTTTACGCAACTTCAAAAAAAGAAGCAGAGGAAAAAATAAAAAAGTTATACCCAAAGGATAAGGTTACAGGAATTAAACTTATTAGTTAGTTTTTTTTAGAGCTTTTCTGAATTTATTTTGGGCTAGAATTAAGAGAGTTTTCGGTGATGCCGGAAGCTCTTTTTT
>Ga0208162_1001252_pt1 | contig 13482 bp, 27 predicted proteins | sample CB_VirMetaG_4_FD_184539 | JGI IMG/M metagenome (GOLD analysis project Ga0208162, IMG submission 184539) | Freshwater to marine saline gradient viral communities from Chesapeake Bay - CB_1508_1M Viral MetaG (SPAdes) (version 4) | ecosystem: Environmental > Aquatic > Marine > Coastal | place: USA... | reverse complement strand
GATCCAACTGCGATGGAGAAGGTAAAATTGTTTTTCGAGTATTTCCAGTCGCTTCCGAAATGGTTCACTAATTTATGGATACTTGTAGTTGCGAGTATTTTTGGTATAAAGGGTACACAAATATTTAAAAACGGAAAAAAATAATATGGCAACAACTTCATTTTCAGGACCTATTAAAGCTGGAACGATCTTAAACACAACAGGAACAATACTTGGCAAAAATGTAAAAAATACAGGTCAAGTAGCTATGACTCAGTCGATAATGATTAGTATGGCAGTAGCAGCTGGAACAAATACTTACAACGTAGGTGTAATACCTAAGAATTCACAAATAGTAGAAGTACTAATGCGTTTTGCAATAGCCAGTGACGCAGGAACTAGTGCGACTATGTCGGTTGGTAAAACTGATTCAGGTGGAGCAACAGCAGCTTTTTATACTGCGGCTCAAAATGCTAAAGCTGTGGCAGAGCACACACAACAAAGTTCGGCCTTTGATAATATGGATCGTGTTGATGAAGATACGCAAGTAACTGCTACTCTTATAACAGTAGGAACAACATCAACTACAGGTCAAGCAACTGTAACAGTTACGTATATTCAAGCAAATAATTTGAGAGATGTGGCACCAAATAGTTAAAAACAATAAAACAACGGAGGAAAATAATAATTTCTTTCAACTCGAGTTTTTATGATTAAAGGAGACAGCAGCGAGTACAATTTACTAGAAAAATGGTCTGATTTTGATTGCCAAGGATATAATTCTTGTGAAATAGGTGTAAGAGAAGGCCTTGGTACAAAAATAATTTTAGATAATATTAAGAATAATTACATTCATATTGGTGTAGATCCTTATGGTAATTTAAAATACCAACATTACGATAATACAGGTGAATATACTTGTGATTACACAGATCAAATGAGAGATACAATGCTTAACGATTTTAAATGGTATCGCAATCAAGGGAAATTTACTGTTGCTCTTATAAAAGATACTGAATTTATGATGATTCCAGAATATTCAGACAAGAAGTATGCTTTTGTACATTTTGATGGTCCACATATGACTAAAGATGTCATCACAGAAGCTGTATGGTTTGCAAATAGATCAGCACCTAATACTAGATTTGTGTTTGATGATCATCCTAAATTTAAAATGGATCAAGTAGCTCACATACTAGAAAATTGGGGTTTTAAAACAATAGAAGTGGGCAACAACAAAATTTTATTAGAAAAAAATGGCTGATATAGATTACGGAATAGTTAGACGAGTGGCGAATAAAAGAGTTGAGACTTTAAAAGACAATTTAGTGTACTCTGTTGACAATACGAATGATCTTCACTATATTAGAGGACAGATCAAGGGCATAGAGTCCTTGCTACAGGATCTAAAAGACCTGCAGGAAAAACAACAGGAGCTAAATGACAAAGAACTCAGAAGTTTCGAAGACGGAAATACCTAACCGTACCGAAGCATTATTAGACAACTATAAATCCAAAGATAAAATCGAAGAAACTAGGCTTGATGCAAAATCTGTTGAAAGTAATAAAGATCTTTTAGACAGACTTCCATCTCCAACTGGTTACAGACTTTTAGTTTTGCCTTACGCAGGGCCTAAAAAAACTAAAGGAGGTCTTTATCTTGCGGACACAACTCAAGACACAATACAAATGACAACCGTATGTGCATATGTATTGAAAGTCGGAGATCAGGCCTACAAAGACGAATCAAAATTTCCCAACGGACCTTGGTGTGAAAAAGGTGATTGGATAATTTTTGGACGTTACGCAGGGTCTAGATTTAAAATAGAAGGCGGAGAAGTTCGTATTCTAAACGATGACGAGATAATCGCTAAGATTAATAATCCAGAGGATATCTTGCACGCATACTAATCACATACGCAAAAAAAACAGGAGCTACTATGGAAACAAACGAAGAAGTAAAAAAATCGCCAGAAGTTGAATTAGATACAGACGGCATTCAAGAACAATCAGTAGAAGTCAAAGAAGAAAAAGTTGAAACTGCTGAACCCGAACTACCAAGGGAAGAAGTTGATTTAGGTTATACTAAACACGATGATAAACCTGAAGGTATTGAAAAAATTAAAGTCGAAGAAATAAGAGAAGAAAAATCTGAAGAATCAAAACCTGATTTAGCTGATTATTCTGACTCTGTTAAAAAAAGAATTGATAAGCTAACTAGAAGATACAGAGAAGCTGAAAGAAAAGAAAAAGCAGCTGTAGATTATGCTAAAGGTGTGCAGAAAAAACTAGATGAGCTTAATGGAAGATTCAACAAAACAACTAAAGGTTATGTTGAACAATATTCTGCTAGAGTTGAAGCAGAACAAGCTAAAGTAAAAGATCTTTTAAAAAATGCAATCGCTGAACAAGATGCAGATAAGATTGCAGAAGCTAATTCTAGAATGGCAACCTTAGCAGTTGAAGCTGAAAAAGCTAAAATGTCAGCTAGTGAAGTAGAAGCTAACACTTCTGCTCAAAAACAGACTCAAGAAACGCAAATACCTCAAAGTCCATCTTACCCAGAACCATCCCCTAGAGCAAAAGGTTGGGCGGAAAAGAATGAATGGTTTGGCACAGATAGGATTATGACAAGTGCTGCGTTTCAAACTCATCAAGATTTGTTAGACCAGGGGTTTGACGCAGAGAGTGATGAGTATTATAATGAGATAGACAAAGTTATGGTGGAAAATTTTCCTCATAAATTTGGTCAAAAACAGGAGCAAAAGAAACCCGTCCAGACTGTTGCTTCTGCCCAAAGAAACCAAAGCGGACGCAGATCAGTGAAACTCACTCGTTCACAAATAGCTATTGCTAAAAAATTAGGAGTGCCACTAGAGGAGTACGCAAAATACGTGAAGGAGAATGCAAATGGATAACAAAGAAAACAAAAGAACCTCACGCGAGTCAGATAGTAGAAAAGCAAATATGCAAAAAACTAGCTGGGCTCCACCATCCAGTTTGGATGCACCACCTGCCCCACAGGGTTTTAGCCATCGTTGGATAAGAATTTCTGTGGCTGGTTTTGATGATACGGCTAACGTAACAAAGAAACTTAGAGAAGGTTGGGAGTTTGTTAGAGCAGAAGAGATGAAAAATTCTCCTGATATACACAAATATCCAATCGTTAAACAGGGACAATATGAAGGGTGTATAGGAATTGGAGGCCTTGTGTTGGCAAGGATACCTGAAGAGATCTTAAAATCTCGCGCTGAGTATTTCAGAAGAATTACTCAAGATCAAATAAACGCGGTAGATAACGATCTAATGAAGGAACAACGACCCGAAATGCCAATCAATATTGATAGGCAAAGTAGAGTTACCTTTGGTGGTAGAAATAAAAGCTAATTATTTAGTAATATCTACCCACAGATAAGTAACTACTAATTGTTAAAAATAAATATAAAGGAAACAAACTATGGCAAACGTAAGTGAAAAGTTCGGTCTAAGACCGTACAGAAAACTAGACGGTACACCTTTAGTTGGAGCCCAAAACAGATATACGATAGCAAGTTCATACGCAACTGCGATCTTCCAAGGTGATTTAGTAGTACCCGTAGGTACTGGTAACATCGAAAGATATTCAGCTGCGAATGATGCTGGCTTATCTACAGCTGTTGTGGGTGTTTTTAACGGTTGTTTTTACACAGATCCTACTACTCAAAAGCCTACTTTCAGTAATTTCTACCCAGGTGGTATTGCTGCAAGTGATATAACAGCTTTTGTTGTAGATGACCCAGACGCGGTGTTCTTAATAGATGCTGATGAAGCATTTACAAGAGCGGACTTGTATAAGAATTACGCTGTTAACAATACAACAGGTGTAACTCAAACAGGGTTATCAAAAACTCAACTCGATGTATCAAATTCAGGAACAACAATATCTTTTGTGCTACAAGCAATTGATATTTCACAGGATCCTACAAATTCTGATACAGCAACATCAAACGCTAATATTTTGGTGAGAATAAACCACCACCAATATAGAAGCAGAACAGGAATAGCATAATGGCCATATCACGAGCACAGCTAGTTAAAGAACTAGAACCAGGCCTGAATGCACTATTCGGTTTGGAATACAACAGATACGAAAATCAACACGCACAGATTTTCCCTTCTGAAACATCTGACAGAGCTTTTGAAGAAGAAGTAATGTTAAGCGGTTTCGCTTCTGCACCAACTAAACAAGAAGGTGCTGGAGTAGTGTTTGATACAGCAGGTGAAACTTTCACAGCTAGATACACGCACGAAACAATCGCTTTAGCATTTTCTATCACAGAAGAAGCTATCGAAGATAACTTGTACGACAGATTAGCAGCAAGATACACAAGAGCTCTTGCAAGATCTATGTCGAACACAAAACAAGTTAAAGCTGCAGCAGTTTTAAACAACGCGCAAGTAACAACAGTAACTGGTGGTGACGGAGTATCATTAATCAATGCTTCACACCCATTAGCAACTGGCGGAACTTTCTCGAATGTTTTAGCAACAGCAGCTGACCTTAACGAAACGTCATTGGAACAATCTCTGATTGATATCCAATCTTTCGTTGATGAAAGAGGACTAAAAATCGCCCTTAACGGTGTTAAAATGGTACTTCCAAAAGAATTACAATTTACAGCGGAAAGATTGATGAAGTCTCCTCAAAGAGTCGGCACTGCAGATAACGACATCAACGCAATAGCTAACATGGGAATGGTTCCTCAAGGTTATGTAGTTAATAACTTCTTAACTGACACAGACTCATTCTTCTTGTTAACTGATGCACCAAACGGTTTTAAACACTTCGTAAGAAGCCCAATTAAAACTGCTATGGAAGGTGACTTCGATACTGGAAACGTTAGATTTAAAGCTAGAGAAAGATACTCTTTTGGATTTTCTGATCCAAGATGTGTATTTGGTAACGGTAAATTACCTACTAGCTAATACTAATTATCAGTATTAGAAATTGAAGGGGCGGTGTTCACATCGCCCCTTTTTTTATGTATAATGAAAAGACCTAGAATAAAAATAGGTGTGTAGACTGGCTAGGCAGACGCTATAGAGACTATGCATCACAAACTATAGAAAAGGAAAAAATTATGGCAAATACAACATTTACAGGTCCAGTACGATCCCAAAACGGTTTCGAAGTGGCAGTAAAAAATAACGTAACAGGTGCTTTCGTTACAAGACAAGCAGCTGGATTACCAGATATAACAGGTATGACTTACGCCGACACAGCAACGGCTTCTAATATTTCATTAGCAGATGGAATTGTTTCAGTTGTAAACTACACTGGAGCTGCAGCATGTGCAGCAGCTTTACCAGCAGCATTTAGTGGATTAATTTGTGTTTACGTTCAAGCTAAAGACACAGCTGGCGGAACTGCAACTTTAACTTTCAATGCTAATGGTACAGATGCTTGGGCTACAGGTTCATTAATTGAATCAAGAGCAGCAGCAGAAGTAGCTTTTGATAAATCAGTTGCAGGTGAAGGACAATTAGTTTTCACTCCTGCTGATGCAGCTACAAATCTTTTAACAACAGGAAGTATGATTGCTTTCCAATGTTTTGAAGATGGTGTTTGGACTATCTCTACTAAATTAGGTGGAGCGGCAGATGCTACTACAGGTGCATTTGCATTTGCAGCGTAACAATTAATTATCTTGGTGGGAAACTTTGAGACTTTTTGATCTCAATACCCACCGAGACCAATAAGGAGAAAATATGTCAAGTACGAGTATACAGGCGAAAATGTTTAAAGCAGTTACAGCTAGTACGACAGCAATCGCTGCTGTACAAACTATTGGTGCTTCAGGTGAGTTAGTTCTTACTGGAACTTCGGTAAACGATGGTTCAAACATGGCGACTACTGTTACTTTAACTTCCGCTTCTAACAATGCATCTGTTGGATTTACAATTACTGGAACTGACCAAAATGGTGATGCTGCAACTGAAACAATTGCAACAGGACCTAATGCCAATACAGTAACTGGATCCACTGCTTTTCTAACAGTAACTAAAATTGAGTTTGATGCTGCGATAACTGCAGTATCAGCTGGATTTACTGCAACAACTACAACACAAGGAATCGTTTTTGCAGGAGCTACAAGAGTTAGAGGAATGCATGGAGTTTCAAACGCTTCAACAGCTGGAGCTATGATCATAAGAAATACATCTCAATCAGGGGATAAAAGATTAGAACTAGATGCACCTGCTGCAGCTGGTTTCCTAGATCCTTACATTCCTGATGAAGGAATAAGATACCCTAACGGAGCCTACATTGATATTAGTTCAGGTTTTGATAGTGTAACGGTATTTTTTGATGGAAGTTACTAAGTATACACTAGAGCTTTTAAATTTAAAACGTGGAGGCGATGTAATGCCTCCACGAAGTAAAAAATATTTTCGTTCTACTAAAAGTGGAGCGGGGATGACAGCAGCTGGTGTTGCTAAATACAGGAGAGATAATCCTGGATCTAGGTTAAAAACTGCTGTTACAGGTAAAGTAAAAAAAGGTTCTAAGGCTGCAAATAGGCGTAAATCATATTGTGCTAGAAGTGCTGGCCAAATGAAGAAGTTTCCAAAAGCAGCTAAAGATCCAAATTCAAGGTTAAGACAAGCTAGAAGGAGATGGAAATGTTAGAAAAAATTAAACAACAAATTTTGTGGGTAGTCAGATCTATTTGGAATAAGATAAAAACTCTATGGGACAAATGGGTTAATTGGGTCTTTAAAGGTTTTTATAAGTAATGAAGAAACCTAAAAGTAAATTAGAGTGGTTTAAAAAGAATATTGTAATTGTTCCTGTTGTTGCAGCAATTATAGCAGGAACATTTACATCGGTAAGATATGTATTATCTTTAACAGACACTATTACAGCAAATCAAGAAACTATTATTAAGATGGAGTCTAAAATAATTAGCTCCAGAGCAGATATTAACGACCTTAAACAAAGACTGTCCGCAGCAGAAGCAACGTGGACAATGGCAGAAAATTTATACAGACAATTAGCAGACACAGTGAGAGATCATACTTATGACCTTAAAGACCTTACGAGATAATTTATTATGGATTGCATTCTTTCTTTGTATAGCGACTTACGCACAAGCAAGAAATGATTATCTAAATGACTACGGAACTTGTGAAAGAGGCCATTGGGAAACTTATACAGAAGTTAGACAAAACGAATACAAATCTGGCTCTAGTGCTGAATCACAAAATCAAACACTAGGTTTTAGATTTAGAATGCCTTTAGGTGCTGTGTGTAGTGATGAGTATATTGCAGAAATGCAAAAAAAAAGTAAAATAAAAACCCAACTTGAACTTATAAAAGAGTGTAAAAGAATACCTAATATTAGTCCCCCACCTGTAGAATTTGCAGAGTTATTTAATATGTGTAATAAATTAGGGGTTGTTAAGTTTATTGATAAGAAACCAGAAGGTAGACACTGGGATAATTTAAAAATACAATATCTAAAAGATAATCCTGATATTGTAATCATGGAACAAGCGATACCACAATGAAGGTAAGTGAAAACACAAAAGTAAGCACAGATTTAAAAACAATTTTAGGAATTGTTGCAGGTGTAGCATTAGGTGTGTTAGGTTATACAGAATTGACTGGGAGATTAGTATCGTTAGAGACTTCACGTGAGCTGTTTGAAAATGATTTGCTAAAAAAATCCGAACAAGTCCCAACCGATCAAGAACAACATTTTTTAATTGAGGATCTTTACAAGACCGTTGAAAAAATGGAGCAAACGCAAGAAATGAATATGACTAACAAAGTTAATATAGAATTTTTAAAACAACAATTAGAAAAAGCATTATCTGATGTTGAAGATTTAAAAGATAAAGTTAGAGCAAACGGGAACGGTCACTAATGATTGAGCATATTGTAGCCCTATTGATGTTCATAGGCCCTGATATCAAAGAGCATAGAATACAGATTGATCCAAAGACAGGAAAATCTTCTATGTCAATATGTTTGAAACATAAACGTGAGGCAACAAGAAATCCAAAAGAAAATATAGAATATAAATGTATTAAATCTAAAGCAGAATTAGAGAAAAATATAGATGGATCTTTCTCTATTAAATCATTAATACTAGAATAATGGAAATTATTTGTTATATATTTTTAATGTTATGGCTAATAGGAATATCTGAGTAATGGAACCCTTTTTACCTATTAATACAATCATAGCTTTTATTTTATTATGTGTCGTAATATGGTATGGATTAAACGATAAGTAATGTTTGATTTTTCACCCGCTATATGTAAGGATAATTTTTTCGATGATCCCTATCAAATAAAAGAGATAACAAAGAATATTTTATTTAAAAAAAGTAATTATATCTCAGGTTACAGAAGTGAAAATATAGCTAACATAGATCAAAATTTGTACGAATATATTAACAAAAAAATTGTAAAGACTTATTTTCCTGGTTTAAAAGACATTACGTTTTCCGCTGAATCTTTTTTTCAAAAAAGCGAACCTGATATAAATGATGGCTGGGTTCATCAAGATCATGGAAATTTGACAGCTATTATTTATTTAACAATAGGAGAAACATCAGGAACTTCAATTTATAATCTTAAAAGTGAATATTTGTCCCCAGATTGGAATATTGGAGGCGAACAAAAACACAATTATTTTGGTAATAAAGAAAATTTTACCCATGAACAAAAGAATGAAATTCAACAAAAAAAATTAAAAAACAATTCTTTTTTTAACAAAACAATAAATTTTAGTGGTAAATTTAATAGAATGATTTGCTTTGATTCTAAGCAATATCACGCATCAGAAATCTGTGATAAAGAAAGATTAGTTATAGTTTCCTTTATTGATAATTTAAGGAATAGTGTGATAAAATAAATAATGTCTTACTTAAACGCAAACATACCAGTGCAATACGCACAGATTAGAAGGGAGTACTTATATGATCTTAAAAAACATCATGGAGAAGTTGAAGACTGCGCTATATTTGGTTTATCGTCTATTACTGGGCGTTCCGTACTTTTTCATTGTATTATGGAAAATGGAGCTGTCTACTATCGTCTACCGATATCTGCATTTATTCAAAGAGGCTTTAAACCGAGTGATGTTCCTAAACGTAGGCTTGATGAGTTGGTTTTATGGAACTGTTTTAGTTACTATCCTGCTGTTACTTCTTGGGATATTTTAGATGGTCAAGCAGGTAAATACATTGGTAAAGATAAAAAGTGGCATCCAGGCGCTTATCTTTTTACTGTGGATTTTGCTCATCCTGAGTCTAATATATTAGATACTGATCATTCAGAAATACCACAAGAACATAAATGTGCACATATATTAGCTTTAGATGATGGTAACTATGCAGCACAACCTAATAACAGGTTGATTTGGGACATTCCATCATTTACAGTCAAAGATGAAGTACCAGACTGGAAGGTACAAACTAATGAGTGGAATGTAGAAGATTCTAGAAAATGGAAAACAGAAGATACAGATAAATTTTTTTATGAAATAGAGGAGAAAAAATGAAATTAACAGCTAACATAACTTTAGACGAGCTTACCAAGAGCCAAATAGCAGAGCGTAAGGGAATCAATAACAATCCTAATCCTGCGCAGATTGAAAATCTAAAAGCATTGGCTACAAACATATTGCAACCAGTCAGATCACACTTTGAAAAACCCCTTATTATATCCAGCGGATTCCGTTGTGCACAGCTGTGCCTAGAAATAGGTAGCAGTGTGAACAGCCAACATGTAGCAGACAATGGTGCAGCCGCAGCAGACTTTGAAATACCTGGTGTAGATAATAGGGAGCTAGCTTTGTACATCAAGAACGAGCTAGAATACGACCAGCTCATTTTAGAATTTTACCGCGACAACGAACCGACTTCAGGTTGGATACATTGTAGTTATTCAAACGACAGTAATAGAAATCAGTCGTTGCGTGCACAAAGAGTTGATGGTAAGGTGGCGTACACACCATGGTTGGAATAGACACTAAAGTAGTAGATAATTTTATAGATCCCCTATTGTGTAAAACTATTTATGCTAATTTATTAAGACTGCCTATGGTCTATAATCAAAGTTCTTGTATTGATGAAATAAAAGAACCAACAGATTCTAGATTTTTTATATCTAATATATCTGAGTATGACCATATTATTTTATATCTTTTAGTAAAAACAAAAGTGTTTCTTAATCAAGATTTAGAGTTTTTAAGAGCTTATGCAAATATTCAATTTAGAGATCAGCATAGTGATTGGCATACTGATGATGGTGATTATACAATACTGTTAATGGTATCAGAAACTTTAAAAGACGGTAAATTTGAAATAGGTAAACATAAACTAGATTTTGTACAAAATAGATGTATCATATTTAATGCTAAAGAAAAACATAGAGGTTTAGCTTCAGAATATGCTATACTTCCAAGATGTACAGTAGCAATAAAAACAAGGATAAAAAATGGCAATAACTAGAGGACAAATAAAAAAACAACTAGAACCTGGCTTAGGTAGAGGTTGGGGCAAAGCTGAAAAAAGCAAATTTAGAAAAGTATTGGAAAAAACACATGGTAAAATCTACAAATCCAATAGCAAAAAGTCTAAGGTCTAGCGCATTCAAACCGAAAGTGGTACAATCAAAGAAGTTGTACAACCGTAAAAAGGAGAGAAATAACACTCTTAATGCGGCCGCTAAGTTATGGATGATAGAGAAAAAGTAAATAAAAACAGAGTTATCAAGTATGTTCAACAAAAATTTGAAGATGCTAGGCAGATGACTATGTTTAAATTTCTTAGACAAGAGGTCGATATCAACGGCACAGGTACACATAAATACAGATTAAAAGAAGGTAAAAACAAAGGTAAGGTATTATGACAAAATTATGTGCAAGAGGTAAATCAGCCGCGAAGAGAAAATTCAAAGTGTATCCGTCAGCATATGCTAATGCCTACGCTTCTAAAATTTGTGCTGGTAAGATCAAAGATCCTTCTGGTGTAAAGAGAAAAGATTTTAAAGGACCTAAACCCGCTATGAAGGGTGGAATGATGAAGTATGCAACAGGTAATCAAGTTAAGATTAATAAAGTTGTTAAAGGTTTAGAAAAAGCATCGAAGACACATGCAGCGCAAGCTAAAACTTTAAGCACAATAAAAGCAAAAAATGGTGTTTATACAGGATCTTACATGAAAAGTGAGATTGCAGGAGAAAAAGTTTCTAATAAATCTTTAGTAGATTATTACGGAGACATGATTGATGTCTAAAAGAGGAACTTGTTGGGAAGGTTACCAACAAAAAGGAATGAAGAAAAAAGGAAATCGAATGGTTCCCAATTGTGTCCCTGCTGGTATGAAATCAGGTGGGCTAAAAGAATGGTTTAAAGAAAAATGGGTGGATATATCTGCACCTAAAAAAGGAGGAGGATATAAATCATGTGGAAGAAAATCTGCAAGTGGATCAAAAAGAAAATACCCCAAATGCGTGCCTGCTGCAAAAGCAGCCCGAATGACAGACTCGCAAAAGCGTTCTGCTGTTGTAAGAAAGAGAAGTAAAGCACAAGGTGTTGGTGGTAAACCTACAAATGTAAAAACAATACTAAAAGCCGATGTGGGTGGAGTTATTGATGGAGTACCAACAAGGAAAAGTAAGTTTTCTGTAAGTTTTTTTCAAACAAAAGGAACTAAAGCTGAAAGTGGAGATAATTTAATTACCACACTAAGAGATTCTAAGGCTAAGTTTAATCCTGAATTAAGTTATGATAGGATATATAAAAAATCAGAAGTAGGTATTGGTATTAACAAAGATAGAATTAGAATAGGATTTAAAAAGAAATTTTAATTATGGCAAGTTCAGGAACAACAACATTTGATTTAAATATTGATGAAGTCATTGATGAAGCATATGAGAGATGTGGTTTATCAACTCAATCAGGTTATGATTTAAAAAGAGCAAGACGTAATTTAAACTTACTTTTTTCTGAGTGGGGAAACAGAGGTGTTCATCTTTGGAAAGTAGCCCTTAATGAAGTTGCTCTTGTAAACGGACAACCTAACTACACTACACCTGCTGCAGTCAGTGACGTTCTTGAAGCTTTTATCTCAACTACAAATGAAGCTGGAAATAATATTAATACACAAGATGTATCTTTAACTAAAATAGATAGATCTGCTTATGCAGCTCTTCCTAATAAATATGCTACAGGGCAACCTTCTCAATATTATGTAGATAGACAAATCACACCAATTATAAATTTATATCAAGCTCCTAATTTAAGTACTTACACAACTTTAAAATATTACTCGATAAACAGAATTGAAGACGCAGGAGCATATGGAAATACTCCTGATACACCATTTAGATTTTTACCTTGTATGGTATCAGGGTTAGCTTATTACATATCTTTCATGAAAGCAGCTGAAAAAACACAAATGTTAAAATTAGCTTATGAAGATGAAATGAAAAGAGCTTTAGATGAAGATGGTTCAAGAACATCTTTATACATTGCTCCACAAACTTATTTTGGAGATGGAGTATAATGGGAGTATTTGCAAAAGGTAAAAGATCATTAGCAATATCAGACAGATCTGGTATGGCATTTCCATATACTGAAATGGTTAGAGAATGGAATGGCTCACTAGTTCATACATCAGAGTTTGAGCCTAAGCATCCTCAGATTAGAAGAAAAAGAGTTGTAGCTGATGCTATTGCTTTACAAAATTCTAGAGCACAAGATTTTCAACAACCTGAAGTACCTTTTCAAAATGATGACACAATTGCTGGGTCAGGTGGCCAAGGGCAAGCAGTCGCTAACCTTACATTACCTGGTCAGTTTGCTTTTCAAGTATTTTACGCAATAGAACACGATGGTTCAGAAGGAAATACAATGCAACCAAGAGACCCTTCTTTACAAAACAGAAGAAGACAAGCTCAAACTACAGTTGGACAGGTAACAATAGGATTATAATGGCTATTACATATTCAGATTTTTTAACACAAGTCAGAAACTACACAGAGGTAGATAGTAATGTTTTAACTGATGCTTTGTTAGATCAGTTCATAAGAAATACAGAATTAGATATTGCAGGAAGTGTAGATTATGATGATCTTAGAAAATACTCTACTTCAAATTTTACGGTGGGTAATCGTTATGTATCATTACCGTCAGATCTTCTTGTTTTAAGATCTGTTCAGGTTATAGATAGTTCTAATAACAGAAGTTTTTTAGAAAAAAGAGATACAAGTTTTATATCTGAATTTGCACCAAATGATTCTACTACTGGAGTTCCTAAATATTATGCAAATTGGGAAGACAATGTTCAAACAGGTGCAGTGATTCTTGTAGCTCCAACCCCTGCTGCAGCCAGCACTGTACAAATAAATTTTATAAAAGACCCCCCTCATTTTGACAGTTCTACAAATACATTTCTGTCTCAACACCAGGAGGCTTTATTATTATACGGAGTTCTAAAAGAAGCTTAT
>Ga0208162_1001248_pt1 | contig 13487 bp, 9 predicted proteins | sample CB_VirMetaG_4_FD_184539 | JGI IMG/M metagenome (GOLD analysis project Ga0208162, IMG submission 184539) | Freshwater to marine saline gradient viral communities from Chesapeake Bay - CB_1508_1M Viral MetaG (SPAdes) (version 4) | ecosystem: Environmental > Aquatic > Marine > Coastal | place: USA... | reverse complement strand
TGGTGGTGCCGATATACAGCACCTTTTCGTTGGCAGCGTGACGGACGGCTTCGCGCCACATCTTCCAGTCAGGGTTGACCGTGGTGCCATTGTCCGCTTCACGCACCACCATCCAATCGGTAGGGGTTAGCAGGCTGTTGGCGGTTTGACGGGTATTGGAAATCCAGAGCTTGACCAGTTCGGCGTGATCTTTGGGGATGAGGTGACCGTCAGCGTCATAGCCCCAGTAGAAGCGCTGGTCATAGGACGGGTTCGGCGGGTCGGGGACTTCGACAATGCCGATGGCTTCTTTCTCGGCCAGCGTGGTTAGACGCAACCAGTTTTTGGGATATTGAATCCCAGCGTGGGTGAACGCTTTATCGAGGGGGAGCCGCTTGCCGTCGAGTAGAAACATGGTCCTAGGTGCGTGGTTTTAGGTTAGCCCGATCAGCGTGCGCGGGCGTACTTGAAGGGGTTTTCGGCGAAGGCACAATAGACATAGGTCTGTCCGCTTTGATTTAGTTCTCCCGTGTTATTGCGTAACTTAAACCCATTGCTTAAGAAATCAACTTCGTGGTTGTTATTAACTGTCTCTGCGGCGCTTGAGTTAGGTAATAGCTTGTTGTTGACAAAGTTATACGGTCCTCTATTTGAGTCCAAAATGTGCCAGTTTTCTGCTTGAGATGTGCATTTCCAAAGTATAAACCTGGGTCTAAAGCCTAGGTGAATGAACGGTCCGTCGGCGTTAGGCCAACCCGATGCGCCGTTGCCGGTGTAGCTGCCGAAGGCGCTGTAGCCCTCGACTGGGGCGAAGCAGTAGGCAACCATCGCATGATTGCCAGTGGGGTTGATCGTATAGCCACCACTATTCAAGGTAAATACTGAACTTGTTGGCAGCGTACTATTCATGTTGGCATAGCTAGTACTTCCCGCCGCAGTAGTGTTTAATCCTTCAAACATGTAAGGGGTGCCACCGTTGTGGAACACAAACCAGTTGGTGGCAGCGTCTCTATCTTTCCAGATAATCATTGCTGGGGCGACGTTTAGACCGTGCCCAACAGTTTTAATTGCACTACTGTCTGATGTGTAGGTGACCACGGAGAACCCCGCAGTAGGATTAGCCCTCACGCTGGATGTGATGCTGCCGTCGGTGTTGCTGACCGTCGATGATCCGGCGTCCCAGGTCCAGGCGACGTAAGTATAGGAACTGGCGTTTGCACGAATTGCATCTGTACTACCTACTTGGACGTCAAATCCATCTGAATTAAAAGCAGACACAGCACCGTAGATATTTGTGGAGTCTTCCGCTGCTGTACTATTTGTGATTAGCGGTTTGTTTACGCCACGAATAACATCGTAAAGGTTGTTACCAACAAGGTTTGATCTGCTTTTAAGCCACACGAAATCAGGCGAGAAGCCAAGCCCACTAATGGTTTGCGACGTTCCATTGCCCGTATAAAGCGCCACGTCCATCGCGGTGCTGCCGTCTGCAATCGTCGGGTCGTCCAGGTTGGCGGTGCATAACGCCTTGTGATTGCTAGGTGCCGAATAAGCAAACGGTCTAGATCCAAAGTTAAAAATACCTGCCGCACTTCCTGAACCAAAAGCAGGGAACCATTCCCCAGACAAAGATGAAATTGTTACCTGCAAAGAATTGTTTTTATACCACTTGCAAGTTCCAGCATCAGCGTCAAAAGCAACGCCTATAACATCACCAGTTGTGTAAGTAGCCCCAGAGCCGGCAGAAGAATTGTTGTGATAGACATTGCCGTCTACGTAATAGCCATAACCGCTAGAATTATTGCCAAGATATTGAGACAAACTTGCGTCTGCTTTGGCTATGCCGATATCACATTGGGTAGCATTTGCAGTGCATTCAAAATACCACTTGCCTGACGCAGGAAAAGCCATAGTGGCGAAAGTTGTTCCTTGTGCACTAGACATTGATATATCTAAGTTGCCATTACTTAAAGTTGATCCTGAAGATTTTTGCAACGGATTCAACGTCGCATAGTTCCCCGGCACTTCACCGCCCGCGCCAGTGTCATTCGCCGTGTCGCCGTTCGTGGGCGAGTCGCGGAGGGAGTCGTTGCCGGAACCAGCAGTGACGCTGATGTTATTAACCGTCCAATCGTTGCTGCCAGCGGCGTCATAACCCAGTGCGGCTGCGCTGCTGTTATCCGCAAAGTCGAGGTGGAAGGAGTTGACTCCTGTTGCCAACGTTCCTACTACTCTGGATCCATCCGCAATAACTTCGTATACATCTGGTTGTGACGAAGACTGAAACCCTAAACTTGTTACAACGGCAGGCGGACTTGATATTGAAATTGTTTGGGTTGATCCACTTCCCGAAAAGGCTGTTGCAACCCCGTTTACATAAACGTTTCCGCTTGTCCCAGAAAGGATTTTTACGGAAAGCGATGAGGTGACCGAAACTGAAAGGTTAGTAAACTCGCCAAGATTACCGTTACCATTAACAGTAGCGTATGTACTGCCGTCGTTGTCGAACGCATTGGCGGGGTTGATAAATGTACTGTATTCAATTCCAGATGTAATGTTGTAATCACCAGCGTATTCAATCGGGTTCCACACGCCGGTAGTGGCGTCGAACTCCCCGAAGCTGGTGGGGTCTAGCGCTTGACCGTCGATGAAGTGAACGTCGGCTAGGTAGCCGTTGAAAAATTCAGTAGATCCGTCAAACGTGCCGACTCTATGTTCAACATTGGAGTTGATAACAGAAGTTGCATTCTGAGTTGGATCCGTACTCGTCGAAAAAGACTCCTCGCGCACACCATTGACATAAACCCGCATTCTGTCTGCAGCGGTTGCATTCGATGTATCAAACACGCATACAATGTGATACCAAGCAGATGGATCCCTATAGACGGCAGAGGTTACTTTTCGACCGATATAAGATGATCCGTTGTAAGCAGTAAAGTCAATATTTTGGTTAGCAAAACGGATATTTGCAAATGCCGATGTACCCGCTACAAAAAAATTATTTGTCGTATCAAAAGAGCTTCGTTTTACCCATCCACTCCAAGTCCAAGTTGTTTGGTTACCCGCCGATGACGGGGTGCGGCTGAGGTAGGCGCTATCGGGTGAATTTAGGCGGATGGACCTGTCAATGGTGTACCCAGTCGGCGCTGCCCCAGCCGCCTCCGTCAACAGCAGCAGATTCGCGTTACCAGGAATTGCCATTGATCAGGAGATGTTGGTGATCAGAGTAGCTGCAATGTCAGTGCTGGTTCTCACCGTGTAGACCAACACGTCAATAGCACCAGCAGTTGTTGTCAGCGTAGGTGCGGTGCCACCCGAGAACGACCAATTTGACCCGAACGCCAGAGTCCTAGAACCAGTGCCGTCCTGCGTAATAAAGATCGCGCCGCTAGCACCAGCCGTCAAATTCGTCGGGTTAGCCAAGGTTCTTGCTCCACCCAATGTGACGCTGAAATTATTCGCCAAGCTGAAATCAGGCGTAATCGTCGCCCCATCCGTCAAAGCAGAAATCGCACCGCGCTGCTGAGCAGTAAAACTCTGAGCAGTAGCCAAACCAGCAAAGCTGCCCCAGCTCAACGTCCCAGCAGCATCAGTGCTCAACGCTTGGCCGCTGGTGCCATCAGCACTAGGCAGCGTCCAGGTGACATTACTGCTAACAGTCGCAGGTGCCTGCAGTGCAACCCAGTTGCTGCTATCCGAATCAGCAAAACGCAGGTCAGACTGCGCATTCAGCGTCACATTGCCCGTAAAGGTTGCGCCACTCAATGCCGCCAAACCCAAGTTGGCAACAGTTACGTCGCCAATGGTGATCCATGAAGCGTTCGAGCCGTCGCGCAGCTTGAGCAGCGGGTTTGGACTGGCGCCAGTATCAATCCAAAGCTGATAGGCATAAGTCGTAGACGGGGCGCTAGTGCCGCTGTTTTGGCTTACAACTGCTGCCAGAATTGTGTTTAGCTCGGCGCGGAAGTTCGCACCAGACTGGTTGGCTAGGTTGTAATCAGTAGCCTGTGCCATTAGGTGATCTCCCTGCCGTGTCCAACGGCTTGGTAGTCAAAAGTCTTACTCACTATGCTACCCCCGCTGTCACGGAAGGTAACCGTGAAACCTGATCGGGTGATGCTACTGAGCGTGAAGTAATCGCCGCTGTCCATGTCTTGCGCCGTAATGCCGACGCTAGGTGCGGCATAAAACGCCGTTGGGAAGGTCACGGCATAAGCACTGGCGCCGCTGGTGATGTCGCGTTGCTGTTCAGTGCGGCGTTCAAAGTGGGTTTCAACGCCCAGCTCTTCAATCACCACGTTTTGAGCGGGGTTGCTGCTGGTTGCCACCACCTTGAACTGGAAGCCGCGACCACGGCCAGTGCTATTGACGAATGGCTGCCAGCTCTTCCAAGTCGGGCTGCTAGCTGGGTCGTCATCAGTGACGCGCACAAACACTTCGCAGTTAGCCGCGCCAAGGTCGTCACCGTCGATGTCGTCCCACAAGTCGATGTTTCCTAGGCGTTCGTCCCAGGTATTGCCCGGTTCATAGGCTCGGGTCTTAAGGATCCGCTGCAAGCCAAGGTCATATTTGCCGCCAAGGTCGAGCGTTTCATAGAACTGATAGGTGCCTTCTGAAACTGCGCCGCCGATGTAGTCAATCAAGCCCAAGGCGTCCCAATCGTCATCGGTTGCCATGTCGTCAACCAACGTGTCGGATGCCAGCGACAGTCCCAGCTCGCTGCTGTTGTAGTACAGGTCATCACCAGTGCCGTTAAACGGCGGGCTGTTGTCCTCTTCGCGGTATTCCTGCACCAGCAGCAGATCTTGTGGTGCGGGCAGGTCAACGACAACGCTGGCAACGCCTGCTGATTCATTACCAAGCGAGTCAACGGCACGAATGAAGTAAGTGCCCTCAAGCAGAGGCACCACTTTTCTGGTGCTGCTGCCATTAACAGCAGGCACGATGTCATTGCTCTTGCCCCAAGTGGCGGTGCCATCTACCAGCGGGGTGTGGCGGATGCGGACCTTACCGCCGATGCGAACGTCAATATCGACCGACTGCGGCCAGTTCAGCTCAGCGGTGTGCTCATCAATCGGGGCAATGAACAAATCCGGGATTGTTTCCGGGGGTGCCGTCTTGCCAAGGGCGTTGAAGGTCAGCGATGCGGCTGATGACCGCTTGCTGTTGATAAATCCAATCGACGTGATCTCAATTTCATAAACGCCAACGTCGCTGTTTTGAATCTCAAAGTCGATCGTCCGAATGGTGTGATTGACCCAGTTGCCTTGGTTGACGCGATAGCGCACTTCATAGTTCAAGGCGCGTTCAGCACTGCGCCAGCTCAAAATGATCTTGGCCAGAACTTGACCGTTGCTCTCGTACAACACCTCAGTTGCGGTGAGGTTGGTTGGAGCTAGTGGTGGTTCGTTGAGATCTGAAACGTCCCGAGTGCTGAGGGGAACGTCACGCTCGATGTAGTCGTATTTGCTGGCGTTATAGGCAACAGCGGTAATACCAAAGGTGTCTTGACCTTCAGAGATCGACAGCACCCGCCAAGTGCTAGTGGCTACTTCCTGTAAGCCGATTGTCCAAGGCGCACCCACTGCAGGTGCCAAATCCAAGGTGGCACCAACGCTGACAGTGTTACCAGAAATCGTTGAGCCGCCAATGGCATTTGCCAAGGTGCCATCAGGCAACATGACGTTGAACCAAAAACTTGATGGCGCACCGTTTGGAAACAGCGTTACGTCATCACGATCAAGCTTGACGCTGGTTGTCGTTGACCCGCTAGAGCAACGACCAGAACGCGAAACACCAGCCCGCACAGGATCGGCAATCTTGATTAGATCACCAGGGCGAACAGTGATGCCAGCAGCAATGTCAGTTTCGAAGCTGACAATCTCGGTTTCATTTTGCTCGGTGTAAAGCAGCCACTCACCGACACGGCGGGCTTGGCTTTGGCTAGTGCAGGCAAAAGCCTGGATTTCAGTTTTAACAACGCCGAACTTGTCAATCCCAGTCTTGTCTTCAATGACCTCGTACGCGATGTCGCGTAGGTCCATGTCGAAATACTGCACCACCGCAACGGTGTGGCGAGTTTTTAGACCGCTGCCGCTGTAGCTAAATCCAGCCTCGGTAACGTTGGTCTGGTTAAAGATGTAGCTGTAATCCTGCGGCCGATCTTGGGAAACCTCCAACGTTCCAGCAGACCAGAACGGCATTGCTCGGAATACCGAGCACATATCGTTGATCAGCGTGAAAGCTTCTTGCTGCGACTGAATGACAACGTTGCAGGCAAAGCGTGGTTCTTGTCCGCCCTTGTTATCAGATACAAGCTCTGCGCAGTATTGACTGGCGGCAAGGAAACTCCATTTGTCAAGCTGATCAGCTTGGACGTGATCGCCAAAGCCGTAGCGCGTGCTGGTCAGCAAGTCCCAAAGAATCCAGCAGGGGTCCGTGGTCCATTGCGCTGCTGCAAACGTGCCACCCCAGGTGCCGGAATAGATCAGCCGTCCATTGTTGGGATCGACCGTGGCGTTATCCGGGATGCGAACCTTGATGCCGCGTAACCGATAGCTACGGGTCGGGATGCTGCTGAACTGCTCCGCATTGATGCGGATACCAATCAGCGCACTATTAGGGAATGTGGTTTTAGCGTTGATCTTTTCGGTGTAGTCGTACCAGTAAAGGTCGCTGTACTCAACCGAAGAGCCAGGGGAAGGCGCATCATCCGAAACACGGACAACCCGGATCTCAACCGGTGGACCAGGCGCTAAATCAATGCGGTGGATGCGCTGATAAAGATCTGGCGTCCGACCAGAAATGTCATTGCTGACAACGGTGGTAAAGGGTCCGCCGCTGTATGAAACCTGGATCTGGTATTCAATGGTCCGACCGTTGATGTCGCCATTTGCCTCAAATTTTTGCAGCGCAGGCGTACCAATCGTCACGCGAACTGAGTTGACGTTCGTGTCTGTGATCGAACGGGTGACAGGCACATCTTTAGTGACCTTCAAGCCGACAGCAAATGTCTGCTGGTTGGCATCACCGATGTTCTGCGTGTAGCTCTGGCTTTGTGTGCCAGAGCGATACTCAAACCCAGCGTTTGTTAGGTCAAAGTTGTAGTCACTGGTCTGAACATTATTGGGATCGGCACTAGCGCGTAGCAGTGGAGTGTTGTTGAAGTAAATATCCTTTTTGATTGCGTTCTCGTAGGCTGCCGTGCCAGGTGTGTAACCAGTCGCGGAAGGGAAGCCTTCAAGTTCGCCCTCACCGAGCAGGTCGATGATGCGAACGACTTGGCGCGAATCAAGGTTGTCAGGGTTGACGAAACCGCCTCCAGCCGCCTGAGCGACAACTGTTTGTTGTCCGCCGCCACCGCCACCAGCACCGGCAATTTGTTTCTTATCCATTAGGTCGGGATCTCCTCAGTATTGATACCGGCAGAGATGACCACGCTGCCAGTGAATACTTCGCCGTAGATCAATGGGATTGGTACGCCTTGGCGACTGACGTTCTGGATGCCAGAAAAGCTGTAGCTACGGCGAGGATCAGTTGTTTCGTCAATACCGCGAGAATCTAAGTTGCCCAGCTTGGGGGTTGGCGTCAAAAGTTGAGCAACGCCGCCAAGAACAAGTGACGTGCCAATGGTTCCCAAAGTCACAGATAAACCTGAGAAAAACGCCGAGGAACCAGCAGTCAAGGCGCCTCCGCCCAGGCCTAAAAAGCCGCCCCCTAGGGGACCCAAAATAATTGCCGCTGCAATCAGACCCACTCCAGCCAAAATCTTGCCTGTGCCACCACCAGCACCAGCCACTACCGGGATAATCCGAATTGGCTCAAATGATGCCGACGGCAGGTGGATATATTCCGGGTGATCGCCAATCTCAAGTTCGCTGCGACCCACGCTCAACTTGTAATCGCCCTCGCTCATCACGCCGCGCAAGCTTGGGAAGTTGGCCAGCAAAAAGCGGATCGCCTCGGCAGGTGTCTTCACCGCAGCCTTGAAGCTCCGCTGTCCTAGATGCTTGGCGAGCTTGCCGTAGACCTTGATGACGCGGAACATTTCAGCACCTGCTCCTGTGTCTGACGATCAGCCCGGTGTTCTTCTGATAGTAGCCGCCCCAAACGTCCCTGCTACTGAGCCGCCCCGTTAGATGATGCAAAATCCGCTGTTCGCCCACATAAACGGCAACGTGATTCAAGCCGGGCGATCCATCAAGGCGCATCAAAATTGCATCGCCAAATTCGGGCTGCTCCTGTCCCAAATTGACAAAGCCCGCCTCCTCAAAACACGCCTCAAACATCGGCGCTTGCTGGAACTCTTGCGCAGTCGTTGGACGCTCCCAATCAGGCAAGTCCAAGTCCCATTCCTCTTTGTACCAGTCGCGGACAAGGGTCCAGCAGTCGGACACGCTCCAAACCCATTGACGACCCAGCAGTGGTGGCTTGTAGCCGCTCGGCTCAAACTCAAACCACATCTCCGTGCCGGGGTTGCAGATAATCCACTTCAAGCCCGACTTTTCACATGCCATCAGGTCAGCCTCGCTTGGCTGTGCTGGTGACTTGGGATGGCTATGGAAGACTGCCAAGATTTCGCCAGCCTCCTCAGCAGCGGCGTAATCCTCAGGATCTAAAACAAAGAAGTCATCGGTAGCAGCAAGGTTTTTGCATGGCCAGTACCGCTCACGTCCTTTGACCACAACGACCAAGCCACAAGCTTCCCTGGGCGCATCAGCCAGGGCATGTGCCATCGCGTCATGCTTCCAATAAGTCATGAGTAGAACGTGCCAACAGACGGGAATGAGCCAAACGGTAGTTCGGCATATTCGCCAAAGCGTTTTTTGCAACTAGTAATGCGCTTGCCGCAAACATCCTTAAGCGGATCACCTGTGCCAGTAACAACTAGCGGCTCTGAGGAAACGCTGCTACCAAATGTGCCGAGAATGCCGCCTGCACTGGTTGTAAAGGTCAGAACGCCATTTGTGCCGAGCGAAAGCGTGTTGTTTGTATAGCCGACAGTAGTTGAGACCATAAAGGATGGTCCGGCAGACCTTAAGTAATACTGGTCGGGATTGCCGATATTAAAAGGGTTATTAAGAGATAAATTTTTAGGAAGGTTGATAACCTCGCCGTTGTAGAACGTGCCAGAACTTGACGTGATGCCAGAGCTGGTAGTCAAATTGAGGCTAGACAAACCCCAGCCGTAGGATTGCCCGCTGTAATGATCTTCTGGAATTTCAAACGATTCAAATTGCAGTTCCAGTGTCAAGGATCGACCGTCAACACTAAAGCTTTCGGTTTGTGTGCTGGTTTGCCCTGAAAAGGCAGGCGATGAGCCAACACATTCAAAACCAAAGCCGCCCGAACGTCCGACGCTGACGTCGGTTGGATACCAGCCGACAAAGCTAAGCCCAGACAATGTGGCTTTTAGATTCGTGTTGGTCGCCCAGATCGCTTCCCCATTCCTGTAGATGACAAGGTTGCCATCAGTCTGCAAAGCTAGTGAATAGGTCGGTCCAGTTCCATAGCTTGTGTTGCTAGCCCACACGACGTTGCCAGCCTTGTCATAGGTGACAAAGTTGCCGTCGCTTTGCATGATCGAACGGAACCAGCCGTTTGATGAAACGATCGCATCGCCCGCGTTTAGCGTTTCACCAGCGCTGATTGAATTGCCAAACGATGTGGCGTTGAAATTGGTTGCTGGCACTGCGCCTAGCGGGTTGTCATATTCGTCAAAGTAATTTGTGCCGGTGTAGCCGCATTCAGCACCGCGATATTTCCACTGGCAAATGTTGGCAATCACCTGACGCTTCGGCGCCCTGACGCCAGCCAAGTCAAATACAGAGGCAAGCTCGAACTCAACAAATTCGCGGTTTTCTGCTGATTTGCGGTCGATGTAGTAAATCTCACGCGGCATCTCCTCATTTGCAGGGGTGCCGTAAGGATTGACTTGGCTCTGGAAATTTTTAGGGTCAAGGAATCGGCTTAGCGTCCTGATCCTGATAAATTTTGCGCCAGTCAGATCGTTGCCTGGGGTGATCTCATTGACGCCAAGCAACAATGCCGAAATGCTGCCCAACAGGTTGGAGACACGAACTGTTGGGCGTGGGAGCTGACCAGTGCCGTTGTACTCAAAACCATCAACCTCAATCGGTAATGGCTGATATGGCTGACCTTGCCAGAGAATCGAATCGGGAAACTGCAGCTCGTTAACCCCAGCGTGGAAGCGCACAATCTCAGTGCTGCCATGCAGCTCTTGATCTAAGTGCAGCTCATACAGCTCAATGATCGCGTAGGGGTTGGAGCTAAGCAGCTCCCGAAACATCTCACTCATGGTTCAAACACCTGCACAAAAGTGGCGGTGATGGTGGCGCGGTTGACGTAAGGGATTGTTTTGCTCCACTGCTGGCAAATCCACTTGTAGGACGTGCTGCTATCGACTGGCGTCCAGTCAAAAGCCTCAGCACCAGCGCGGGCTTCGAGGAACGTCTCGATCGTGTCCGCGTCGGTTTCGGATACGTTCCAGGTCAAGTCCCACTGCTTAGGGTCGGTGTTTAAGCCGTAGCGCAGGCGCTGGCTGTAACCATCACCAAACTGCGCGGTGCGCACGCGAGGCTGGCTGGTTTTTTGTGCGCCGTAGGTTGGCGTTATTGACGGAAAGGTAGCCATTAGGCGAGTAGACCTCCCGGACGCTTCTGTTTAACCAATTCTGCCTGCACCGCAGCACCAATGGCACGTCCCAGTTGGCTGGCATCAGGTTGGTTGCCTTGGACGCTGGAGCCGGTGGCATCGACGTTCACGGTGATGTTGGCGCCACCCATTGCGCTGTTTGGAACGATGTTGCCTTGGGCGCCGGGGACAAACAGTTCGGGACCGCGCTCGCCGACCATGTACGGCTGACCGGCAGACACCGGGCCACCCCGCGCACGTTGGGGTATACCAAAGTTTGGACCTGCCGTACCAATGCCATTGACGGAATAATTAGGTCCAAACTGTGGACCAGGTCCAAATACTTGGCGCAGGAAACCGACGGCCTGTTCAATCACATAAATTTGAATCAACTGACGCGCAATATCACGAAGAACATTTGCAGCGATGTCGCGTAAAGCGACGCCCCAGTTTTGAGCACCATCAATTAGTAAGTCAAAAGATTGCGTTAAACCTTGGCCCAAAGTTTGAGAAAGGCTATCTGCAAGTTGTATTTGCTGCTGTAAACCGAGGTTTAGCCGGTTCTGCTGTTCAATAGCAGCAAGCATTGCCTTGCCGCGCTCTTGACCCATCGTGCGTTCCAGTTCAGCAAGTTTGTAGCTTTCTTCTAAAGACGCACGTTTGCGTTCCAGTGATAATGCGTCTAACTGCACTTTCTTTTCTGCCTCGGAACGGTCTGAGGCAAGAATTGTTTGCTCTTTTTCGCGGATACTCAGCAGCTCCCGGACTTTTTCAAAACGGATTAGTGCTCGCCTGTCGTCGTTGAAGCGTGCTTGATAAATAGATTTTTCAAGCGTAAACAATTCTTGTGCTTGCGCCAGGTCGGCTTGGAAATCGCCGAGGCGGCTGCGGCGACCTTTTTTAGCTTTTTTCTCTCTGGGTGCGGTTATTGAACGGAGATCCGCGCCAGTTACGTCAAAAGCCGGTGCATCGGGGCGTTCGCCGCCCATCTCGCGCATAATCTGTTGCTGCGCCTCGACCGTGCCTATTAAACCGGGTATTCTTCGCCCAGTCCGCGCCATTTTGCGGCGTTGTGCTTCTGTACCTGTAAGTTCCCTAAAACGCGCTTCGGCTCTAGATCGTGCCTCTGGGCTTATGTCTTGTAAAAACCCTTTGTATGAAGCTCCGGTAGTTACTTGGCCTAGCACTTGGTTAAGCGCCTTTAAGAAACCAGCCAGAGGTCCAGCAACAAGACGCTGGAGTTGGATAGTCAACAAGTTCCACTGCTTAGTTGTTTCTTTACTTTCATCCCCCAAATCTTTAAGCGCTTGCACACCATTGTTACCGATCGCCTTCGCCATGTCGTTGGCGAGAAACTGTGCTAGTTCTGTAGCTTTACCCTGTTCTTCGAGTGCAATGGCGTGTTCCATTGCAGCATCGGTACTGAACAGCGTTTTTTCAGTCATCAAGTCAAAAGCGCCTGATGTTGATCTGAACGCCTTGGCTGTTTCAAATGTCGCCTGCCCAAACTTATCCAGTTGCTGGCCTAGAGCGCTAAGCGCAATCTGAGCGGCAAAACCGGCTGGGCCGCCTACTAGACCGCCTGCTGCACCGCCTAAAACTGCACCGGGGCCGCCGCCGAATAGCAGCGGGAAGCCAGCGCCAAGTGCCACGCCCTGAAGACGCTGATTACGCGATGTCTTGGCCGCTTTTGCTGCTTTTGCTGCTTGGCGATCTTGCTCAGCTGTCTGGCGCTGTTGTGCTTTAAGTGTTTTTAGAGTTTCGTTGTAAAAATCACGAGCAAGTTTATTTCGTGTTTGAGCAATAATTAGTTGCCCTTTGCCTTGTGCTTCTGCGGCTTTGTTTAAGTTGTATCGTGCTTTAGATACATCAAGACCTTTGGCTTCCAGTTGGGCGATTTTGTCGCCTAAATTCCTATTTAAGATCTGCGCACGTGTAGACATCTGGCGCAAATTAGCCAGTTTTTCTGCTGACTTTGCAGTTGCCCTGGTGGATTGTTCCTCGCCGCGCAAAGGTGCAGCAAGATTCCTTTTTAGTTTCTCTACTCGTTTTTCTAGATCGCCGAGCTGCTTGTCGAGCGTCTTAGCGTTCAGCTGGATATTAACTTCGTAGTTGACGCCAGCCACAGAAAACGCCCGTCTAGTAGGTCCAGATTAGCGAACTCTGCGGTACTGGGCCTCCTGACGGGCGCGTTCGTACGCCTTCTCCTCACGCTCAGACTTGAGGTTCAAGTAAGCGCTCCAGGCGTACAACTCTTCCGTGGACATGCGCTGGCGTAACTCGGCTAGCGTCATACCCAACGTTTCTGCGATAAAGAACTGCAGGTAAAGCTGCGGGTCCTTATCAATCTGCGCTTTTGACGGCCTCCGGCTCTACCCCCTCTGCCATGCCCTGCATCTTGGTCATGATGTCCAGCAGGACTGCCATTGGCAGTTCGTTGCGCAGTGCGGCGCGGTCGCCTTGGCTGAACAGCTTGGCGCCACCCTCGTCCTCAGCCTTCTGGATGATGGTTTGGAGCGCAAACTCCAGGCTGTTCTCGTCGTCGCCCTTGTTCAGGCTTCTGATCACGTCGTTGATGCGGTCGCGGTCGGCGATCGTCAAAGCACGCCAAAACACCTTCAGGACAACTTCGTCGCCATTTTTGATCGTGTAGCTGCTGCGGGCTTCGACGCTAAACGCCTTCCGCAGCTTGTCGATTGCTCTTGTACCAGCCATAAAAATTGGACTTTACTATTACACTATACAGCTCGCTTAAATCCTCTGGCCACAAATACATCGCTGATGTCGCCAAGAATTTCTTCAGTTTCTGTATAAACCTTGAACCAGTCGGGGTTTTGGTACTTAGCGGTCAGCTG
>Ga0208162_1001245_pt1 | contig 13526 bp, 19 predicted proteins | sample CB_VirMetaG_4_FD_184539 | JGI IMG/M metagenome (GOLD analysis project Ga0208162, IMG submission 184539) | Freshwater to marine saline gradient viral communities from Chesapeake Bay - CB_1508_1M Viral MetaG (SPAdes) (version 4) | ecosystem: Environmental > Aquatic > Marine > Coastal | place: USA... | reverse complement strand
CATTGTCAAACTGAGATTCAGTCTGATACATGCTGCGGTCTCGTGTCACAGTCTTGCGAACGAATGACCGTAGGTCTTTGATCTTGGGGTTGTGGACTCGTTGCTTAAAGATGATTGGCATTAGTCGATCATTGAAGGTTTGAGACGCTCACCGTGGATAGTGACCACACTGAAGCCTAGGGATTCGATCTTTGCAATGTCATGTGGACGTAGTGTTTTGCTACATGTGAGTCCCTGGAATGTTTCAGCTTGGTCATTGACTGGGTACGCCAAAGGTCTGCCGTACACCTGTTTGACCTCGTAGACAGCAAGGTGTGTGCCGTCACTAACTGATCGAGCGTGTTGTAGCTGTGAGATGACTGGGTCCATGGGATGTGATTGTGAAGGACTGAAAAAATACCCGGCTCGAAATGTTGCCGGGTTGATGTTACTTAGTGGCCAAATGTGTGGCGTCAAGTAACTGAAACAGCTCAGCTTTTGCATCGGCTACTGTATAGAAACCAGCAGCACATTCATTTGTAGAACTGACAACATAGTGGAACTTTCGCATGAGCCCAATGTTAGTCGGCTCATAATAATCCTGGACAATTGCTACAACTTTCTCATCAAAAAAGATGCGCTCGTGGTAACACTTAGAAGTGTCATTCACACGTTCGGATGAATACATGATTAGATGCCTCGGTGTAAACGGAACTGACGTACGGTTTCGTACATACCCTGGATGGCTGAGTGTGCCTCGCGTTTGGTATTACACCTTGCGAGGATTGCAATTCCTCCGGCTTCATTCTTTGTCTGCACGATGTTGTAATCATGCAGATGAATGTTGCCAACGTTGTGTCTACCATCAGTCACAACATTCTCAGGAGTTCCCATTACATCGTTCAGCAAAGATAACTGAAACTCAATGTGTCGATTGGTAATGCGTTCTCTCATGATTCAACTGTGACGACGTGGGCGTACGATTGGCTGTTGTTGCGTCTGATGTTTTCGCACTCTTTAAGTGCTAGATCACGATCCTCAAACGTTTCAATGACATTCATTTTGTAGTAGCCGATGCTGCTACCAATGAAGACACGGTCTCGGAGTTCATAAAGGGTCATGGCTTGATCTGACGGCATTGGTCATAAGTCATGCTGGTGCGTTGCTCGCATTGCTTAGCGCCAATGTGATCAGCGAACTGGGCAGCACCGAACAAGACAAAGAAGAGGGCAGTGAGATAGACGGTCATGAACTTCATGATCAGTACCCCAGCCATTGCAGGATCAAGACGCCATTGAACATGGACTGATCATGCTGCAAGGACTCTGTGAAGCCGGCAAGGTCTGAACCGTGTTCATCAAAGATCTGTTCAAGGACTGATTCGGAGACATTGCCCTCAGCGTCAGTGTGAGCCAGGAAGGACTGACAGTAACCGTTGTCATCGAATCGATCATCGTCAGATGATTGTGATTCTTGCCAGTCGGCTAGTTGCTGGTCTGACTGGTAAGGGAATGGAAGTGTGGTGTCGAGCATGATCAGGACAGGACAAGTTGGTCAATGTCACCGGTTGAGCGGGCGACAGCATCGAATACGCGGCGTGTCACGTTGTCGTGGGCTGTCAGCTCGTCTGGCGTCAGGGTGTCGGTGTGGTAGCCCTCCAAAGCATCAGCGAGGGCTATAAGCTGGTCACGAGTGAAGCTGAGTGAGTAACGCTTTGTCATCTCAGCACTCTCCCTCGATTCGGATGACAAGAGCTTCGTAAACCCAGTGTTCGCAGACGTCAAAGACAACGTCAAGAGCTTTGGGCTGTTTCTGCACGTACTCCTGAAGTTGATCCAGGGACTCACAGAGGGCAATAGCTGCCCGGTGGTCGGTTGTGGTCATTAGCAGTGGTTGATTGCTGACGCCATCCTTGCCCTGATCAGTGCCAGTGTCAACCCCCAGTACGATAAGTCTTGCTTATCAGTAGTGATAAGGCTGGCTTATGAGTCGCGACAGATTGAGTGAGATTGAGAGAGGCAGAGCATGGCACGGATCTGACACGGTTCTGTGTAGATATATCCCCCTCCCCCCCGCGTATCTGCCTTTACAACAGGTACGCAAGCAGCCCAAAACCCTTGCTACAACTGGGTTCACGCTGGCCTGCACCCGGTCTGGACTGGACTGAACGCGAAAAATTGGACCGGCATGGGGGTAGCTGGGTCCACGGCTGCACGTAGATAGGCTTCACACATTTTTGTCATTTTTTATCGGACTTTTGTTTAGTCCAACACTTCTGACAAGTTACTTCTGTTATTGGATAGTTAATGTTGACAGGTGTTTCTACCTGACATACTTTACATTTAAGTATTTTAACTTGATCTAATTGAAAGCTTAAGTCCATGTATATTATATATATTATATATGTTATAATTGTAAGAGTCTACTTAAATAAAATACTTACACATTTCCTAGTTATTCAAAAAGAGAATAACAGTAGTAATAATAAAGGGACTGGATTGTCAGCTAGCACCGGTAGGTGCGTTGATGACGAGTCAGTCCCTAACAGGAAGGATCGAGTCCACCCTTCTCTCCTCTCCCTGTATACATGTGGGATTGGATTGTGTCTCACTTGAGACTACTTAGAAACCCAGTTATAGACACCGTTTTGTCTAGCTTGTTGTCTTTGGTCTTTATTCATGCCAAGGACAAGGTGATTAGCCGACCCTTGGGGGTCTTCTATAGATGCTCTAAGGATGTCATTCCATTCTTCACGTTTTCTTTGGTTGACAGCCTCTTGAGCTGAGATAGACATACAGTCAGTAAAGTATTTGACGCCTTGAGCCAGTGCATCGAGCCTGTCGTCATGCTTGACGGCCCCTTTCTCTCTACACATTCTACTCATTTGGTAGAAGAGCATATAGAGAAGTCGTTTTTCGGGTGCTTCGTCCTTATTAGACTTGTAGTCCCAGTCAATAACGTCTTTATCGACGACAAGACGGTGTTGATTCATCACCGGTTCAAGAGCGTCAATAATTCTGTCTTCTTTACGTACGTTAGCTCTGACTTCTTCGACATCTATCGCTTGTTTAGTCTGTTGAAGGTGTTTTTTAAACAGCTCAGCTACGATGCCGTCTCCAAAGTTAGTCTCAATAACAAGTTTGGATACATTGTACTTCTTACAGTGTCTCAGAATGTCCAAGAGTGTTGTGTCTGAGTATCCGTCTCTGTAAGCACACACTTTGTGCAAGTACAGGAAACCGTTTCGTTGGCTAATAAAAGCTGCAGCCGTCTCATCTGTGCCTCGACCCGACGGGTCAACACTGCAGATTGTCTCTTGGTAAGGATGCCACTCTCCTTGTAGCTGCATTGGACTGTAGAAATAATCTCCAGGTAGACCAACCGTTGGGAGTTCTTTGATGACGTTTCGTGGGTCTGAGCACCAGATGATTGAATCAGGAGCGGTAGTAGGATTAACGGCAGTGACCACGAGGTCAGCCATTTTAAGTGGGAACTTTTCACTGTCACTAAGAGATGTATCCAGCATAAACTGGAGAAGGAAGTTTGACCGTCCCATGGCGGCTTCACGTTCGATGAGGTCATCATCAGCGAAGCGATCAGGGTCAGTTACGTTCCAAGGTTCAGCGCCGTTATCTATATCGGCCACTAACTGCGGCGCTAAGAGGCCTTCGTACTGGCTTACCTTCCTAGGATACCTAGCAGGCCAAATAAAGGGCTTGTAGGACCTCTCAGCTAGCTTAGAATAGACAGTAAAGGATGTCTGTGGTGTACCTAGATAGCAAATACGGCTATCATCTTTTGGTGTAAGGATTGATTCTGCTTCTGTACATAGTTGTAGAAGCTTCTCTCGCATGAGTTCTGTCATGCTGTTACCTGGTACTTCTATGTCATCCAGAATCATTAAGTCAGCACGGCTACCAGTAAGCTGACCAGTAATACCGACAGACTTTACTGACGGTGCTTGGTGAGGACTACAGTTGACATCAAAACTGATACGTGACCAGCGAGAGTCATCTGACTTAGGCTGTAGGTGAGATAGCCAGGGTGTCTCAATAATTAGTTTTTGTAGGAAGATAGACATGTTATCCGCACGTTCTTTAGATGCGGATATAATCATTATCTTTTTTTCAGGGTTATTGAAAAGCGTCCACAGAACAAAGGCTCCAGTAATCCATGATTTTCCCACACCACGGAAAGCTTGTATCTGTAGACGTTTAGGTCCATGTTGAAGATAGTCTGCGATTGCATATTGTGCGCGGGTAGGGGAGGGCAGATCAAGCTGCTGCCACAGTGCTTGTAGGAACAGCTTGAAATCATTCTGCAACGCCAGGACGACGTTGGTCATTTACTTCATCTTGGTGTTGTAGCGTTTACCACGCCACGTGAATTCTTTTTTACCAGCACGACGTGCAGCGGCAAAAGCCTGATCAAAGTTAGAAGCGATAGCTTTACGTCCAGCTTCTTTTTCTTTTGCTTTGTAGTCTTTGCCCATGCTGGACATACCACGACGTGCAGGAGCTGGTTTAGCAGGACCTTGTACGCCAAGACGTGACATACGAGACTGACCAGTCTTACCAGCAGTTTGTGCAAGTTTGCCAGCAAGTTCTAGACCAACCATTTGTGCTGCTGCTTTGAGGTTAGAAACGTTTTTGGCGCTAACCTTGCCAGGAGTCTTAGGAGTTTTAGGCATTGGCGGGCCACTCTTAGGCGTACCTGCGGTGCCGTATTTGTTTTTTGGGATACGACGTCCAGTGTCACCACCAATAGCTGTAGGTGTGCGACGGCTAGGACCTTGTACGGGAGGATTAGCAGGACCTTGTGCACCACGAGGAGCACCAGTAGCAGTGCGAGTCACACCACGACCACGGGTAACTCGATCTTTAGAACCAGTGTCACGTGCAACACGTGCAGCGGTTTGACGTTGTGTGCGGCCGCGGCCATCATTGCGAACCGGAGTCTTTGCGGTTTGACGACCGCGACGATTGTAAGTACGTTTAGCCATTACTTTTTCCTAATAAATCTGCCGTCTTTGTAAATCATTACTGGTCCGAAGGGGCGTTTGTACATGTCACCTTCTTTGGGGTTGGCGGGGGGACGTGATGCAATACCACCGTACGGAGCTTTGAATGCTTCTTTACGTTCACGCCGTGCCCTTGACGCTGCTGCCTCCTGCAAGTTGCGGTTGACAGAACGTACACGAGGATCTTCTGTCTTGCGTTTTGCACCGGAACGACCACCGCCACTAGACCTTGACTTAGTAACGCTTGGTCCAGGATCACCGACCTTACGGAACTTGCCTTTGATGCCAGAACCGGTTGCTTCAGTTTTTGTCGATTCTTTAACAGCAGCAGGCTTGGGAGTAGTTTTTGGCTTTCTAGTGTTTGTGCTAGAGCCAGTAGCTGCAGGTGTCTTAGGCTCTACAGGTTTAGGTGTTTTGACTGTTGTTGTTGTTTTAGAAGTCAAAGACCTTTTCTCTGCAGCTTGACGCCGCTGCACCATAGGATCAGTAAGTTTGCCAATCCGTGATGTGGAAGGAGTTGACGGTCCTAGCTTTTTCTTTTTAGATTGCGATTTGCGGTACTTTTGCATTGCCGCAGCAAACTTCATCGGAGCCCGTGGCCCGTGCTCTCGCCTAAATTCTTTGCGATCAGGTTTTTTCATCAGTTAATGTGAGATAGAATCAGAGTTTCTCTTAGTTTGTTGATTCCAAATGTTTGTCTCATCCAAGACAACCAATTGCTACTTCCTTTTGCCTGATTACACTTTTTGCAACTAGGTACGAGATTGCTTGTAATATCTTCACCACCAAAGGTTCTAGGGTGAACATGATCCAAAGTAAGTTCGTGTAATTCATAAGTTTCTCCACAGTAAACACATGTGCATCCAAAGTGTTCTTTGATGCTGCGCCTCCAAAGGCGCTTGGCTTCAGAGGACGTCATGGTTATTAGATTTTGTAAGTAGTGGTCAGGCGTTGGAAGTAAAGGGGTCATGCGTAGCGTTGCTTCATTCTTGGACGACGGCGGTTGGCAGATGCTGTCTCTGTCTTACCTTTGCCAGGCCCAGTATGTGAGGCATCTTTACCGTCTCCGTTACCGTATGTGCCAAGTTTGCGGTTAAGCTTGTTAGCAGCAGTGCGGATCATGAGTCCCTTTTTAGTTTTGTTGTAGTCACCTTGCTGTTTTAGGCGGCGTTTGCGTGCAGCAGGGTTTTGCTTGTAGTACGTAGATGTTTTCATCGGCCATATAGCCTAGATTGGACAAGATCAGGGTCAATCTCTGGCATAACTGCTGCCAACTTAGACAATGGGTTGCCTTCCATAGCAACACCGCTAATGTCATTAGTTTTAAGCCAGTCACAGGCAGCTTTTAGGTCTTGCGTCGTCGCTTCACCGGACTTAATCCGGCTGAGAAACTCTTTAGTGACTAAGTTATGGAGTTCGTTAAACTGATCTTCGGTGGCTTTCTTTTTGTTAGCCATTCTTCATTACAATTTTGTCGATTTTAGTTTCGATACGGATCATGTGATCCTCTATCTTTTGAATGGCTGCTGTGAATTCTTCCTTTGGCACGTATCCAGTGGCAATACGTAGTTCAAAGGTGTCAATCCGTCGATCTAAGTCTGACATTCTGCTATGTATGCGGTTTGTCAGAGCAGCACCGGCTGCAATTATTGCAACAGCAGCCGATACAGCCGCTTCAATCATTTTTTTGTAAGGATACAATAGGTACAACGTCGTGACAAAGAACTTCGACACGACTGCCGGGTCTAAAAGTAAACCCTTTTCTCATAATTTCTGTACACTTTAGTGCACGTACCAGTTCATAATCAAGCCTAAGTTTTTGTTCGTGCCTCCGTGCAATGCTTTTACACAGTTCAATCATGCTGCCATCTAAGGGAATAGCAAAATTGATCTGCATACCAAAGTTGTTACTCCGCACATATCCTGTATAGTCATGCGGAATAGTATCGTTGCCCATATAGAATGGACTCAACTGCATAGTGGCCCCATTGCAGCTCACATTCTGGGCAAAATACTGTCGTGAAGGTGCACCATTGTTTTGAAATTGCACCGCCTGATTAGTAACATTGCCAGTTGCTGCGGCCACGGGGTTAGAACTATTTTGTACTGTAGGATCTTCTGCTGCAAGTGCAGGACTTACTGAGAGAAGACCGACAGCGAGGTAGTGGTAGAGGTTGATTCGATTAGTTCTTCGATGACGATGTTCTCCACTACGCCTGCTGACCGGCTTACAACCTCCAGTTGGAACTGATCGCCCGCTGTGTGTACGGAATAAGTTGTCGATGAATCCAAGATGTCGCCACTTGGCGTTACATTTGTGCCAGACCATGAGTCATAGTCACCACCATAGATGTTTGTCGTAATAGTACGATCAATGTCAACAGTGGTAGTCGTGGTGGATTGCATACTACCCTGGGTGAAGTTTGGAGTAATTGTGTTAGCGGCGGCTGGGCTAGCTAACATCAACAGCAGAATAAGACGTTTCATTCTTCTTTCTTTTTAGGGTCGGGTTTACTAGAAGCAGCTTTGCTGTTAGATGTTGTCAGGCCAAACGTAGCTAACGCCCCAGTAAAGACCGAGGCCACGAATGTTATGTCGCCTCCACTCTGACCTTTTTTGATCATCGGGAGGTCTACATAGTTAAGAGTGATAATAAAACCACTCCATACCACAACACCTAAACGTACAAAAGTGCCGAGGATTTGTATCTCATCCTCAGTGTTCTCTTTGACTTTGGCTAAGAATCCTTTGGACTCTTCTTTTTTGTTATCTTGTTCCATGCTTGTTTAAAAACTGGTTTAAGTACCATAACGATGTACTTGAACAAAGATGTTGCAGTAAGGGTGGCGGCGACACTAATAAATGCCGTCGTTGCTGCAGTTGTCATGATAGTAGTAGAAGGCATAGGAACTTCTATATCCGTAAACGGAATCTCTACTATCTGTGCTTCGGGTGGTGTGGGTGGTTTAGTTGTTTTAGGTTTAGACGAAGGAGGTTCGTCCTTTAGTTCTATAGGTTTGACCCCTGGTGGCGGTCTAAGGGTGTTAGGAGGCGCTACAAGTGGCTTGTAACTTGGCAAAGTACCACGGGGCACCTCTAACACTGTCGGAGGCATTGCAGGGGCTTCTGGAATGATTAGGCTAGGGAAGCTTGGTGGATCTGCCCAGTCCATTACTCTTTAGGAAATAGACCGTTCTTGATAAATTCGACAGCAGCGTCATCAACAGTGTTGTCGGTAGATTCAGACAGCTTCATCAGCATGTCCACAATCAACTTTTTAACTTGTTCAGATTGCAAAAATGCAAACAGGATTGGGCGAATAAGAGTGATCATTCTTCAGAAGGGGTAGGTTCGGGAGTGGGTTCAGGGGTAGGCTCAGGCGTGGGCTCAGGCGTAGGTTCTGGAGTTGGCCCTTCTGGAATCGTTTCGGGTTCGGGCTCAGGAAGAGCTTCCCAACGGCTGTATTCAGAACCAGTCACATACTCAGCAAGAGCTGCAACGTCTGCACAGGCAGCGATAGCAGTCTCCTTTTCGTTGCTCAGGGTGCGGATCTCACCGCGACGGGAAAGGACCTCAGCAGGAACAGCAGCACTGTTCTCTGCCTGACGGACTACGTACCAGTCGGTCTGGCTAAGCATGGAGCCTGCTGTTTGCTTGACCTTTGCAGTCCAGAGTTCCTTGAGTTGATCGAGATCCTTGGGGTTATCGACACCCCAGTAGAACCGTTGATCCCAAGACGCCACGGGGGCGTCAGGGACTTCAACGATTCCGATAGATTGTTTTTCTTCCAAAGACGCAAGCGACAGCCAATTTGCAGGGAACTGACGCCCATCTTCGGTTACAAATGCCTTGCCATATCGCAAGGTCTTACCATTAAGTTGAAGCATAGTTATTTGTGTTAATTAGCGAGCGCGTGCGGTTTTGAAAGGGTCACTGGCGAAACTTGCATATATGTAAGTAGCCCCAGAACCATTTGATCCATTTGCCGTATTTCTTGGCTTAAAGCCGTTAGAAAGAAAATCAATCGGGTGCTCTACAACTTCAGCACCACTTGTATTGGCTTTTAATTTGTCATCCATTTCGTTAAAGGTGCTGCGTGCTGTGTCATAGAGCTGCCAATCGTTGCCACTTGCGTCAGTTCTTTTGATAATTACGAATCTGGGAAGATGCCCGGTGAAGATGAAGGGACCATCGGTAGATGAACCGTTGCCGGTGTACGAACCAAACGCGCTATAGCCTGCGACAGGCGAAAAGCAGTAGGCAATGTAAGTGCTGTTTGAAGCATTAACTGTTCCCGCTGGTGATCCATCAACGTAAAAGACATCAGAGGTCGGAGTTGTTGAGTTCCAATCGCTATAAGCGGAACTAGCTGCGGTGGTGTCCAGTCTTAAATGATTAGCGTTTCCAGCGGGTTTGCTATAAACTCTCCAACCATAAGTTGTTGTTCCTGTTCGAGGTTTGACAATAATTAGTTCAGGCTCAGCGTTCAACGAATGGCCGATACTGCCTGCTGAACCCGATCCGCTCCAGGATACAATCGAGAACCCAGCAGTCGGATTGGCGCGAACGGTTGAAGCAATTGATGGGACGTTGGGAGGAGTTATGTTGCTGTTGACTAACACTTTTCCATCGACTTTGACATAAGTAAGATATGTACGACCGCCTGAACTATTGTTGTCAACAGTAATTTGAGTCAACGATCCAGAAACATTAAATGTGGCAGGCACCCCCGTAACATCTTTAGTCGTTGTTGTGCCATCTACAGTGACGGTATATCTATGATTAGAAGTCGGCCAATCTTCAGCAAGGATTTCAATAGTGCTATTAACTGTCAGCGCAGGACTGAAGTTCAAAGTTACAAGAACTGAATTGCCATTAGTTCTTAGCTTATTGGAGTGATCACCATTGAATGCGTTAGTGGCTGCTTGGTCAAAGTCACTGCCTGGGTTGGCAATGCCATCGCTCCAGACCCGGCTTGTGTTGTAAACAGAGGTGTTCAGGCTGCCAGCACTAATTGAAGTGTTTGATGATCCGGCGTCCCATGCCCAAGCGACGTAGGTGTCGTTGTTGCCATTAAAACTGTTATTCGTTCCAAGAGTCCATCCATCTGAAGTGACAGAAAGAATGCGATTGGTTGTATTAGTACCCTCAGCACTGGTTTGTTCTGAAATCAAGTATTTGCTAATGCCACGAACAGTATCCATGAGATAGTGGCTTCTCGCTTGGTTCCTACACTTCGTCCATATCAGATCACTGCTAAAACCAACGCCACTAATCGTTTTCGAGCTGCCATTACCTGTATAAGCCACAGCATCAAACGCCGTCGAACCATCGGCAATTAGCGAGTCGTCGAGGTTCGTTGTGCAGAGACTGGAATAACCAGTTGGAACAGTTTGGCTAAAGGGGCGTTGGCCCCAATTTACTGTCACATCAGTATTGTTCAGATGCATTTGCGGGAAATAAATGAACCCACTGTCAACAGTAAAAGCAACACCTTGCGAACTGTTGTTTTTTAAGAACTCAAGTTGGCGACTGGTTGCGTCAAATTTAACGCCAATAACGTCACCCGTTGTATAGGTAGCTCCGTATGACGATCCAGTGCCGTTTTCGTATTTCTGGCCGTTTGGTGAATAGCCATAAATCTTGCTCAGATCTGTTAACGCTGTGCCATCCATGGCGCTGCCTGCACCAATGCCTATAACACCACCGTTTTCCCGATCAATCGTAACCTCCCAATAAAACTTTCCTGACGGCATCCCTATAGTGCCGCTTACGTTAGAAGCGCCGGTGGTAGTTATTTGTAAGTTGCCGTTGCTAAGTGTTCCGCCATTGTTGTCAACAGCATTTAGCGTGCAGTAGTTACCACCGTTGTTACCAGAACCTGCCTCGTAATCCGTCGGCGTGTCGATCAGGCTGTCGGTTGCTTCATCTGCAGGCGTTCCAGCAATGGCTAGATATATGTATTCCGTGCCAGATACGTTTGGAATTCTCGTTCCATCAGAAACAATTTTGAATCCGTCTGCTAGCCATTCAATCCGATCGACGTTGCTAACTTCAGCATTGTCATTGTTGAATTCAAGAAATCTTGTCGCAGCACTTGATTTGCTTGGATCCCGCGTTCTGTCCATACAAAGCCACGCCTCGTCAGCGTTTGAGGCCTTAAAAAACACATATTGAGGACAAAAACCTGTGGTAATTGTCTGATCTGACCCTGAACCAGTCACGGTTCCAGTTTTTTGATAACCGGCTACATCTGCAAAGCAATATCCAATAAACCCAGTTGTACCTCTATTGCCTTGCCCTCCGTAAACACCAAAGACCGAAGATGTTGGCGCACTGGGACCAAAACGACCGGACGCAGGTTGGCCGTTAGTAAACAAAAATGCTTCGTCATCGTCAAGTGACTCATGCCAAATCAACCAATGTCGGGATTCATCTCTAGATTTGATAATTATCAGTTTTGGTGCGCTTGATAAACCATGACCTACGGTCTTGTTTGCATCAGTGCCGTCAGATGTCCATTTAACAACACTAAACCCATAATTAGGGTTGGCCGACACTGAGCTTGTGATCGTTCCATTAGTGTTAGAGACTGCCGTACCACCTGCTTTCCAACACCAGGCAACGTAGCTTGTACCGCTGCCGCCGGAGCCACCATGGCCGCCAAGAGTAAATCCATCTGAATTAAAAGCAGTTAACCCGGCAGTTTGGGTACTTTCGGCGTTAGTGAGGCTGGAAAACAATCTTTTAGTTGCCCCTCTGACGCTGTCATATAACTCATGGGAAGACGTTGAAGAGCGTGACTTGATCCATACCAGGTCTGGTTGGAAAGGCAAATTAAGTGACTGTGTGCTTCCAGTGCCTGTATAAGTAACAACGCCAAAATTTTGTGGCGCGTCAGCATCGCCAAAGGCTTGGGCTGTGATGTTATTAACGGTCCACGTATTGGTATTGTTGCTCACATCCTCTCCAAGCGCAGCGTTGCTGCTGTTGTCGGAGAAGTCGAGGTGAAAGCCGTTGACTCCTAGATCATCAAGCGTTGCAGTAGCAACAGTCGCGCCACCAGAAGTGCCACCACCAAAAGCGTCTTCATAGTCACCGCGATCAACAGTCATTCTGTTGTTGGCAGCATCAATAGAAACAATTTTGGACAAAGGGATATCACCACCCAGACCAGCCATTACAGACCCAGGGATAGAGATACCGTCATACACAACGCTTTCCATAACGGCAGCAGTTGTATAAGGGCCACCGCCATTGCGGTAACCACCAACGGCAAACCAACTCAAGCCAGAATTAAATGTAAAACTGACACGCAATCTACCGCCAGCAGTGCTAACTACCGTACCAGCAACATTTGTTCCATCGCTGAAATAGATTTTGTTGCTAGGTGCAGCAACGCCACCCATTGATGTTGGGAACATAGAAAGCACAACAGTCACGTTTGACGAAGTGCTTAGACCAATGTTGCTAGGTGTGAATTTGAGAAATGCCTGGTTTGTGTAATCGTTGTAATTAGTTCCAATAACACCTGAATAGACACCTTCGCCGTTACTTGTCAAAGAAAGGTTGGAAGTATTTCCATTGCTATCGATAATATCGCAAGGATGTGTTCCAGAAGAAATTGTTGATTTTTGAACAATGTCTCCAGCTTTTAGTACATCAAGACTAGTGGCGTCAGCAAACGTAAGGATATTCCCATTAACGTTTTGAATCGTACTTGTGGAGTATGTACCAGAACGCAACGATGTAAGCTGCTTCGGCTGCCAGACTCCATTGTCGTCCTCCTCGCCAAAGTCAGTCGGAGCGAGTGCTGAACCGTCAATAAAGTGGACTTCAGCTAGATAGCCGTCAAAAAACAATTCGGCAGAACCTGAACTGCTTCTTGCTCCAATGTAATGAATATCGGCATTGTTAATTGTGCTCGCCGTATTTTGGTCAACAGGAGTACCAGTTACGCTTTGCTCGACCCCATTTACATAGAACTTTAACCTGTCTGCTGCAGTTGATTGGGTTGAATCAAAAGCTACAACAATGTGATACCAAGCCGAAGGATCACGAAAAACAGCATCAGTCGTTTCAGTCCTATATGTGCCGCCAGTACCGATTTGAAGGTTTAACTTATTGCTTTCAAAACGCAGAACATCGCGAGTGTTGCTTGAATCGTAAGCAGCAAAAAGCGAAAAAACGCTAGTAGCAGTAGATCCTCTTTTTACCCAACCGCTCCAAGTCCACGTCTTGCGATTGCCTGCAGATGACGGAGTTCTTGAAAGATATGAACTGTCATCATCATTAAACCGCAAGCTGCGGTCAATTTTGAAGCCGCCGCCAGAACCGGCAGCACCTGCTAGGATATTATTAAATACTGGCATATCAATAGTTACCCGTCCAAACTACTTGAATTTCAGTTGCATTGCCACCTGATGCAGTTCTAATAACGTAATCGACCCTGTCAGTCACACCATTCGTAGCAGTAATCGTGGGCGCAGTTGCGCCAGAAAATTTGAATCCAGCAGCCCAGCCGCCG
>Ga0208162_1001244_pt1 | contig 13530 bp, 16 predicted proteins | sample CB_VirMetaG_4_FD_184539 | JGI IMG/M metagenome (GOLD analysis project Ga0208162, IMG submission 184539) | Freshwater to marine saline gradient viral communities from Chesapeake Bay - CB_1508_1M Viral MetaG (SPAdes) (version 4) | ecosystem: Environmental > Aquatic > Marine > Coastal | place: USA... | reverse complement strand
AAAAAACAAATTAAAGACGCTCAAGAAATTTTAGATAGTGGGGAAGCTGATGGTGTGCCACTTGATAATGAAACAGAAATGTTAGTACAGCAAGAGCTAAAAAGATTGAAAAAAATGGCAGCTGTTGAATATATGAAAACTAAAGGTATGAAGGAAAACACATCATTAGAAGAACTTTACAACCAAGTACAAGAAGCAAGATACGGGTTTTTTAGTAACGAAGAAGGAAACACAGCTTCTGATATAATGAAAGACGCCCTCGATGAGTATGAAGCTGCTGTTGAAAGAGCATTTCAAAATCTTATAAATAAAACTAACACGGCTATTAATATTGAAAAAAGTGGTGGTACTGATACTGAAGTCAGAGAAAACCTAGCTTACCAATTTGATAAAATCCAGGAGAAAATTACTACTGGGGATTATTTAAATGCTACCTTTTATAGGTAATAAGTAATCTTTTGCGTCATGCGAAAGTCATACGAAAATTTGGCTTCGCAGAAAATCGTTCGTATATTTACGGGGTAAGATTGAGAAAAAAGAAAAACCCCAAAATCAATTAACATGAGCGATTTGATGTTTTCAAACGACGGGAACCAAGAGTTCCTCACCAACGAGCAGATTCGTAAAGCTTGTCCTGTTGCCTTTACTCAAAAGGCTAGTAATGAAGTGTCCCAACACTACACTCACATTCCAACCAATCAAGTCATTGATGACATGCGTGAGTTGGGTTGGGGTGTGATTCAAGCACAACAGGTTGCTGCTCGTAAAAACGCAACCAAAGGATACCAGAAACACATGATTGTGTTCCGTCACCCAGATTTGATGGTTGAAGGGAAAGATGGTGATAATGTTTGGCCTCAAATTATTATGACGAACTCACACGATGGTAAGAATTCGTTCACATTCCAAGCAGGTATGTACCGCTTGGTGTGTTCAAACGGATTGGTGATTGCCGACCAAGAATTTGGTTCGATGAAGATTCGTCACATGGGTTATGATTTTGATACCCTCCGTGAAACCATCAATGAGATGGTTGAAAAGTTGCCCCTCACAGTTGAGAGCATGAATAAGTTTAAAAATACCGAGTTGACTAAGCCCCAAATGTATGATTTGGCTCGTAAAGCGCTTGAAACTCGATTTAAAGTTCAAGAAAACCAAAAAGTTGATCAGGTTTATAAGATTGACTTGGATACGTTCCTTACCCCAGTTCGTAAAGAGGACGCAGGTAATGACCTGTGGAGTGTGTTTAATCTCGTTCAAGAGAAAGTTGTTGAAGGAGATTTTGAATATGTTTCAGGTGTTAAGATGCGTAAAGCTCGTAAAATCAAGAACTTTAAGCAGGATTTGGATGTAAATCAAAAGCTCTTTGAAGTTGCGAAGGAATTCGCAGCATAAGGGCAGTTGCCATGTTGTTTGAGGGGGGAGTTGCCGCTCCCCCCAATAACAAAAATTCTTACAGATGAATCAATCAATTGAAATGATTATGGAGCAAGCCGATTTGTATGGTTTGCGTAGTGAAGTTAGAGCTACTGCTATGGCTATTATTAAAAACGATCCAACAATTCCTACAGGATCAGCTTATGCTCAAGCAGCTTATGAATGGGACATTTTTTAATTAATTTTTAATTTTTATTTATTATGGAATTTATTCCTTTTTTTCAACTCGCAGTTATTACTGCTATGGCCGTTATGATGTTTAACATGTACACTCGCGTTCGCGATCTTGAAGAAGCGATTGATGAGATGGACGATGCCATTGATGAAATGGATGCGGATCTTGAAGAAGATTTTGCTCATATTGAAAATCAAGTTGCTGTTCGATAAGAACAGTAACTATAGGTGGGGTGGCAGAGTGGTCGATTGCGCCTGTCTTGAAAACAGGTTTACGGAGACGTAACGGGGGTTCGAATCCCTCTCCCACCGCTATGAAGGTAACAGTTATTATTCCTGATAGTATGTCTACCCCTACTGGGGGATTGGGAGTACAGTTTAATAATTTATATTCTAGATTAAATAATCATATCGATTTTTGTATAGTAGGTTATCCTGAGGATAACCCCCCTCCCAATTACATCCCAGCAGAAACTCCTCTCCCAGAATTACAGCATGGTTCTTTAAATACTTTAATAGGGCATACTATTTACTTAGCTAAAGCCCTAGAATTTGGAAAACCAGATATAGTTCATGCTTATGATTGGTCTACATATTTTGCGGGATATTATGTTGCTAAGTATTTTAAAGTTCCTTTATTAGTTACTATGCAGCTTTCTGTAAGGGGATTAGGAGACCATAACATATACAATTGTATGAATTTTAATTCTAAAGATGGTCAATGGATTCACAAATACCATACCCAAATGGAAGAATTTGTGTTAAAAAATTCTGATCAAATTATATGTGTTTCGAATGGGTATCAAAAGTATATTCCTAAGGTTTCCTTAAATAAAACTAAAATAATTCCTAATGGAATTGATTTAAAACAATGGCAAACAACTAAATCTTTACCTTCTCTCCCTGGAAGTAATAAATATAAAATAGCATATATAGGGAGATTTGCTGAAATGAAAGGGGTAAGTGAATTAATGTTAGCGGATATCCCCTCTGGGATTGATTTGATTTTAATAGGTTCTCCTAATGGAGGGGATAATCATGTGATTTCTTTAATAGAAGAAGTAAAAAAAGAAAAAAATAATGTTTATTATGTAGGTCCTTATTATGGACAAGATAAGATAGACATTTTAAATCAAATGGATGCCGTTATTATGCCTAGTAAGCATGAACCTTTTGGAATAGTTGCTCTCGAAGCCTTGGCTTCTAAATCTATTTTGTTATCTTCAAGAGTAGATGGAATGGGGGATTTTTTAACCAATCAGAATAGTATATTAGTTTCTCCTGGAGTAAGTGGGGTTGAAAAGGCTTTTAATGCTTTTTTAAAACTTTCTTTTAAAGAAAAAAACAACATGATACAAGAAGGGTTAAAAACTTGTTTAAATTATAAATGGGACGATATAGCACAACAATATCTAAAAGTATATAATTCAATGGTTTAAAATTATGAATTTTAGAACAGTACATAATAAAAAGGTAAACCCTGTTAATTATACAGCTAAAATTATACAGGAAAATCCTTTTGTAGAAACTCATATTGGTACTGATTCTCAAAGAGTTGGGTCCGATATTAATTATGTAACAGCTATTGCTTACCGTTACCCCTTACGAGGAGTACATTATATTTATTGTAAAGAAACATTTCCTCCTATTAAGGATGATTGGAGTAGATTATGGTTAGAAACAGAACGTACTATGCAAATCGCAGAACAACTCTCAGATAACCTCCCAGGAATCCGTTTTGAAATTGATATGGATTATAATAACGACGAATATTATATGAGTAGTAAACTGGTCTCAGCTGCTAAAGGATGGGCAACATCTTATGGTTATAAGGTTAATATAAAACCTAATAAACAAATCGCAACAAGGGCCGCAGATTATCATTGTAGATGAATTATTGGACATACACCACAAGTTATGGCGATTTAGAAATTAATTATATTTATAAACATGGAACACAGACTAATAAAGGCTTTAAAAAAACAGGCGGAAGCCGACAGAGAGGAAGCATTACTTACATTAGAAACTCTTATTGATTCCCCTGCTGGAATAGGTGAGCATACTTCAGGGCATTTTTTAGCAGAAGCTAAAAAAGCTATTCATAAACTTGGAGAAGCTGAAGACGTATTAGAAACAATAGAACAACATTTTGGACATCAATAAAATATTTGGGGCCTTTAATTCGTCTTCTAAGGATGATGGGTGGGATTATAGAGGAGTAAATTATTACAGCCCTCGAACTATTCCTGAGATTGATGAGAATCATCCTAGGTATTTTTTAAAAATGTTTCAAAAATTGATTATAAATTATACAGGATATAGTGATAAACTTATTGATTTTTTTGGTCAAGCCGATCCTGAACTTAACATAGGTGAAGTAAAAAAAGCTGGGGAAAGCTTATTGTATCATAGAGCCTATGAGTATATTAGTAAAATTGACATTCAGGATGAATATCATATTAAAATTTTATTTCAAGAAGCAAATCCTAAATTAGAAGAAGCACTCCAAAAAACACTTTTTTATTTTGAAACAGAAGAAGAATATGAAAAGTGTGCTATTCTTAAAAAATACCTTGATTTTTTAAATCTCCCATCGTAACTTCAGTTATAAATCATAAAACTATGTATTTTAGACAACACATCCAGAAAAAACTCGAAAACCTCGAGGCAAAATTAAAGCATATTGAATTCCATAATGGAAGAGGAAATAGGCAAGAAGTTGATGAAGCTAAATTAGCTTGTGAAAATTTGGTTGAAGAAATTAAAGCAACCGTTGACCGCGAACCTATGACTCCTAACGAACAAAACAGGGTATGAAATTAACAGCCGAACAAATTCAAGCCAATTGGGATGAATTCTGCGATAATATTGAAACTTATATTTCATCACCTCGCAAAGAAAAACTTCTTGAGTTTTATGAGAAATATGAGGACCGCATCATGATGATGCCTGCTGCCCATAAAAAAGAATACCATAATGCTTTCCCAGGTGGTTATGTTGAACACGTAAATCGAGTTGTTCGTTGTGCTATTAAACAACAGGGATTGTGGGCTGATGAAGGGGCAGACATGTCTACTTTTACCGAAGAAGAACTCGTATTCTCCGCTATTAACCATGATTTGGGTAAAATGGGTGATGAGGAAAACGAATCATACATCCCTCAAACTGATAAGTGGAGGAGAGAAAAACTTGGAGAGGATTATATGTTTAACAAAGCCGTCCCATTCGCTTCAGTTCCAGATCGTGGGTTGTTTCTTCTTCAATCTCACGGAATTCAATATTCTTTTAATGAAATGGTAGCAATTCAAACCCACGATGGTTTGTATGATGAGGGAAATAAGAAATACCTATTCGCCTTCCAACCAGAACAAAAGCCACGTACTTCTCTTCCATTTATTCTACACCAAGCAGACTTAATGGCTGCTCGTATTGAATTTGAACGTGAGTGGTTACCCAAGTTTAAAAATTCCGTGCCCCCTCAGGAAGAGAATTTTACATTAAAGGAAACTAAAAAATCTACTAAAGACAAAGCACTTTCACAGCTTGAAAGTAAAGGTCTTATGGATTTATTTGATAAATTATGATAGAAACAGTCGTCATTAGCATATTAGGGGTATTGGTTGTGGTCTTAGGATTCACAACCTTTAACCTCTTACGTAAAAATGAAAAACAAGAGGATATACTCGCAGGGTATATTACCTACTTGGATCAATTAAGTCGAATTATAGAAATCTCTGATGAAAAGCTCAAAAAAATAGATGAGCGTGGAATCTTTAAAAGCGATGACGAAATAGGATTTATGTACGAACAGATTAAAGAACTTCAGAGAATTCTATCCAATTTTAGGGTAGATAAATTATGAGCGAGCCAGTAAAAAGAAAAAGAAAAAAGAAGTCAAAAAATCAATATTTTACACAAGCAACAGAAGATGCTATAGTAAGATATAATAATTGTACAGACCCCGAAGAGCGTAGTGAGATCTATCGTAAAGAGATTCACTATGCTTTTTTTAAATTAACCGAAAATATAATTCATACTTTCAAATTTTATTATACGGAAGTAGATGAAATCGAACACCTCCAACATGAGGTAATTACGTTTTTGTTAGACAAAATTCATTTATATGATCAAACACGCGGGGCAAAAGCATTTTCATACTTTGGGACAATCGCCAAACGGTATTTGATTATACAAAATACTAAAAACTATAAAAAACGAGTAGATAAAGCTCCCGTTGAAGAATTACACCATAGTTTAGATTATTCATATGATTTAGATTATGATCCAATGGAAAAAGACCACCTCTCAGATTTTATAGATGAATATGTAGATTATTGTACAGAAAATATTTACTTTATTTTTCCTAAAGAAAAAGATGCTATGGTAGCAGATGCTATTTTAGAATTATTTAGAAAAAGAGAAGTAATGGATATTTTTAATAAAAAGGCTCTTTATCTTTTAATTAGAGAAATGGTAGACGTAAAAACGCCTCATATTACTCGAGTAGCAAACCAATTAGGAGATATATTTAAAAAACACTTTATTTTTTATCAAGAGCACGGATATACTAATTTTGATTAATTCCATATTTATTAACATGGGACAATTAGATAAAAATATATTCGGTAAAAAGAAATTCTCTGATATTTTAGAGGAAATCTATAACAACCAAAAGAAAAAAGAAGAGCAAATCTCTACTCTTATCTCAGAATTAAAACCCCTTATACAAGATATTGGGGATGCCACACTAGTCGTTCCCCTTTTAAAGGAATACCTAGAAATTTCTGTCAAAAACGACGAACAACTCATCAAAATGGCTACTATTATTCAACGTGCCGTTCAAAATGAAGCAAATGATGACGGAAATTTTGGTATGACAGAAGACGAAAAGCAGCAGTTGCTAAATGAGGTAAAAAAATTCAACGAGGATAAGAAAAAGTAATGTTTAATATCAGGTATGGTACAGAAATTCTAAGAAATTTTATCTCTGAAACAAATCCTTTCAGGGAAAAATCAGAAATACTTTCTGTAAGGGTTACTGATATTATATTAGATGATTCACACCCCCTATTTTTAGATTATGGTGAATGGAATGGAGTGGGTACTATATTTTTTGACCTAATAGATTTTCCTGGGGGAGAAAATACTATAAATTTTGCTTATCCTTTATTTGCTAATCAAAAACTTTATCCTTTAATAAATGAAGTAGTACCCTTAGTATTCTTAGCTTCCCCAGATACTCAGATAGTAACTACCCAATTAGTACCTTATTATTTTCCTCCTATAAACATGTGGAATAGCCAGCATCACAATGCTCTTCCAGATTCAACATTAACAGAAAATCAAGATAGTATTCAAGATTATCAACAAGCCGAGGCGGGAAATGCTAGAGTAACTCGTAGAGTACAAGATGATTCTACAGAAATTAATTTAGGGGAGGGATTTAATGAAAAAATTGATGTTCATCCTTTACAACCTTACATAGGAGATAATATTTTTGAAGGAAGGTGGGGGAATTCAATACGATTAGGTAGTACTATCAAAAATAAAAATAATGAATGGTCTTCTACTGGAGAGAATGGGGATCCTCTTATTATTATTAGAAATGGGCAAAGAGATAATATAGATGAAGATAGTTGGGTGCCTATTTCTGAGAAAATTAATGAAGATAAATCATCTCTGTATTTAACAAGTGGTCAAAAAATGCCAATAGAAGTTGCTAGTACAACTTATGATAGCCACCCACAACCCCCCACGTCTCCTAAAGAATACACAGGTAATCAAATTATACTAAACTCAGGAAGATTAGTATTTAATGCTAAAAATGATAATTTAATTTTTAGTGCTAAAGATTCTATAAGTCTTTCTACTCCTGCTTTAGTAGGAATAGATTCAAATAAATTTATAGTTGTAAGCGAAAGAATTTATCTTGGAGATAAAGAACAAGGACAACTCCAACCCATATTAAGAGGTGACGATACAGTCGAAATTCTAAAAGATGCTTTTACTGAAATAGCTAAATGGATGGAATTATTCCAAGAAGTCCCAGACGATAAATTATCAGCTCAAGCTTCTACAGCAAAACAGTTATCTTTTATTCTTAAAAAAAGTATAATACCTGACTTAGAAAACAAATGTAGATCTAAGCAAAACTTTACTATATAATGGCCCAATTTGGAATTGACGTACAAGGAGTAAAGGGTACTATCCCTGGGGATTTTAAGTTAAAAAACTTAAGTGCTCTTCGTCCTGTTATTTTAAATAAAGGATTGGCTATTGTTAACCAAATGGCTCCTCCTTTATTTGCTGAGGTTGCTAGTTTTGCGGATGCCTGTCCTAATCCCGAGAGACTCCAAAAAATTATTGAAAAGCGAAATAATATTGTTGAACAGGCTAACCAAATAGCAGCTTTTTTATCTACTATATTAGCAGCATTAACTTTAGCTTCAACCATATTAGGAACCATTATAACTGTAATTAAAGTTGTAAAATTAGCAAAAGGTATAGTCCAAAAGATCGCAGCTTTTATTCCAATTTCACCAGGTGCTATTCCCTCAGGTATTGGAATTGTAGGTGATGCTCTTAATGATGCTGTAACTAAAGCAGATGGATCCCCTAGAATTGTACCTGTAAAAGAATCTATTGATGGTTTGTTAATTCCTTTAGGTATTGTTATTGCTGCTATTGCTGCTTTAGTAGCAGCTTTAAGTGGTTTAGATGGAGCTATTACTGATTGTGTTACTCCTGCCCCAAATCCTAATGGAGGTAGTGGAGGATCTAACGGAGAAGGTGGAAATAATCCTATGGGAGATGTACTTAGAGGTCCTTTAGTAGCTGTTAATATTGAAGACCCCGGAAAAAATTATGAAAATGGTACTTATGATGATGTAAAACTTATTGGTGGAGATGGAAATGGAGCAATAGCCCAAATTAAGGTACAAGACAATAAAGTTACTAAAGTAACTATAACAGATGGGGGCCAAGGATATAGTAAAGAATTATTTGACCCTAAAAAAGGTTTCCAAAACCCTAATTATCTTACAGTTAAACCTAAAAAATTAGGAAAAATTAAGTTTAATGCTGATGAATTATTAGAAACAGTAGACTTAAAGAAAAAAATTGTTAAAAAATTAGAAAAACAAAATGTAGTAGGTGAAGGTCTTTTACTTTCAGTTAAAGATATAGCAGCTTCCGAAGACTCCGGAGGAAACAATACAGGAAATCTTAACGCAGGAGTTGGAGAGAATGGGGTTGATATTATTGATGATAATAATAAAACAGGTAAAGTTACTAAATTAAAAATAGCCAAGAAAGGTGGAGGGTATGATAATGGTATTTTTGAAAATATAACTTTAATAGGTGGAAGTGGGGGTGGGGTTGTAGCTTCTATTACTATAGAGAATGGAAGACTCAAATCAGCTGTAACTTCAAAAGGAGGTGACAATTATAAAAAAGGTGATACTCTTACTTTACCTAAAAACACGGCTAATAGTAATTTAACAGGAATTGGAGCTTTAATTGGGGTTGAATCTATAGATGCTACTGGAGTAAATGGAGATCAAAATGCTTTAGGGGGAGATGGAGAAAATGGAAAAACTGGGGAGGGTGGGGAATTAAGTATAGGTAATAATGGGGAAAATTATATAGATGGTAATTATAAAAATGTTCCTCTTCAAGGAGGAAGTGGAGAAGGATTAACGGCTGACTTAGTTATTCAAGGAGGATCAATACAATCTGCTAGGACTACTAATGGGGGAAATGGATATAAAAAAGGAGATGAATTAAGTTTACCATTAGACTATGTAAAAAATAAGTTGCCCCTTAGTGGAGTTACTGGGGGAGGACAACAAATACTAGGGGGTGGAGAAGGAATAGGCACTAATAATAATTTAAATTCATTAAGTGGACAGGGAATAGGAAAAGGAAATGGTGAAGGTGGATTATCAACCCAACCCAATGCTCTTCTTAGTTCTGCCCAAGTAGCTGAAGACTTTACCTCTTTTTCAGTAAAGTCTATTCCACAAAGTTTTACTTCTGGGGGAGGATTGGGTGCTACTTTTAATTTAGTATTTGCTGGTGAAAATGGTAATGCTACTTTAACCGAAATTACAGTTAATAACCCTGGGAGTGGTTACTCATCAGGAGATGTTATTACTATTACTAATTTAGATTTAAAAACAGCAGGAGGAGTAGCAGAAGGCTTTATTGGGGACCAAGGAACAGGAGACTTAAAATTAACAGTAACTCCTAATAGTTTAGCCTCATTTTCTCAAGCTTTAACTACTCCTTCAATTCCAACTTCCCCTTTAGCTTTAGGGGAAAATTTACCTGTGGTAAGAAATTTAACTAATGGAACCGCGGGAACCTATTTAGGGGTAAACCTTACAGATGAAGATGGAGGAATTGGGGGGCAGGTTGATGTAGTTATAGATTCTAACGGAACTATATTAAGTGCTAAAGTATCCCAAGGGGGAAATGGGTACATCCCAGATGGAACAGTATCAATTAATTCAAGTTTATTAGGGGGAGATAATTCTCAAACATCATTACTAGGAACTATTACATCCCCTTCAACCCCTCAATCCTCTTTATCCAATACAGCAGACCTAGGAGCTCAGGCCTCTCAATCCTCAGCAAATAATAATGATTTAAATTCTTCTACCGGAAATAATAACACTACTGGGCAGATTACAGCAGGTACTGGTGGGAAAGGAGTGATAGGAAAAGGTACAGGGGGAAAAGTAGTACCTATAGGAGCAGGAAATGGTACAGGAGCTATTATAGGTATAACTTCTATTGTTCCTATAACAGAAAATAGTAAATTAGTCAAAACTAATACAGGACTTGTAACATCAACTCCTTTAACTGATACAGAATACGCATCTAAAGCCGAAAAACTTTTAGCTGTGTTAGCAGGAGGCCCTCTTTTAGTTCAGGGACCGGATGGATCTACTATAGAACTCCCAGGCTTAACAGTTTTAGATCCTGCTTTAATTCAAATAGCAAGGGGTGCCCAAGAAGGAGCTCAAACCCAAAATGAATCTTCATATAAAGGATTTATTTTAGATATAGAAACCCGAGTATTTTCCCCAACATTAACCCAAAGAAGAGCTATAGCAATTAATCCTTCGGGTATTGTTGAAGTAACAACAGAATTTTCATTTGCTACTGCGGAAGATGTGCTTATAGAAGATTTAAAATTAATTATAGATGAGCTAAACCTTAGAGCAGACTATTCAGGAGTAAATTTAGGGGAACAAATAACTTCTACGGAATCTGAGGTAGCGTTACCTAATCAACAAACTTGATGATCTTTTAATATTTATAAATAATGAAACAAGACGCCTTAAAAAAGTTAATTAAACAAGCAGTTAGGGAAGCAATTCAAGAAGAATTAAAAGATATTTTACTTGAAGCTGTGCGTTCTCCTAAACAAACAGTTGTAGAAAGTATTCAACCACAAAAAGTAATTGATGGTCCTTCCATGAGTTCAAAAGAAAAAAGGGCAGCATATGAAAATATAATGGGAGATATGAAAGCTCAATTTACTTCCCAAAACGTTCCCCAAGCATTTAACCCACAAGGAGTAATGCCAGGGTCTGATCTTCCTAGTGGTGAGGTTAATATGGATCAAATCATGGGATTAATGAATAATAAGTAATGGCAATTAAGCAAACTAACATATTCCCCGTAGATTTACAGCCTAGGAATGCTGTTGGTATAACTTTTCCTTTTACTTCTTATTCCCCAAATGGAGCAACTCCTTTTAATCTAAACTATACTACAAAAGATCAATTAAAATCTAATTTAATTGTTTATTTTTCTACAAATAAAGGAGAAAGACCTTTAAACCCTAATTATGGAGGAGGTCTTAAAAATATATTGTTTGAACAACTAACATCTAATACACTAGAAACAGTTGATAAACTTATAAAAGATGAATTAGCATTAAATTTTCCCCAAGTAAGTTTACAATCTTTAAATATATCTCAAAATCCTAATGATCATAGTTTAACTGTTATTATGAGGTATACTATATTAAATAATGAAGAGGATACTTTAGAAATAAATTTTAACCCATAATGGCTTTAAATACTAAAACAAATAAAGATATTAAGTATGTAAATAGAGATTTTGATACTCTTAAAGCTTCTTTAATAGAATATTCAAAAACCTATTTCCCTTCCACATACACAGACTTTAGTCCCAACTCCCCAGGAACTATGTTTATGGAAATGTCTGCTTATGTAGGAGATATATTATCATTTTATCTTGATAACCAAATACAAGAAACTTTTTTACAATATGCTCGTCAAGAACCTAATTTGTATGAATTAGCTTATATGATGGGTTATAAACCCCAAGTTACTACAGCAGCTGTTGTCGATGTTGAGATATACCAACAAGTCCCTTCAAAACAAATCTCAGATAACCTTGTAGTCCCTGATTATGATTATGCTCTTCTGATTTCGGAGGGGGCATCATTAACTTCTACAACAAATTCTACAGGATTTATCATAGAAGATTCTATAGATTTTGCCTTTTCTTCTTCTCAAGACCCAACAGAAGTTTCAGTATATAAGATATCAGATAACAAACCTCAGTTTTACTTATTAAAGAAAACTAGAAAAGCTATTTCATCTACAATTCAAACTATTACTTCAACCTTTACAGAAGTAGAAAGATATCCTACTATTACTATTAATGCCCCTAACATTATAGGAATTTTAGATATTGTAGATAGTGATGGGAATGAATGGACTGAGGTTCCTTATCTTGCCCAAGAAACGGTATTTGAACCTATTAAAAATAAAAACCCTTTTGGTCCTGATCCAAATGCCCAAAGTGATATAAATGAAGTTCCTTATTTGCTAAGACTTAAAAAAGTTCCTAGGAGATTTGTTAGTAGATTTAAATCTAAAACTCAATTAGATATACAATTTGGAGCAGGAACAAATCAAAACAATATAGATGAAGTAATAATTCCTAATCCTGATAATGTAGGTATAGGGTTACCTAATTCAATTAATAAAACTAAAACAGCCTTTAACCCCTCTAACTTTTTATATAGTGGAACTTATGGAATTGCCCCATCAAATACTACTTTAACTATTAGATATTTAATAGGTGGAGGGGTAGAAGCTAACGTAGAAGCTAATACTATTAATTCTATTAGTAATGCTACTATAAATTTCCAAAAAGACAACTTAGATAATACTAATGGATTAGCTCAAAGTATATATAATTCAATAGCCATAAATAACCCAAACGCAGCTGTAGGGGGGTCAGATGGAGATTCAGTGGAAGAAATAAGAAATAATTCATTAGCAAATTTTGGTGCTCAACAAAGAACTATTACCCAAGAAGATTATTTAGTAAGAACTTTGAGTCTTCCCCCACAATATGGTACTATAGCTAAAGCATATATTGAACCCGAAAAACTAGAAAACCTCCTCCCAGGAGAAAGTCAATCTTCTTTAAATTTATATGTGCTAAGTTATAATAATAATAAACAATTAGTAAATGCTTCCCCAACATTAAAACAAAATTTAATAACTTATTTATCTGAAAATAGAACTATTGGAGATTCTATTAAGATTAAGGATGCTTTTATTGTTAATATTGGTATAGAATTTAATGTTGTAATACTTCCTAATTTTAACACCAACGAAGTATTAAGAAATTGTGTAGTTGCTCTACAAGATTATTTTGATATATCTAACCAACAAATTAATCAACCTATTTTTACTAGAGAATTATATATTTTATTAGATAATATTAAGGGAGTTCAAACTGTTAATGAGATTAACATTATAAATAAAGCAGGTATAGCTAATGGTTATTCCCAATATGGTTATGACATTAATGGTGCTACTAAAGATAGAGTTATATATCCGTCATTAGACCCATGTATTTTTG
>Ga0208162_1001242_pt1 | contig 13552 bp, 12 predicted proteins | sample CB_VirMetaG_4_FD_184539 | JGI IMG/M metagenome (GOLD analysis project Ga0208162, IMG submission 184539) | Freshwater to marine saline gradient viral communities from Chesapeake Bay - CB_1508_1M Viral MetaG (SPAdes) (version 4) | ecosystem: Environmental > Aquatic > Marine > Coastal | place: USA... | reverse complement strand
CTGGTGCCGGGCAGCTCTCGTCTTCATCAAAGTTACAAGGTTGCTTGTTTTCATCACAAATCTCTAAAATCAACTCAATGCTTTCTACTTCGCGGGAAGGGCTTGGTGGACAATACCACATCTGCCGCAAACAGCATTCAGGAAAACAAAAGCAATATTGTTCTGGGTTATCGGTTGTTGTAGTATCACAAACAGGGATTATCGCATCAAACTCCCTGCTCTGGTTGGACGCATCAAGTTGTAAGAAAGATAAATCTACACCTTTATCCGGCAAGGCAAAGTCGTGGGGGACTATCTTTGCAGTAGCATCTTTCTCACCTGAATCTCGCTGAGCAGCATCGTCCGAACAGCCAGCCAATAACAACAGAACAATAAGCTTTTTCATTTCTTTATTCCTTTGATTTACTAACAAGTTCAGAACTGCTCTGAATCTTGCCTCCTCCCACATTCCACATAAGCTCAATACCTAGTTCATTACAAAGAGCAACTTCTGGGGTGTTATCTCCCTTTCTGTCTCCGCCATTGGCGAAAGCATCAGGACGACACCTTGAAATAGCTTCACAAACAGTGTTGTCGGCATCGTCAACGTGCTCAACCCTAACAACACCTCTTATGGATTCAATTATTTCTGCTCTTTCTTCCCAAGGCATAAAAACATAACCCTTCTTTCTCATTAGCCAGTCATCAGAATTAGCGACAACAATAACCTCTCCGTGCTTTGCTGCTTCTAAAATCATTCTAACGTGTCCAACATGAATAGGGTCAAAGCCCCCTGATACCATTACTCTTTTCATTATAACTCCATATTATGCTTTTTCATATACGATTCCACAGCATGTGGAAAGTGCTGTTTTGCTATTTGTAAGCAAGCTTTCGCTACTTGTTGTATTTCCCACTGCGCTCCCTCATGAACACGAAGGGACACAAACTTTAAAAGATTATGTAGATTAGCTGTCCCGTAATATTCAGTATATAAATTTTGAGGGAGAACGCCTCTTGCCTGTTCCCTACAAACACCTTCTGCTACAAGAGCCTTATAGAGGTTTATGCTTCTGGTATTGTGAAGACTAACTGCTGCGGCGGCATGCTCATAGCCTATTCCCAAATAGGAAGAATTTAAAACTGGATTAATCAGCTCATCATTGCTTGCTTGCCTATTGCTCTTGTGTTGTGTCCTAAACTCTCTTGGCTCATAAAACTTCATATCAACAGAAGTATATCTTCTGCTAATCTCGTTATAAGCCCAAGTCCTATGCCTATGGTGCTGGGATCTTATGAACAGAGGAACAACAAAGCGCATTGTAATAGAACAATGCTCAAATGGACTAGTGTGGTTGTGTTCCATGAGGTAGTTAATAAGTTTAATATCTTTCTCATCTAGTTCTTCCTTTTCTGCTCCAAAACTAACACGGGCAGCATTGACTATTGTTAAATCATTGCCCATATGTGTGATATATTCAACGGAACCTTTATGGTCTCCGAATAAATCAACCTTCATTCAGCCCTCGCAAAATTCCCACAACATAGTTCTCTAAAATAGTATAGTATGTTTTATCCTTGATTGTGATTTCCTCAATCATTGACCGGTCAACAACAATAGTTTTGTCTGGTGACCCATCACCTCGTATCTTCTGAAAAGAAGGACCACAATCTGGTGCAATATCTAATACAGTAGCAGTAATATACCTATCCTCTTCTGGCTCAAAGCCGTCAGGAAGCAGGACACCAGTATTAGTCTCATTCTTCTTTACATGAGGAACAATAGTTAAGTGTCTGTTAATCGGTCTCAATACCGGTGGAATCTTAGACATGCTCAATTGTCCTTACAGTTCGCTTAAGCTTGTTAAAGTAGTCGGTCAGCTGGTCCATATCTGTATCTGACTTTACCAGGCGATAAGCCTTTACAGCAAGTCGCATTTCTTCCTTGGACAACCACCCATTATCGTTATAAGACTCTCGTAAATCTCTTCGTTGCTCTTTAAATGGCTCCATTGCATCTTCAATTGCTGCAAATTCTTTTACGAAATTAGAAAGGTGCTCTTCTGTTGTTAATAGTTTATCGTCGTTGGAACTCATTTTTTCTCCTTTATGTTAAGTTCTTTTATTATAGTAAACGATTTTATCAGGAATGTCAAGTTTTTTATACAAACTTAATTTCACAGGCTCCGCCAGCACAAGCTACTTCGCCTTTAAGGTCGGTATTGTCTTCTTCTTCTTTGACTTTTGTTAGGTCAATATTGGTAAGCGAACCCATAAGTGCCTCATAAGTTTCTTTCGAGCAGTCTTCAAATGGGGCCTGCTTATATGTATGGTCTGAGAACGGAAGAACCGATAAGCCATTATAACTATTTCTATTATCCCACATCCATTCGCCTACGTCAACCCATTCAGCATCTTTTATTGATACAGTTGCCGAGATGTTGTGAGTGTTCTGTCCCTTTCGGAAACCTGGCTTTACCCATTCATCTGTTACCAATTTAACACGCTTTAAAAGCTGTAATGCTGATTCAGTTCGCAAAATAGAACCTTCTGGTGCTTTTTGCGGAATAGAAATAACAGCGGTCGTATGCGGGCTGAAATATTCATCCTCAATAAGCTCTGGATGATTTTGCGACAAATAACCATAGATAGGTTCATTCTTCCCTACACGAATGCGGCGAATGTAATAATCATTGTGCCAAGCGTGAATACCAGAGCTAGTTCCCAGGGTCAAAGATGTTGTTCCTGCTGGCTTAACACAAGTTGTTCTAGCTGCTGGGTTAATCCCTAACAACTCTGCTACTCTTGCATTCTCTTCTTTTACACAATTTGCTGCTTCTTTCATATCCAACTCTAAAACTGCTCCGGAAGCAATACCAGTCATAGAAACACCGATAAGAGCATCTCTTTCAGTTGTTCTTCTCCACACATCACGAAGATAGTGAAAGTCTGTATAGCTGGCTTGTAGAGTTCCAATAAAAGCAGCGGCACGAACACGCTCGTTTAAGTCTTCTTGTGACTCTACGTTAGACACATTTACTTCTGTAAGATTACAGAATTGATAAGGTCGTAGCCCAATCTCACAACAAGGGTTGGTGCCCCAGTCTTTATCGTTTGAAAAATAAAAACCTGGTTCGCCGGCACCAGAGGCTTTAACTCTGTCCCATAGACCCATAAAGTATTCTTTATCAATCTTGTGGCGGAGAAGAACCACTGAGTTATTAGCTCTACCTCGTTGCGGATTGGATTCCCACCAGCTGCCTGTTTTAGCAGCAATCATATCCTCGTCATCTGCCGAGAATAGTGAAATAAGAGCAGCCCTACGGATACCACCTGCCAGCACAGCGTCAGCTATATGACAAATCATATCATGTACTTCAATTGGCGTTAGTTTATCTCCATTTTCCTTCTGCGACAGCATGCCTTCCAGCTTTACCAAACACTCACGAAGAGGTTGGGGTCCTGGGGCTTTACCTCCAGAAGTAATGAGAGCAGCACCTTTCGGGCGTATATCTGTAAAATCAAAGCGAAGGTGTGAGCCACCCTGAAAGTAAGAGCGAACAAGAGCTTTTACTGCATCAGCCCAGCCTTCAATAGAATCATTAACAAGAAAACGACGTGTTCTATTCAAGTTTGGCTTTGTAATCTCTGGTAACTTTTCTACATGGTGCTTCTGCACTGAATAGCCTACACCTGTTCCGCCGAGAAGCAAAAACATAGCTTCACCAAAGCAACGCCAATCATCAGCAGGCATAAAAGCGCAGTTGAAAATGCGGTTTGGGGCAACTTCAATAGGCTTTCCGCCGAACTGCATAGAGCGCATAGAAGGAAGAACCTTTTTATCAAAAACTTGCTTATAAGCTTTTCTTATTTGAAGTTCCATACTTGGAAACTTTTTAAGATGCATATTCATATTTCTAGTTACAAGCTCATCCCACGTTTCTCTACGTTGCTTGTCTTCTAGGTATCGTGCATACTTCATGTGCACTGTGATTTCTGATAAGATTTCATTCGATAATTCCATTCTAGCTTACTCCTTTCTTTTCCTTTTTAAAATTTGCATATTTCTGTTTTAAATTATCTAATTTCTCTTTTGATGACTTTTCTACTATATCACCAATAGATTCGTTTGTTTTAGGCAAAACCTTTATTTTTACATTACTAGTATCCATAAAAATAGGATAAACTAAGCCATCTGGTCCGTTTCTGTTTTTAGCAACAAAAATACGTCCTTGGTTAGTATTCTTATCCTCTACGGTTCTAGAAACTGTAAAGATAAAGTCTGCTACAAAACACTTGTTAAACGCTTCCGATATAGACTCCATTGTTATGACTTCGGCATTCAGACCCGATCGGTTTGTCTGAGATGCTGTCCATACTGGGCATTCAACCTCCTGAGCGAGACCTCTAAGCTCTTCGTAAATAGTCTCTAATTGATGCCTTTTCTCATCCTTTCTAGAAGATTCTGGCTTGATTAGGTCGCCATAGTCCACAATAATCATATCAGGAACGAAATCTCTGCGTCGTAACTTATCAATATGGTTCTTGATTGTTTGTATACTCGCAGACCTTGTTGGGTACTCTTTAACAATCAATTTTCCTGATAAATCTTTAATCTCGTCATAAATCTTTTCTTTAAAGACACCAAGATTTTTCAATTCAACTCCGGTTATGGCTGCATCATATCGACCGGCAACAATGGTATCACCAAGCTCTAAGGTATAGTGCAGCACATTCTTTCCTGCTTTGATTGCTTGTGCTCCAAGATGAACAAGCACCATAGACTTACCAGCGCCAGTAGGGGCTACTACAACCCCTAACTCGCCTTTACCCAAGCCACCCTTACAGATTTCATCAATCTGCTGCCAGCCGGTCGTTATAGGGTCTCTTGCTTTAACCAAGAAGCGTTTTTCAAAGTCAGCAAGATACTCATATCCCAAAGAGTTATCTGAGCCTAGTTTTAGTGCTCCATCAATAATCTTGGAAACTTCATCAAAAGAAGAAGATTTGATAAGGTCAACTGACTTGATAAGTGCTTCTTTTAACTTTTGCTTCTTGCAGAAATCAAGAGCAGTATCTTTGATATATTCAGAAGACTTCGGTATCTCTCCATTCGCCAAGACCCTCGCATAATACTCTCGGATGCGCACCTTGACTGATTCTGGTTCTCCATCCAAACCTGTTCGTATGATGGAATGCATAATATTAGATGTGGGGTGGACTCCATACTTTTTGCGATACTCCTTGATTTTCTTAACAAATATACGAAGATGTTTAAGCTCCAAGAAACTCAAATCAAGAACTTCAAACATTTGGTCTGCAAATGCCCTATCGTTCAAAACAAGATGACACAAGTCTTCCTGAAATGATTTACCAAATTTTGAAAAACTAACTGAGGTTTCCATGCTCTCCCTTTACTTGCTGGTATTAAATACATATATAGTATAACATTGTTTATCCTGAAAAGGAAGTAATAATATGGTTAAAAGTTTGTTCCAAATCTTGCATATTCACTGTTAGGACACCATCTTTAATCATCAGCTTTCTAACTTCTGTTTGGTTGTATTGTGGTGTAAATCCCTCAAATGTCTCATCAATGCGAGACTTACACTGAATCGACATCTGAGGGGAGGAGAGTTGCATTATATCGTAATTTTCTCTGATAATATCTTCAGACTCAATTACGCTTTTATAAATTTTAAGTGTGTTTTCTTCTTTTCCGCATTCTTCCAAGATATCTTCAATAAAGTAGTCTTTATCCTCTTTTAGAAAAGAGAAGCGCTTTGCTACTGTTCCCAAGCCAACACGAGGCACACCAGCAAGGTTATCACTTGGGTCACCAGCCATAGCACGAGCAACAGCAAAGTTTCTTGGGTGAATACCAAACTTTTCCAATACAATATTGGTGTTTAGCACTTCTTTCTGTACCGGTCGGAATAGTAGTGTCTTATTATCCAATACTTGAATAAAGTCTTTATCTGCCGATATAATCACCTTTTGCCATTCTTCAAACATTGGGCTATTCTTGATATAAGAAATCACATCGTCTGCTTCTACTTCTGGCTCCATAAATTGAACAACTGGTGTTTGGTTAAGATATTCAATAACTCGCATTTGTTGCCAAACCTTATTGTCCTTGATATCACTTTCATCAAGTCCAACTTGGGACCAGTTTGTTCTTGGTGGCTTACGACCTGCTTTATAGTCTTTATTCATTGCTCTGCGCTTTTGTGAGCCGCCTTTGCCGTCCCATACAATAGCAACCATATCTGGCTTTACCTCTCTGGTGATTTTATTGAGAATATTAATAAATGTTCTCATTCCGCCAATAGGTTGTCCGTTTGGGTTTTTGCTTGGGTCTACAATATATCCACGGATAAATTGGTTATAAGCATCAACAATCATTAGTCTCTTCATTTTTCTCTCCTCGTAATAAAAAAAGCCCGGCGTAGAGCCGGGCTGGTTGTGGTTCAGGACTCTTCCGGTGTCTCTTCCGGGTCGTAAAAGTCCTGTGCGTTGCCTTCTCTATTCTTGAATTTCATAATAACATCTTCGTCTATGATTGTCAAGACACTTTCTCTGAAATCTTCCTTGTCCAATTTCTCAATCCACTGCTTGCGCTGAAACTTCTCTTCCGAGCCGTCATTCTTTACAAGAGTAAACCAAGCACCAGACTGTTTTAGCCTTTCAGATACTTGAATAGCATCAAACCAACTTTCTTCATCTTGGACACCGATATCTTCATCGCCCCAAAGAATCTTAAAGTTACAGGTTCTACCGGCTGTTCCAAAGCGAGACTTTTCAAGCTTTACTTTTACCTCTGAGCCGATGCGAAACCCATTATCATCAACAATGTAAGATGCTTTTGCTTTTCTAGCTGTAAGCCAGACACGAAGCGAATAAGCATAAGACATCGCTTTACCACCTGGGGTAAAGTAAGGAGTTGTCAAAGCCTCTGCTGGTGTTCTTGCCGCCATATTGGTCTTCAACTGATTGAGAACCAATAAGGTAGCGTCCGCATCGGCAATAGGAATGGTTAGTTTAGCCATACCTTTCGACAAAATCCTTGGCTTTACCGCCATTGATGATTGAGGGTTGAAGTCTCCCTCAACATCTGAAATAGAAGGTGTTAGGGCAAGAGAATCCCAAATGAATAACCATTTGTTTCCTGTTCCCAACAACTCTTCCATTGTCTCTAAAACAAACTCAACTGATTCTGCTTGAACATACATAAGACGTTCAAGGTCACAGCCTGCTCGCTCTAGAAAGCTTGGGTCAAGTGCCGACTCTGAATCAAAGTATACTACATCGATTCCCATCTTTTGGGCATTACCGGCAATCTGTGCAGCCATAAATGACTTACCAGTTGCTTCTAGTCCGGCAATCTCAGAGATTTTGCCGACTGGAATACCTGCTAGTTTGCCCTTGCAGATGATTGAGTCTAGCCACCTTGAACCCGTAGGAATCCACTCAGTCACTTCGGTTGGGTTGTTATCTTGAAGTGAGTGAGCGACTTCCCTTCCTGCTTTTTTGTTGATAATGCTGCGAACGGCAGCAATATCTAGTGAGCCTTTTTTTAGCTTTGTTACTTTTGGTTTAGCCACCGTTTTACCTCCTTATCAGTTCAAAAGATCGTTAAAAGCTGCTTCCACGGCACTTGCATCGTCTGTACCGCTTCCATATTTTTCAACTTCGGTATTTCCTTCTCCGGATGCAAGAAACTGGTCGAGAATGCTTTGTACCTCCTCTGTTGTCTTTCGCTCAAAGATTTCATCAAAGTTTGGAATAGTTTCCAAAAGCTCAGCACACCGCTCATCTCCACCAACAGCATCGTCACACAAAATCGTCTTACGAGGACGAGGACGAATATCTGTTCTAGGGAAACTTGCTCCTGGTAACTTACCATACATAAGTTTTAGGTCGTTTCCTGTTTCTGGGTCGGTGATATCACCATAGTCAGGGTCAAGAACAATAGTAAGAAGCTTTTCATAAGCCATCTTGCCGTATCCCCAAACTTTGATGCCCTCTTCTTCTTCACCACGAACCAAGACGGGCGAAAAGAAACGCTGCTTTGCGAACAAGTCTTTTGCTTGCTTCTTACTCTCTTCTGTTCCTTCATTCCAAAGCTGGTTGGCGAAGTCACAAACAGGACAACTATCACCAAAGTTTCGCTTTGGGCAGAGGAAGCTGCGAGCCTCACCTACATTATAGTGGAAAAACCGCTCCTTGAAGGGGTCTCCGTCAGGAGTAGAAACAATACGGATATTGCTTTCTCCCTCTTCTGGGCGCCAGAACATGTTCTTATTTCCTGCTCCGTCTCCCTTTCCGTTAAGCTTATCAAGCTTTGCTTTCATTGCGTCTAAATTAAGTGCCATAATTAATACCTCCTATGGTTATTGTTGTTTTTTTGCACTCTCGGCTATAGCAGGTCGGCAAATATCCCGACCAACTCATAATATAATACTACTATATTTTTATTGTTGTGTCAACTGTATTTTTGGAGAAAAATACTCGACATAAATGTAATCGCTTTCGTACTGCGTTGGGTAAATACCAAAATATGCTTTTGTTTCGCCATTCATTCTACCCTTGATGTTTTCTGTGAGTTCCCTGAAAAAGTTTCCTTGGGTTCTTAACTTTTCTTCGTTAATGCCCAAATAGTATAACACTTCTACTTCTTGATTGAAAGGAAAAAATACTTTATCCTCGCAAGCTAGTGTGCTAACCCCAATAGTCTTTACTCTACAAGATTCTCTAAGTTTTGAAAATGTAGACATAACTGGTTTTGTGTTTTTGAAAACTTCAATCATATGGAATGACCCACAGAAAATATCATTTATTTGTTTATAATACTCAAAAACGTTGATGGTGTCAACAAAATTTTCTAATGTTTTATTTGAGACAAGTGTTATTTCTTCAAAAAGACCAGAACGAGCATATTCTTGAAGAACATTTCTAACAACTTTTTCTTGTTTTGTTTGTTCTTCTCCCGCAAACTCCATATCTGCTTGAAAATAAACAACTTTTATTTTTACTCCTTTTTTGTGGAGTGATTGAAGTAGTTTTAGTGAAAAAGCACTTGACTTTGAAGCCCCGCAAACAAAAAAAGTTACACTATCTTTTATGTTTTTTAAGAATGTTATTTTTGAAAGAACATTTAAGTCTTCATACTCTTCTGCTTTTTCTAACTGAGGAATAATATAGGTGTTTTTATCTTTTTCTCCCTCGTTTTGGATTTTATAGATATTATAAATGCCATATGGCTCTAATGAGCCAACAATGCTACATGCTGCGTTTCCAAGAGCCAAAATATTATTCAAATCTTGATTTCCTTTAAGTTTCCGTAGTTTTTGCCGATACTTACAGTAGAAAGAAATCTTCCAAACATATTATTTTCAAATATATCTTTGATTTCTTTTACCAAATTATGCTCTTCCTTCGCAAAGTCAAGCACAACAGAGTCGTGCATAGTAAAAGCAATAAAGCTTTTTCTGCCTTTTAGGAATTTCATTATTTTGTAAGCATTTTCTAATACTATATCAGAAGTTGTAGATTGGGTCAAGTAGTTTAATGCTTTTCTTTCATCAACCTCTAACTTTCTTCCGAATGGGGTTTCTATGAAACCTTCTTTGTAGTGTTCTCTGTATGCATCTTTATTATATAACTTTTCCAGTTCTTTATCGACTGCTTCCGGATTATACAGCCAAGCAAAGAATCTTGCTTTTGTTTCTTTTCTTGATGAACCACCTGTTAATACCTCCTTATTGTATTCATGGATATCATGGTTTGGTTGTTGCTTACCAGAAAGGGCTAATAAAGTTCTTATCTCTGCACCATTTAAATCAAGCTCCAAAAACATGTCGTTTTTTGGTGTAATGTTAGTCCTCTCCTCTTTACTTATGTTCAAGACAGGAAAAGAGCCCTTTTCTGTTGATAATCTTCCTGTTGCAGAAGAAAAAATATCATATTTTACCACTTCTTGTATATTATTTACATTTATTTTTTGTTTTGCAATGTTTGTGGTTAAAACATGTATTTTATGTAAAATATCATAGTCACTAGGTTTTTTAGAGTATTTTGTTATATTTAGCATCGCTTTGTTTCGTAAAGAAAACCATTTGTGCATTAAATGGTCGGGTAAGATATCAAAAAAACACATATCAGAAAAATCTAGCTTTGCTGTGATTGCTGCTTTCTTTTGTGACTTTAAAAGCCCTTGATAAGTTTCCATCATTTCTGGATTGGTGCTGTATTCTGATAACTTTTGTGATTTAGCAAAAATAGACAAATAAGTCATTTTTTCATCATCAAATATAGACGAATGCTTCCAAGCTAAATTTTGCTCTTTCACAAGTTCTTCTATATCTTGAAAATAAAACTTATTTTTAAAATAAACACCAAAGCAATTATCTTCAATATCCAGAGTTTGAACCACCTCTTGGCGGTCTAAGTGAGTTTGGTGTTGGTATAACTCTTGTCGTGTTTGCATTTCTATTCGTTCTTTGCTGTCCTGCTTCATTAGGCATTATAACTTGTTTTTCGTCATTTGCAAATTGAAGCTTAATAATTTTAGCCATTTCTGTGCCGATTATTGATAAAGCCGGTCGCAATCCATAGCTTCTATAAACATTTTTAGATTTTTCAACTATTTCAGTATATCTTAATTCGTCATAAGAGTCAAGCTCTAAAAGCCTAACCATAACTAATAATTCAAGCCATTGCTCTGTATTCAGAAAATCTACCCCGGTTCTGAATACATTTATCTTTTGATAGCTATTATCGTGTGACCGATACTCCATCTTTGTATAATACGGAACATTTAAGACTATTTGGTTATAAATCTTTATCATGAAATCCTGCAAATGAAACAAATCATCCAAGTGTGTCTTTGTTCTGTATATGCTACCTAGTATATCCATTGTTGAATAGCTCTTATGCTGAGGGTCTTTTTCCATCTGCTCTTTAAAATGCTTATCAAAATCTTTATCTCCGCTATCAGTCTCTAATCCGCGGATATATAAACGCATCACTTTACTATCTAAATTTGCTAAAAGCCGCCAAGGAACATTTTTATCAATATAAAATCCAAAATTTGCCGCTTCTTCAATAAAGCACCTAAAATTCAAGCTTTGAACTATCTCGCCTTTATATGTGTCTATCGCGGGTTCCAAATCTGTTAAATCTATCGCCAATCCAGTTGTTCTAATATCATTTCTAGACGAAAGACAGAACCCAGATTTAGTAATGGGGAATGTTTTAAGGTTTTTTCTAAGATGCATCTTCATAGAATCAAGAAAAGTGCTATAACTTCTTATGTTTACATCATTTTGTAAAAATGAAGAATACTTTATTGAGCAATAAGACAGCCAATTTGCATAAATGTTATCAAAACTAACCATACCAGCTTTTGGTATCAAGCCTTGCATATAGGGCGGAAAATCCAAGGTAGAGTTGTTTATTTTTTCTATAAACTTATCTCTTAAATCGCCAAAGGCTTGTGCTACAAAATTTAAAGCACCCACCCCATCAGCATAACCAACAAAATTTCTAGCAGTAGCATCATCTTCAATTGTTGTGACTGGCTCATAATTATCATTTAATAAGCCGTATCCATAGTTTTCATACCATATATCAATCATTCCTGGGAAGTCTACATACTTTTTGTATTTAAGCCTTTCAACATACTCTTGCCTAAGAGAAGAAGTTGTCCCACCTTTAAATTCAATTCTATCGGTCATTTATAGTTCCTCATTTCGGCACTGTTTTTGATGTTGTAACAAGGGTAACCGCATCTGCATTCTGAGTGTTCTTCATCATAATGCTTCTACCATTAACTAGATGATAGATAACCATTCCATTCGGACCTTCTTGTCTGCTTCTAACCCCTTTTAGCTTTTCTACTTTTTCTCTTTCTGAAGCTTCTGTATCAAAGTCTTTTGCAAGTATCTCTGCCATTTCTCTATCTAAGACAAGCATATCCCTTTCGTCGCGAAGCGCTAAAAGATAATTGTAAAACATACCAGAATAATCTGGCATTGATATGCCCAAGTTAGAAACATAAGAAGGCACTGGGTCAGGAGAGCCAATCCCTCCTGTTTCTATTGTTCCTGCTCTTGGTATTCTTTCCTCGCTTTGGTAAGTGCTTTCTCTTTCATCGGCATGGGCTTCATGTGTGCAAGCTAAGCTGGTGGACATAACACCATTACTAACAGAGGTTGTAATTCCGTGTACAATATAGTATCCGCCCAATCCTAGACGATAAGCAGCTGATTTTTTATCTAGTGGATTTCCCATACCTATGGTTCCGGGGTCAACAAATATTTTTGAGCCAGGTATAAAAAGATTATTGCCTATCATATCAATACTAACATTATAAATCATTCTAAGCTCATCATACATCCCAACTTGGTTCAACATAAGCTGTTCTTGCATATAGGGGACATCTATCTTGCTAAAACTAACATTTTTCAAAAGTCCTCTATTTTTGCCGACCTCAAAATGATATATTCCTTTTCGTGAGTCAACTTCTTTGTTTCCGGAACCATTTCTGGAAGTTTCTCTATTTGGAGCCTGCCCTATAATAAAATAATCACACTCCTCGGTTACTTTTGATGGCTCAAATGGTCGCAAGCCACCTGGAACATCTTTTGTTGTGAGCACTGTCTTTTTGGCTGCTGCGGAGCGTAATTTCGGTCCTGTAAAAGTTATACTGGTAAAGTCCGATACTGCCGACACAACACTTGGAGCAATACCAGCTTCTGCAAACTGCTTAGTCGCCATATCTAAAAGACCGCCCTTTCTAAGACAAGCATCAAGAAAGTGTGGAATAACAAATGTGTTTCTTGTTGAATTAACAACATTCTTATACATAAACTGCTGATAAACAGGCAAAGATATTGGAATATCTGCTATATTCATAACTTGACTTTGTACTGATTCTTTTCCTGCTGTTGCTGCATAATACTTAAACTCAAAGTCTAATAAAAGTATTTTATAATTCGCCATCTTGTTGATGGCTTCTGTTATAACATTTTTTATCTTTAACTTATCTGCTTTGCTTTTTTGTGTGAAAGCTCCAAGACCAAGTTTTTCAAGCTCTTCTTTTACTTGTTTTGTGTCTGAATCTTTTATTACTTTTTCAGCCGATTTAAGTGTAGTGTGAACCTTTTTTATAAATCCTTGTAGAATATCGCCAAAGGTAATATAGCTAACTTCTCTTACGGAAAAGTCTACTTTTTTCAATTTACCTTTTAGAGAATCAACACTTGTAGCAAAATCTGGTTTTGGTGGTTCTGATGGCTTTTGCTTGTCTTTTCCTGCCTCTTCTTTCTTTTTATCTGTTGTTTCGTTTTGCGAACCAGAAGAAGTAGCTTTCTTTTTAGCTTCCTTCTCTGAAACAAGAGTTCCCAAAAGTGAATATTCAGCAAAATCACTGCTGCTTACCTCTATTGAGTATATTTTGCCCTCTGAGTCTAAGGCTTCCATAATCTCTCTGCATTGATTTACTTTTTCTGTATTGGCTTTTCTTTTTAGTTCAAGATTTGCCTTTATTTTCTCTTTTTTATCAATTTCT
>Ga0208162_1001240_pt1 | contig 13557 bp, 13 predicted proteins | sample CB_VirMetaG_4_FD_184539 | JGI IMG/M metagenome (GOLD analysis project Ga0208162, IMG submission 184539) | Freshwater to marine saline gradient viral communities from Chesapeake Bay - CB_1508_1M Viral MetaG (SPAdes) (version 4) | ecosystem: Environmental > Aquatic > Marine > Coastal | place: USA... | reverse complement strand
GCTCCAAATGATATTCCATATGTAAATACATTTGAAAAATAATTATTTGTAAAAGTTCTATTTCCAAATTGTAAATAATCTGCACTATTATTATTACTAATAATTTTTTTATCTAATTGTAATTCTATATCACCATTTAATAAAGTATTACCTTCTACTTGAAATTTAAAATTATTAACATTCATATTAGTTCCCCCTACTAAAACAGAACTACTTGAATATATAGGTCTTAATATATCATTTGTTTCATCCCAAAAATTAGTATCTATATTTGATTTTAAATTTTGATAAGTAATTTTCTTTATTGAACTATCACTTTCTTCTAATAAAAATACATCACTATTAACTGGTGTTGATTTTGCAGTTTGTTTATCTATATCTACACTTATAGTTGAGATAGAATTCCCACTTGAAGATACTGATATAGCATCTCCAGCTTGTATAGTATTTACAAATACAGAACTTAATCCATTTAAGCTTCTCACTGACATAATATATTAATATAAAATATATTTTTATTTATAATTAAAATCTAAATATAAATTATAATGCCGAAAAAAAAAGTAGTAAAAAATACCGAAGAAATTACCGAAGTCACCGAAACTTCTACCGAAAACACCATAAACACAAATATGAAAGAAGAAGAAACAATTAATGAAGAAATGCAAAAACCAAAAGTAAAAAGAGAACGATCTGAAAAACAAAAAGCAGCATTCGCAAAAGCACAAGAAGCAATAAAAGCAAAAAGAGCAAAAGCAAAAGAAGATAAAGAAAAAGGTATAACTAAACCTATTGTTGAACCTATATCAGAAAAAGTTGAAGATAAATTAGAAGAAATTAAACAACAAAAAGAACAAATATTAGAGGAAGAACCTGAAATTGAATATGTTAAAAAACCAACAAAAAGAAAAGCAAAAAAAAAGAAAATTGTTATAGAACAAGATAGTAGCAGTAGTGATGAAGAAATTGTTATTAGTAGACGCAGAGGCAGAAAAAAAAAAGTAGAATCATCACCTCCAATTGATATACCTGCTCCATTAGTTGAAGAAAAAAAAGAAATAGTTGAAGATTTAAAACCTCCTGAAGTTCAATATACTCATAAGCAAATGCTACAAGCATTCGGTTTGTGATTATTTATTAACAAAAAATATAGGTTTTTCTCCACTAACTATTTTTACATTTTCAGTTAATTTAAAACTTTTGATATTATCCGTTAATTTTTTAATACACATACTTTTCATTTTATTATATTCACAATATATTTTTAAACTGTTTATACAAATAAAAAAATATAAAAAAAATATATAATATAAATATAATATGGATGAACTTTTAGAAGAAACTGAAATAAAAAATCATGTTACTCCAGCAGTATTTAAATATAAATGTGATGATAAAATGGAGGGGATACCTTATCCATTACCTGATACAATATTTAGAATGGGATTAATAGGTCGTTCAGGTTCAGGTAAAAGTAATTTAGTTCAAGCATTAACACAAGCAGGAGGCAAAAAAAGAATATACAATAAAAGATTTAGTAATGTATTTATTGTATCACCAAGTGGAGCAAGTATGGATAGTCCACCAAAATTACCCAAAGATAGATTTTATAATTCTATAAAAGATTTACCAACTATATTTGATAGATTACAAAATGAAACTGATATGGAGGGGAGAACTTTAATTATATTAGATGATTTAGGGTCTGAAATAAAATCAGGCAGTAGTGAAGAAGCAATAATTTTGAAAAAATTATTCAACAACGGCAGGCATATCGGCAGACCTTTACTGGATGAATTAACAGGTGAACAGCAAGAGAGCGGTGCTATTAGTATAATGATTACAGCACAGAAGATGTCACAATTACCAAGATGGATTCGCCACCAACTCACGCATATAGCAGTATTCGATTGTCGTAATACAAAATCAGAACTAATGACTTTATATGATGAATTTTTTGCATGTGATAAACCTGTATTTAATGAAATAATAGATAGAGTATTTAGTGTGCCTTATAATTTTGTTTTTGTAGATTGTAAAAAATCAAAATTATATAATGGATTTAAATCTGAATTTAATGTGAAATCTAAAAACTTTTTATAAGCTTTTTTTCAAATTTAATTTTATTTTTAAAAGTATGAAAGTTTTAGAATTATTTAAAGGTACAGGTTCTATTACAAATTATTATTCTAATAGTGATGTAGAAGTTATTAGTTTAGATATATTAGAAAAATATAATCCTACTATATGTTGTGATATAATGGATTTTGACTATAAACAATATCCAGTAGGATATTTTGATATTATATGGGCAAGTCCAGAATGTAAAATATTTAGTGTTTTACAACACGCATGGATAAGTAGAAAATGGGGTACAAAAGAGAATTTAGAAATTGAAAGAGAAAAAAATAAAATCTATATAAATAAAAGTATAGAAATTATAAAGTATTTTAATCCTACTTTTTATTTTATAGAAAATCCATTATATTCTGCTATATGGGATTATATAGATGATGAAACTTTTAAAAATAATTATGTAATAGTTGATTATTGTTATTTCGGTTATAATTATAAAAAACCTACAAAAATATTAACAAATAAAATATTAGAAAATAAAAGATGTTTATGTAAAAGTCATAAAATGAAAATAGGATTTTCAACAGATAAATTTAAAAATAAAAATACAACTATAAAGGATAATACAACATTAAATGATAGATATTCAATACCACAAAAACTTTTAGATTATTTATTAAATTAAAAAAAGGGATTGAAAATCCCATCACATTTTCAAAAAATGTTAGTTTTTTTTTATATTATATAATATATGGTCAATATAAAATTAAACGAATTCGATAGAAAAATTTTAGCAAATATAAAACCGTCAGATAAATGGAATAAATTTAAAAATATATTTGTTCTTAATAGTGAAATACAAAAATTAAAAATAGGTAGTTCAAAAGTGGGTACAAAATGTTCACAACATTTAAGAAAATTATCAAATAAAAATATTGTCACATTAGAAGAAATAAGAGATGGTTGTAAAGATTTAATACCAAAAAAACATAAACATGGATTAGCAAAAGATAAAACAAAAAGGGATGTTTTAAAAGAACATACTAAATTAGATATAGGACAAGATAAAGAAAAAGAAAAACCAAAACATAAAAAACCAACAACAACAAAAAAACCATCACCTACACAACAATTAGTTAATTTATTAACAGCACAACAAACAGCAGTTAGGCAACAAACAATAGCAAGTAATATAGCAAAAGTAGATCAAATATTAACTGATAGAAATCAAAATTTAGAATTACCAGATAGGCAGTTGCCAGATAGGCAAGTAGTACAAGTAGTACAACCAACACAAAAACCACAATTACAATTAAGAACACAATCATTAGGAAATCAAGTTCAAGATAATTCTGCAAATTTAAGAATGAGATTATTAGAAGGTAGTTTATTAGATAGAGAAAAAGGTTTAAGTGCTATGCAAAGAAGTTTAGAAAGACAAAAACAGATGGCAAAAGAAAAATTAGATAATGCCTCATTATTAGAATCAGTAGTAGAAGAAAAAGAAAGAAGACAAAGAGTAGGTAGTCAAGTTGTTTCTTATGTAGATAAAGAAAGAAATAGATATAAACAATTAGTTATGGATGGCAGAATGACTCCTTCACAAGCACAACAAAATATACAAAATTTAAATAATTTATATATAAATCATTTACAAAATAGAGAGGCAGAAGAATTACAAAGTAAAAATATTTTACAAGATATAGAACAATTAGAAAGAGAAAAACAATTTAGATTAAGAAATAGAAAAGCTGGTGTTGATAGTGTATTATCAAGATTAAGAAATAGAGAAAGTCAAGAAAAACAAGATAGATTAGTAAATGAGTTAATAATGGATCAAAATGAAAAAAAAATAGAAGATATACAATCTGAATTATTAAGTTCTGTTAGTAGTAGAGCAAAACAAAAAGAAATAGAAGAAATAGAAAGACAAAAACAAACAGAAAATACATTAGAAAATTTACAATTAGGAGTAATGGATAGAACAAGTGGTTTAGCAGAACAACAAAGTATTTTTGAATCTAATTATGATAATCCATTAAGATTAAAACGAGATACAAGCACTTCTGCATTTGATGTTGCGACTGATAAAACTAAATTAGAATTTAAGAAAACTCCAAGTGAAAGTGATGTAGTTTCTGCAACTGGATTAAGTGCAGAGGATATAAAACAAGCACAAAGAGAAAAAAAAATGCAAGAAGAATTAACTGGGGAACAAATTTTTAATAGAAAAGTTAGAGAAAAAACAAGAGTTAGTAGAAGGCAAAAAAGAAAAGAAGCTAAAAAAGCACAAGAATTATTAGAATTACAAGAACAAGAAAAAAAAACAAGTGGTTTAATAGATAGATTAATTCTTGAAACAGAAGAAACTAATGTAGATGTTGATAAATTTAAAAAAGAAATGGCACTAAGGCAACAAGTTGCCAGTGGCAGTGAAACTGCCTTAGAAGAAGTTGCTATGGAGGAAAAGGATACGAAGTATCCAGTGGGTTCTAATGAACCCTTAGATAAACCTGTAAAAATGATGTCACCTGAAGATATAATAGGTAGACCTAAATCTCGTTATGTTATTCAAAGTGGATTAGGTACACCATCAGAAGTTTATGGAAATCCTGATAGTACCTTTTATAATAAAAATTACAAGGATATATTAAATCAATATGTCACTCAATCAAGAAACAGTCCTATATATAATAAACCTATGAAAAATAATTATGCTCAAACATGGGATATAATAAATAAAGTAAAAAATGCAAAAGTATATACTGCAGATAGTAAAACAAAAGATTTAAGGCATAGAAAAGATTATCAAAAAGATTTATTAAAACAATTACACGCAAGAAATGTAGAACAATTAATGGATAGATATTTATTAGAAAAAGACCCAATAGAAAAAGAATATTTTAAATATGCTGGTATAGCAGCAGAACAATATTTTAAATCAGAAAATCCTAATGAAGACCCACAGTATAAACTTTTTAATAAAATAAATAAAAGAGGAAAAGGAGTATCAATATCACGAGAAAAATTTATAGAAGAATCAAAAAAATTAGATTTAGATGATGTAGATAGTAAAAAGTGGGATAGTGAAGCTTCACGATTAAAAGAATTTCATGAAGAATGGGATAATGAAATGAGTGAATCTGCAAAAAGAAGTTATATGGCAGGTTCACGTGATATGTTTTCATCAGGACTCGGACAAGAAGGATTTAATGAATTACCATATTAAAATATTTTATATAATATATGAAAAAAAAATTATTAGAAGTTAAACCCCTTGTAAATGAAGAAGAAAATAAAATTGAAAAGAAACGCCCTAAAAGGTTAAAAGAGCAGGACTTAACAAAATTAAAAGATAAAAATATGTTATTAGCAATATTCGGCAAAGGATATATTGAATATTTAAATCGTAATAGATAATATATATTATGTTATACAATACTTTAAAATTTTTTGTAGAAGATTTTAGATATAAAATAAGAGAATATTATTATGAATTTTACTTTAATTATTTGTACTATTATAAAATTGTATAAATAAATACTTTTTTTTGTAATATATATATATGAGTGAAAAAACACGTGGTGATGTATTCATTACAATTAGAAGTAAAGATTTAACTAATTTAAATACAGAAGGTTCTATGGGTAGATTTGTACTATTTGAAAATATTATAGCAGATGTAAATGAAGTATTAAGTGTATCTTGTGTATCAGCTATTATCCCTAATAGTTTTTTAAATATATCTGCACATAATAATAATAATAAATTAAGATTTGCAGAACAGGCAGGTGGTGGTGAACAAACTATTACTATTGCGGATGGTTCATATGATATATTAGAATTGAATACAGCAATAAGTGGATTAATGAATGTTGCTTCTCCTAATGGATTAACTTATACTTTTACATATAATGAGATTACAAATCAAGTCACAATTAAAAGTAATAATCCATCAAATAATACAGCATTTAATTTTTTAGGAACTGATACTTGTAGAAGATGTTTAGGATTTACACAAGGAGAATTTACTATTAGTGATTCAACAGGTATTACATCTGATAGAACTGTTGATATAACAGATGGTCGTAATAGTATATTTATTAGATTGCCGAGTTGTAGTAATAATAAAATAATTGAATCAAGTAGTGGTAAATATTCAAATATAGTAAGTCAAGTCCCTATTACATTATCAAGAAATACATTTTTTACATATGAACCTACAAAAGCATTTGAATGTGAATTAACACAAAAACAAATAAATTTTATTGATGTTAAAATTACTTTTCAAGATGAAAATGAAAATGTTAATTTTGTAAGGGGTGACTGGGAGATAAATTTAGTTATTTCGTTTAGAAAAATACCATTTACTGAAAGAGAAAAACATAAACATACTTTACAAAAAGCAATTTTAGACAAAGTATCTCAATTTCATCAAAATATAATGGATAATACAATAAAACAAAATAATTTGAATGAATTTTTTAAAAAAAATATATTAGGTAGTAATATAAATGAGTAGTTTAACTCCAGAAGAATTAAGGATATTAAGATTATTTCGTAGTGAAATTCAATATACACCTACAAGAGAGACACTAATGAAATATCATAAATATAAATATGATCCTTTCGCACAATATGAACAAGCAAAAAAAAAAGAATCAGATAGAAAAGAAAAAACTGATGATGGTTATGAAGTATTAGGACACGGATATAAAGGATTTATGATGGCTCATTTATTAAAACCATCACATAGTGGATTAACAGTAGATGAAGTAGAAAAAGCACAATTAGCAAGGGCAGGTAGGGAATATTATGAAAAAGGATTAGGGGCAGCAGAACAATATTTATCACAAAAAAACAGTCCATATAAAATAGATGGTGAACTTTCTAATAATGAAGCATTAGTAGTTGTTAATAAAGAAGGAAAACCAGAAATGGCATTTAGAGGAACTGATAAATCTAATTTTCAAGATTTAAAAACTGATGCTGCTATATTATTTGGTAAAGAAGCTGAAACAGAACAATTCAAAGAAGCAGATGATTTAATACAAAAAGTAAATGAAAAGTATGGAATGATGCCAGAACATTATAGTGGATTTAGTTTAGGTGGTGCTAAATCATTACATTTCGGACAAAAATATAATACTCCTACAACTAATTTTAATCCTTTTATGGGTAAAAATTTAACAAAAAATATTCAAAATACAAGTGCTTTACAAAAAGTAGTTAGAACTGTAAATGACCCTGCCTCTGTAGGATTAGCATTAAGTGATGAAGCTACACATCCTTCATGGAGAGTAAAAAGTGTTTTACCTTTAAAAAAAAATACTTTAAATCCTATTGCTACACACCATTTAGATAATTTAACTAATGATGATAATCTTGAAAGAACTACAGATAATATGTTAGATTATCAAGTTAAAAGTATTAATGCTGGAATGAAATTAGCAGAATATGAAGATTTAAATACAGCAATAGAAGCAGTAAATGCTGGTAAATCATATGCACAATGGTTAAATGAAGACCAGAAAAGTGTAAATGATAGTTTTTTAAAAGGTGATGGTTCTTATGGATTAAAAGGAAATAGACATATACCAGAAGGAAAAGCTATGAGAGCGTGGGTTGATGCTGGAGGTGAATTTAATGCTGATGAAGCTGTATATATAAATCAGTTAATGAAAGGTCAAATACCTACACAACCTACAGTTCAAAAATTAGGTGGTGGAGGTGAAGGAGCATCAGTTAAACCTGTCCCTGTTGAATTAGTAGGTCCTCCAGAACCTAAAACTCAAAAATTTGAAAGTAAATTTAGAGAACCAAAAATAGGTGGAAGTCCTTTATTACCTGAAACAAAATTAAAAATGTTTGAAGCTCGTGGTGGTATGCCTCCTATACAAGAAGACGGAACTGTGACTGGATTATATGGTGAAAGAAAATTTATTGAACCAGAAAAAAGAGCAGACTATAATAGAATGAGAGAATTATTTAATAAAGGATTAGGAAAAACAAAAGAAATTCAACAACAATATAAATTTGAAAAAAATATTAGGCAAAGAATGAAAGCAATATCAGAAGGAAGTCCACCACCTGAACCTCCACCTACTATGAGTGAAGATGAATTATCACAACGAAATGATATGATTACAGATGCTACATTAAAAGCACACAAGAATAATGAAAAAGGTTTAACTGAAATAGAAAGAAACGCATTTGTTGTGGAAGATATAGACGATAGAAAAGATACATTAGATACAGCAAAAGAAGAATTTGATTATCACAATGAAAGAGCAGCCTCACTAGGAAAAGGAATGGATGCAGCAGGAATAGGAGACCAGTTTATGAATAGTGTACATCCTACGAATTTAGCAGTAGGACTTTTAGCAGGCGCGGCTACAGAAAAAATAAGTAAATATACAAAAATAGATACAATGCCTATGGTGCCTCGTGATACAGTTAAAGGTGGAATTTCTGGTGCTATAACAGAAAAATTTGCTTCTGGATTAACAGGAAGAGCAATGACTGCGAAAGGATTAGGACTTAATATAGGGGCAGGTGCAGCAGCATATTTAGTAGGAGATGTTACTGATTTAGGTGTAGAATATGGATTGAAAAAAGCAGGTGCTAATAAGGATACACAAGAAGCATTAGGAGATATTTTTTCTGGGACTGCCAGTGGAGCTACTTATGGAGGCATAGTAGGAGGTCCTGAAGGTGCCGCAATAGGAGCGTTAGTAGGCACTGCTGGAGGAGCTGCTGGATATGGATTAAAAAAATTAGGAGCAACAAGTAAAACAGCAGCAGAAGTTGAAAAAGCAGTTGATTATGGATTAACTGGAGCTGCCATAGGTGGCACTGTAGGAAGTTTTATACCAGTTGTAGGCACTGGTATCGGTGCCGGAATAGGTTTTGTAGCAGGAGAAATAGGATATGGCTTATCAAAATTATTTTAATTAAAAAAAAATATATAATATATTATATAATGAAAACACCGAATATTTTTAATATTCTATTTAGAAGTGCTGATAGTGCTAATGCTACATTACCTCAAAGTTGTAATTATAATTTAGGAAGTGTATTACAAAATGCCCCTAATTTAATTAATTTTCAAAAACAGGCATATTGTAAAATAAAAGTAAGATATTTTTCTATAAAAGCAGTTCATGGTGCTGGAAATCCATTACAAAATATAGGAACTATTGAAATAAGATTAAATGTGCCTAATCCTAATACATTACATACACGACCAGCAACTTCTAAACATAATATGGAGTCAAGTTCTTTAATAGGAGTTGTACCGACAGAAGATGCAGGTTTTACACACGGCAATGCTGCATATGACAATGAATATTTTTATGTAGCAAATCCATTTCAAGGAGATATAAATATATCATTATTTAATGCTGGGGATGGAAATTTAATAGAAGATTTAACTAATAATCATCCTTATGTTTTATTATTAGAAGTATGTTTTGATGATAATCCAGCACAAGTAAATGATAATAGTGGAAAATTAAATACTAATATGGTTGACTATAATTTAAATGGTGGATACAAATATTAAAAAATTAAAAAATTATTTTCAAGGGCAAAAAAATTTAATAAAAAATCAAAAAAAATAAAAATTTTTTTTTAATTTAATTTTAATTTAATTTTAATTTATTTTTTTAGTTTAAAATTATTTTCTATATTAATATTATAAAATGGAAAACGATAGTATGACCCCATCTGTTTTAAGATATAGCGATCAAATACCTCAAATGAGTCCTCAAATGGATTTACAATATGTTACTCTAATCCCATCGAATGGTGCTTCTTTCTCCGCTAATCAGGAGATACGTGTGCCTATCAACGTCCCTGCTGATTCATTCTGTGATATGAAAAAAGCATATTTCAGATTTAAAGTCACACACCCTACTGCTGCTGGAACAAATGATTCAGGTATTCTTATGGACCCATATGCTGGTATTGCATCTTTTATTTCTACATTTAGAGTTGTAAGTGGAACAGGTGCTTTATTAGAAGAAATCCAGCACTATGATGCTCTTTGTGCTATAATGAGAATTTATGAAAATATGGATGTAGTTTCTACAAGAAGAGCAGTCACAGAAGGAACAACACAAACTCCACTTACTGCTGTTTCTATTAGTCATACTACAGGTGTACCCCTATCAGATGGTGTTGGAGGCAAACAAAAAATCGCAGGGACACAATCAAGAATTTATTGCCATGAACCTGTATCCGCAGTTTTTAATGCTGATAAATTAATGCCATTTGGTTATACACAAGGCACTTCATATGTATCTTTACAATTAAACTCTGCTAATGGTGCTGTATGCCAGTTCAATAATGCTTCTAATAGTGCTGCTGCTTGGACTATTAGTGAAGTTGAATTAGTAATGCCAGTATTAAGACCTGGACCTGAATTTGCTAATAATTTTAGAACTTTAATACAAAGTGGATTACCTATTAATATTCATTCTGTAGGATTTCAAAATAGTCAGCAGAATATTGCTGAAAATGCGACTGGTATGGAAACTATTACTTTCTCCACAAGAAAACGCAGTGTTAAATCTGTATTGACAGCATTAAGGATAAACTCTTCATTATCCAGTATTGTAATGAATTCTTCAAGTGGTTTTAAAACTAATGACTGTGTAGATTACCAGTATAGTGTTGGAGGAAAGCGTATACCCAGTGCTCCCATAAAAGTACAAATGGATGATAATGGATATGATGGTGGTAGTTTATTAAATAATACATTACAAGCACTCGGACACTATAATTCTAATTTAAGAGGATTTAGTGGTGATTTTGATACAGCAGGAGGTAAATTTTTAGTAGCAGCAGCAGAGGATGATACTTTAAGTTCAAAAGCGGTATTTGCTCTTGATTTAGAAACATATGGTGAAGGTTTATCAGGGATGAATCTCGCAGGTCAGGGATTACCATTAGTTCTACACTTGAATAGTGGAGGTGATGCTGGTAGAGCATCCACTGATGGTGCATTAATTGCTGATTTATATGTTGTTCACGATGTTATATTTACACTTGACGGTGTAAGTGGCACTCTTTCTGCCTCCTCGTAAAACTATAATAAAAAATAAAACTTTTAAAAAGTACAATATATAATATATATAATGAATTTGGATAAAGAAATTATAAAAGTATTGTGGAATAGCATAATCATATACAGACAAAGATGTCTAAATCACCCAGAATTAAGTGAACATATTAAGAACGACAAAGAATGCAAAGGGGATGACGATTATGAATATTTTATTATGTTATATTTAATTCAGGCATTTACAAGAGAAGAGAAAGGTGTATCTATTATCTATAATAAATTAGTAAATGCTGGTATAGATAAAAAGAAGGCAAACAACTTTATATATTCTATGCTTAAAATGAATTATAAATGTGATAAAGGACTCTTCTCATGGAATGAGATCGATGAATTTAACATAGACCCTGATAAAATAAAAAAAACCACAACTAAATATAAATTCTTTTGAAAAATTAAAAAATTATTTTCAGGTCAAAAAAAATTAGGGTAAAATATATAAAAATAAAAATTTTTTTTTTATAATAATGTAATTTAAAAGTAAAAAATTATATTTAATAATATATTTTATTTTATGAATATAATAAAAGGTGATATAAATGAAGAAATAAAAAATATAAATACTGATTCAATTGATTTAATTTATACAAATCCACCATTTAATACAACAGAGAATGAATGGGATATAGCATTAAATTGGAAAGTTTTATTTGAAGATATGTGGAGAGTTTTGAAACCTAATGGAGTAATTATTTTGCATTGTGCTATACCATTTACATATGAATTAATTAAAATAGAAAAACCTAAATATCATTATATATGGATTAAGGATAGTCCTACAAATTTTTTTCATGCTAAAAAACAACCATTAAGACAAGAAGAAGAAATTTTAATATTTTATAAAAAAAAACATACATATAATCCTCAAATGATAGGTGATACATTTTATAAACAATCTACCTGTGGAAAATCAAAATACTATGGAAGTAGGGGAGAAATTAAAAAAGAAACTACAGAAGGGCATTATGGAAAATATCCTAATAATATTTTAAATTTTAAAAGACATATTAGAGGATTTAGTACAAGGTCAAATGAATTAGTGGATTATTTTATAAAAACTTATTCTAATGAAGGTGATACAATTTTAGATTTAACTTGTTATAATGCTCTTACAGGACATAGGTGTAAAATATTAAATAGAAACTATATAGGTGTAGATTTAAATCCTGTAGAATTAAAAAATTAAAAAATTATTTTTAGGTCAAAAAAATTTAGGGTAAAATATAAAAATAAAAAATATTTTTTTTTGAATTGAAAATATAAATAATATATTTTTTAACTATTTAACTATTTACATCATCTAATTCATCTAATTTATATAAATGTTTTATTTCAGTATGAAAATGTCTTACTCTATAACTTGGAAAAACATAAAACTCTGCAGAAACATATTTTAATAATCTATAAACATTTATAATATTTTTTTTATTTTTTGTAAATTTTTCAAATAAATCATCATTAATTTCTCTATTGCTGAACCATAAATATTCTCTAAAATCATAATTAATATATGGAGCGGAGGGTAATTTTTTACATCTATAATTTTTAATAGTTATATTTTTTATATCATTTTTTTTAAATTGTTTTTTTTGTCCACAATCATTCGTCGTTTTTATTATTTTATTACAAATTTTATCAATTTTATATCTATATAATGTATAATTATTAAAATATATTTCATTATTCTTAATTAATTCTTGATTAGGATAATAAATAGAATCAAAATCATTGCCATCTAATTCAATTGTGGATTCTTCATTATATTTTTTTACTTCATAATATTCACGGTAATAATTTATAATTTGATATTTCTCAATCATAAAATTAATCCCACTCATGTAATAATCATTAATATCATTATAAATCTTATTTGGATTATCGATTATTTGTTTTAACAAACAAAATTCATTTATAAATTGAAAATTATAATTATGGAGCAATATAGACAGAATATGATTTTCATAAATATCTAAACTGATATTAATTTTATTCTTCTTAATCAATAATAATAAATAATAAATGTTTTCATTTAATCCTCTTATATTAAATTCTAAAATATTAAATAATTTTATAGTGTCATCATAAAAACCATCAGTTTCCATTTCTGGTAATTTTTGTTTAAAAATTTTATTCATAAAACTAAATCTAAATTTATAATCGGATTTTGTCATTTTAAGAAGTTGATGGGACATTTTTTTAACTTAAATATATTTTAACAAAAATCAATTTTATAAAATGTTGATAGTGTTTAAAATTATGGAGAAATATAAAAAAAAAATCGCCCTTGCTAAAAACGCCCACAGAAAATAATATTCTCCTACGCGCCCTGATAAAAAAAAAAATATTTTTTTTTTTTT
>Ga0208162_1001239_pt1 | contig 13560 bp, 18 predicted proteins | sample CB_VirMetaG_4_FD_184539 | JGI IMG/M metagenome (GOLD analysis project Ga0208162, IMG submission 184539) | Freshwater to marine saline gradient viral communities from Chesapeake Bay - CB_1508_1M Viral MetaG (SPAdes) (version 4) | ecosystem: Environmental > Aquatic > Marine > Coastal | place: USA... | reverse complement strand
TTAAGCTTTCCCAACAATTAGGATTAACAATAGATGAAGCTAAACCATTGTTTGAGAAGTATCATCAACGTGTACCGTTTGTACGATCACTCGCACAAGAATGTAGTAAGGCTGCTAGTACTCGTGGATACATAAGAACTTTACTTGGCAGACAAAGACACTTTGATCTGTGGGAACCGTCAGATTCTAGAAACAAGTGGCCAAACAAAGAGATACCACTATCATATGATCAAGCACTACGTGTATGGGAAGGACGACCATTGAGACGTAGCTTTACACATAAAGCACTTAATGCACTAGTCCAAGGTTCATCTGCTGATATGATTAAGAAAGCTATGATTGATCTACATGAAGCAGGTATCATGCCACAAATTACTGTACACGATGAGATAGATTTTTCATTTAATAATAATCAAGACCTAGTCATGGCACAAGAGATTATGGAGAACTGTGTCAAGCTACATGTACCATTAAAAGTAGATGTAGAGACTGGTCCTAACTGGGGAGAGATAAAATGAAGGAAAAAGATTTTTGGAGATCAATACAACCTAAATTAAATGGTCATGTAAATCGTGTAGAAAATATAGCTGGCTCTGGTATACCTGATGTCAACATATGTCACAACGGTATTGAGACTTGGGTAGAACTAAAGGTAGCTAAGGGTAATTACTTGCTGTTTGAATGGTCACAATTAAGCTGGTTTAAAAACAGAGGACAAGAAAAAGGTAGAGTAAAAATTGTAGCTAAAGATAAAGAAGATATAATTATAGCTGATGCAGATAATATATTACGTTGTGAACCTAGACGTAAAGTAAAAGCAGGAATTTTGATCAGTGATATACGTGAATTAAAAAGATATAGTAAACCATATGATTGGCAAAAAATAAATGATAGCATTTCATTTTGGTAATACCATATGATATAATAAATTAATAATAAATAATTATTAGAAAGGAGAAATATACAATGACTGTATATGTAGTACAAGAAGTAAAGAATATTAATTTATTACCTGCTACCGAGTTTGGTGATATTGAAATACTCTTACCACCAGGACAAGTGGCTTTCTCAACAGCACCAACAGTGAAAAGACTATTTAATAATTTACGTAAGTTTACATCTGACGATTACTTATTAATGGTTGGCGATCCTGCTGCTATAGCTATAGCAAGTGCTGTTGCTAGTCATATATCCAATGGTAACATGAAGTTACTCAAGTGGGATAAACAAGAGAGAAAATACTTTGTTGTCAAGGTAAGTATCTCTGGAGGTAAATGATGTCTATTAAAGATGATCAATTAAAGACTGTAAGTAAACTAGCTGAGTATCAGTTAATACTAGAAAATAAGATTAAGGCAGCTGAAGAAGATCTGTCTACTCTTAAAGAACAGTATAAACAAGTATCACAGACTGATCTGCCAGAAGCATTAGCTGAGACAGGTTTATCTGAAATAAAATTAACTGACGGTAGTAAAATATCTGTTCAGCAATTTTATAATGCTAGTATTCCTAAAGATAATATAGATGAAGCATTCACATGGTTACGTAACAATGGACATGCTGATCTTATTAAGAATACAGTTGCTTGTAATTTTGGACGTGGTGAAGATGCTGAAGCTCGTGCGTTAAAAGATACGCTCAATAAAATTGGTCTCTCATTCACTGAAAAAGTAGGTGTACACCCACAGACATTAAAAGCGTTTGTGCGTGAACAAGTAGAGTCTGGCCAGAACCTGCCCCTGGACTTACTCGGTGTTTATATCGGGCAGAAAACAGTAATCAAAGGAGGTTAACATCATGGCTCGTGATGTAACAACTAAGAAAGAGCATCTACCCTCTGAAATTAATTTTGCCGAGGATGCTAATGTAGGATTTGAAGATCTTACACAGCAAGATGTTGCTATACCATTTTTTGTTTTATTACAAAAGATGAGCCCACAACTAGATAGCGTTGAGGGTGCAAAGGCTGGTCAAGTATTCAATACTGTGACTGAAGAAGTTTGTGACGAACTGAAGGTAATACCGTGTGCTTATAAGAGAGAGTTTGTAGAGTGGACTCCACGTGAGCAAGGCGGTGGTTTGGTGGCACAACATAGTATTGATAGTGAAGCTGTCCAAAAAGCAACGCGCTCTGCCGACGGTAGATTAATATCGACTGCTGGTAATTGGCTCGTTGAGACTGCCTACCATTTTGTGTTAGCAATAACTAAGAATGGTTTAGAACGTGGATTAGTTACCATGACTAGTACTCAACTTAAGAAGAACAGACGTTGGAACAGTCTCATGTCTGGGATTAAGTTGAAAGACACTAATGGTAATTCATACACACCAGCGAGATATAGTCATATCTATAAACTTACATCATCACAAGAAAAGAATGATAAAGGTTCTTGGTATGGCTGGAACATCGAGATGGAATCTCAAGTTCTACAACAGGACATGTATAGTGCTGCTAAGGAATTTGCAGAGTCTATACAATCAGGTGACGTTAAAACAACTGCTCCTGTTCAGGAAGAAGAAAAACAGCACTTTTAATTAAGTGCGGGGCACCGGGTTTTTTACTCATATTGTTTTCCTCGGTGCCCTTTGAGGGATTATAATGAATAAAGAATTTAATGAATTATTTGCAGGTCTTACTCGTGCTCATGGTGAGTATACACTATCAGGCACACAAAGATCTGATGGCAAACAGCAAGGTAGAGCTACCACTGTAAGACAAGATGTAACACTAGACAAATGGGATTTACATCTTAAAGGTAAAAAAGGTTTAGGAATTATACCTATCAATGATGACAGTAAATGTAAGTTTGGTGCCATTGATGTTGATACGTATAAAGATTTAGATTATAATAAGGTGCTAGAACAAGTTAGCAAACTATCCCTCCCACTATATCCTTGTCGATCTAAATCAGGCGGTGTCCACTTATATTTATTCTTGTCTGAGTGGACACCTGCTAAACTAGTACAAGATAAATTAAAAGACTTTGCATCTGCATTAGGTTTTGGAGGCTCTGAAATCTTTCCAAAGCAAACAGAGATACTAGCAGATCGTGGTGACATAGGTCAGTGGATTAATATGCCATACTTTGGTGATGAACGCTGGTGTGCAGATTATACACCACAACAATTTATAGAACATGTAAAACCAATAACAATAGCAGACCTAGAAAAAGTTAATATAAAAGTAAAAACAGAATTTGACGACGGTCCTCCTTGTATACAACATTTAGCTACACAAGGTTTTCCTGCTGGTACCAGGAACAACGGCCTATTTAACATAGCTGTATATTGTCGTAAGAAGAATCCTGACACATGGCAAGCAGACGTAGATACATATAACATAAAGTATATGGATCCACCACTAGCAAGTACTGAAGTACAAGCTGTAATGAAATCAGCTAATAGAAAAGATTATCACTATACATGTAGTAAAGCACCTATTGCACCTTATTGTAATGCTGCTGTGTGTAAGTTAAGAGCTCATGGTATTGACGGTGGTAATGACATGCCAACAATACATAGCTTAACTAAGTTTGATAGTAATCCACCTATCTGGTTTTTAGATATCGAAGGTGGTGGTAGACTAGAACTAGAGACAGATGACCTACAAAATCAAAGACGATTCCAAAAGAAATGCATGGAAAAGTTAAACATGCTACCAAGTAAAATGTCTGAACAAGCTTGGACAAAACTTATAAATCATCTTATGGATAACTTAACTGTTATACCTGCACCTGTTGATGCTAGTCCTATTGGTCAGCTCATGGAACACATAGATCGATTTGTAAATGGTAGAGCACAAGCACGTAGTAAAGATGAATTACTATTAGGTAAACCATGGACTGAAGATAATAAACATTACTTTAGAATGTCAGATCTTATGGCTTACTTTGATCGTATGCATTTTAGAGATTATCGTGTACATCAAGTTACTGCTATACTAAAGAACAATGGTGCCGAGCATCACTTCTTTAATCTCAAAGGTAAGGGTACTAACTGCTGGTCAATACAAAAGATTGCACACCATGATGGTAAATTTAAATCACCAACGGAGCTGGACAAGACAGATGAGATCCCGTTCTGATTGGAATATAATATTTGGCCCACCTGGTACTGGTAAGACTACTGAATGTATGGAATTAGTAAGTAACTTACTTGATCAAGATGTAAATCCAATACGTATAGGTTACATTGCATTTACTAAGAAAGCAGCTACTGAAGCTAGAACAAGAGCTGTACGTGATTTTAATTTTACTAAAGATGACATGCCATACTTTCGTACAATACACAGTCTATGCTTTATGCAGCTAGGTATCATACCATCACACATGATGCAGCCATCTCACTATAGAGACCTAGGTGAAATGCTTGGTATTGAAGTAGGTGGTAATAAACTTAACGATGAGATATATAGTTTATCTGCTCCTGTAGGTGATAGACTATTATTCTTAGATAACTTAGCACGTATTACAGAACAAAGTATAGATGATATCTATGAATCAGTTGTAGACGATGATATCGATATTGATGAATTAAAGCTAGTATCAACTAGTCTAAAAAAATACAAACAGAAGTTTAAGCTGTTAGACTTTACAGATCTATTAGAAATGTTCATTGACCATGGTGTATGTCCTAAGCTACATACACTAATTGTAGATGAAGCACAAGATTTATCGAAACTACAATGGCGCGTAGTTCATACACTAGCCGAATATGCTGATAACATTTATGCAGCCGGTGATGATGATCAGGCTATTTATCGTTGGGCAGGGGCTAGTGTAGAAAATTTCATGGACTTACAAGGTAACAGGAAAGTATTAAATCAATCTTATCGTGTACCTCAAGAAGCACATAAGCTAGCTAATACTGTACTTAACAATATAGGTATACGTGTACCTAAAACGTTTAAACCATCTGATATTAAAGGTGAAGTAAATTATCACTTTGCTGTAGATGATTTAGACTTAAGCCAAGGTACCTGGCTATTACTAGCACGTAATGCATTCTTACTTAAAGAGTATAAACGTATCGTAGAAATGAATGGTTATGAAGATGATGAACGTATTGTTATCAGTACGATACACGGTGTCAAGGGTGGTGAAGCAGATCATGTAGCAATTATAAGTGACATGGCCTACCGATCCTACAAATATATGGAAAGATTTCCTGATGATGAACATCGAGTGTTCTACGTGGCTATAACACGTGCAAAAGTATCAATCCATATCATCCAACCTAAATCTCGGATTTATTATGAAATATAATCACCTTAAACATACTAAAATGGACGGCAATAACTATGTCACATATTAACATATATCCATTTAAAACCCGTCCATATTCTCATCAGAGGGAGGTCTGGGAGCTTTCTAAGGATAAGACTGAGTTTGCATTGTTCATGGAGATGGGAACAGGCAAATCTAAGGTAATAATTGATACAATCGCGTATCTCTACGACTCTGGTCAGATCGATAACGTATTGATTGTAGCTCCTAAGGGTAACTATCTAAACTGGATTAACAGTGAGATACCTACTCATCTACCTGATCATATACAAACACAAATAGCTTACTGGTCTGCTAGTCCTAAGAAGAAAGAACGTATTGCTTTAGATGCAATCATGACACCAACACCTGATCTTAGAATATTAGTAGCTAACGTTGAAGCATTTAGCAGTACTAAAGGTACTAAGTTTATAACTAGCTTTGTTGATTGTTCACGATGCTTTGTATGTATCGATGAATCAACTACCATTAAAAACCCTGGTGCTATACGTACTAAGAATATACTTAAACTAAGTAACAAAGCTAAGTACCGTAGAATACTAACAGGTGAGCCTGTAACTCGTAGTCCACTAGATGTATACACACAATGCCAGTTCTTAGATCCAGCTCTATTAGGTTTTAGTAGTTACTATAGTTTTAGAAACCGCTATGCTATTATGGTTGACATGCACAAAGGACCAAGGTCATTTAAGAAAGTTGTAGGTTTCCAGAGACTTAATGAGTTATCTGATACTGTAAAAGCATTTAGTTATAGATGTAAGAAAGAAGATTGCCTAGACTTACCTGACAAGATCTATGAACAACGATTCATTGAGCTTACATCTGAACAACGTAAACTATATAAAGAAATATCTGAACAAGCATTTACAGAACTTAATGGTGAAGCTCTTACTATTACTAATGTACTTACATCAATGCTAAGACTACATCAAATCACATGTGGTCACTTTAAATCTGATGATAATAAATTATTAGAAGTTAAGAACAATAGACTTGATGAGCTTATGCAAGTACTATCTGAGACAGATGATAAGGTTATTATCTGGGCTACATATGTAGCAGATATACAAGCTATATCTAAACTTCTACACTCTGTTTATGGTGAAGATAGTTATGTAGAATATTATGGTGCAGTTACTAATGATGATAGACAAGAAGCTGTACGTAGATTTCAAAATGATGAATCATGTAGATTCTTTATTGGTAATCCTCAGACTGGTGGTTTTGGCCTGACCCTCACAGCTGCCAGTTCTGTTGTATACTATTCTAATAGTTATAACTTAGAACATAGAATACAATCAGAAGACCGAGCACACAGAATAGGTCAACAAAAACCAGTAGTATACGTAGACTTAATTTGTCTGAACACTGTTGATGAGATGATTGTAAAAGCATTACGATCTAAAAAGCAAGTTGCTACCCAAGTAATGGGAGAACAATGGCAAGAATGGTTAAAAGTAAAATAAGCTCTATCCAGCTTATCTTTGGTGCTTGCCAATAAGTTCTAAAGTAATTAGGATACCCTATAACTAGTACCACAAATATTATAGCAATAGCAGTTATGTAATCCATTCTTTTATCTTGTTACACATTGATTTAGGTAATGGTAGTTGTTTCATTTCTTTTATCCATGTCTTATCTAGTACAAGACTACCATCAATATCTACTTGTGTTTCATCACCTGATAGATGTGAAACGATTGTAATTGTCTTTTCATTCTCTGCAACTACTACACCTATTGAAATACAATCACCAAGTTTAGATCTTAGATCTCTGATATTAGTCCAGCCACTGGTAGGTGAGATAGCATCCTCCCAGTTAATTATGACTAATCTTGGTAAATTCCTCCTTGCCATAGTATTGTGTCTTTGAGTGTTTGTTCATCCAGTCTTTACGACGTTTTACAATCCTGCAGCTACCTTTCTCCAGGTCTACATATAGTAATTGTACACCTAATTCTCTTGCTTTGGCACTGACAATTCTACTTCTGATGCTACCATCCTTATATCTAGATACTGTCTTTACATCAATTAAGATCTGTTTGCCTGTCTTCTGGTGGATTGCGATCATATCGATCGGGCCCTGAGGTGCACGGTTCTTGAATACCCAATACCCCTTACTGATCAACCAAGCTTCAGCAAATGCCTCGGCTAAATGACCCTTATCAGAGTGCTTCATCGTCTAACAAGTGAACCGCCAAAATATAATCCGATGATACTAGATACAACGTGAGTATCTAATGGTGTAATGACTAACCCTTCAAGAGGTTTCCATTGTGTCATATCGACATCTGAACCGAAGATCCAGAATCCTTGTTGTACTGTCTCTGTATAACCAACGTAGATAGGTAGTGTCGGATCAATAAATGGAGCGAGCTTAGGAAGAACTATGATCGACACTACACACATAAGTGCTATCCATCTACGAGTATTCTTTGTAAATGCATCTGTAACTTCTCTTGCTTTATCTATCTGCTGTGCTGCAAATTCAGATCTTTGTAGTAATAGTTTTTGTTCATCAGCACGATCTTTGGCTTTCTGAGCCATGATACTTAGCACACCGCCTAAGACGGTAGACGCAAGCATCGAGATTAATTCCATTGGGATCATTTCATTAAATTATATAGTAATGTTCCTAGACTTCCTACCCAGACAACAAAACCAATTACACCTTTTGATTTATTTATTAATGCTGTTTGATCATCAACCTTAGTTTCTAGTCTAACTAGCCTATCATTCATTGAATCTATTCTTTCAGCTAGTTGTTCTAAGGTTACTTTCATTAACTTAGTTCTTCTGCTGTTGGTTGTGTTTCAGTTGGGTGATTCCATTCTTTGATGTATGGACCTTGACCATTGCTATCATCTTGTAAAACTATTGTGCCTGTATCAGGCATAAAGTCATCTATCGTTAAATTTGGTCTTAATTCTAATATCTTTTCTACTAATGTCATTATGTTGCACTCACTAAAAAACCTTGAAATGTAACAGTAGCACTTCCAAATACTCCTGTATTCGTAGCTACTCCATAATTATGATATGACCAAAACTCAACATAATCAGATGAGCCATTTAAGTGTAACAATGCACTAGTTTGTGTTGATGATTGAGAGGCAGATGAGCTTCCTTCAAAACCTGTATCATTTACACTATTCTTATAGATTCTTGCTACTAGCACTTTACCATCACTTGTTCCTGTATATCTAACCATTCCTTTAATATAATAATATCCTGCTACATTGGGAGTAAACCTAGAAATTGATGTGTCATAACAACTTGCTGTATCAAACACTTCTGTATCAAATGATATTTTAGTAAATACGTTACTTGTTACTGATTGAGCAGATGATTGATATGCTCTAAATGCAGGTCCAACAATTCCAACTGTACCTGTAGTTGCAGGTAAAGTAAGAGTATTAGTTCCTGCTACAGCAGGTGCTGAGATTGTTATTTCACCACTCGTATCACCAGTTAATTTTATACTTGCCATTAGTCTGCTTCCTCTGGTGTGTTACCTTGTGCTACCCATTCTAAATATTCTTGGTAGTCTGTGTTATCTTCTGACATTGGAATAAATGCCATATCTTTTTTCCTACAAACGATTGTAGGGTTGCCTAATGAATTATTATAAAGTTTGTATTCTGCCATTTATAACTCCGCATTTACATCTATTGTTGCATCAGTTGTTCCATTGTCTAATAAAACAGCACCATGACCTATAGTAAAGCCTGAAACTGCACAATGACAAAAGAATCCATGTAAACTTGACCCTGCACTACCCAGACTTGTTGGAGCTTGTGTTTTATTTCCTGCTTGTACTAAAAAATTACTTGCACTTGCAAGTGTAATGGTTGCATTTGCTCTTTTAACAGTTGAGTACCTAACATCAACACGAGCCTGAGTTGAAACAAAACAAACTCCTGCACCGAATGTATCACCACCACCACTTGTTGTAATTCTTTCAAAATACCTCATACATCTCATCAAGCTTGTACCTCTATCTTCAAACTGAAATGGTGGTATGCTGTTAGCATCAAATGCTCCTACTTCTAGTTGAACACCTGTTATGTACCAATCATTAGATGTGCTGTCTGCTAGGTTTACTTGTCCTACTGCTCTGTTTGCATTTGTGCTTGATGCCCATGATGTATTTAATGTTCCTGATGTAAAGTCACTTCCTGCACCTAACCAAAAAAACAAATATAAACTTAATTCATTGTCATTATCTAATGCACCTGTGGTATCTCCTGCAAATGATACTACTTTTTTCTCCCAAGTATTTGCACTAGATATTGTGTATGCTTGTGATATTTGTCTTAAGTTATCACCATCAACCAATTCTAATATGTATGTTCCTGTTTTAGCCGACTTAACCCAAAATGATATAGTTACTGCTTCAGCATTTGATGTGCCTTTTTTTAGTAATTGTAAATCTTGACCCTCAAGTCTATAATTAAGTCGTAAATTGTTACTACCTGTAGGTGATGCTTGTGCAGTTGTACAATCTAGTTTTAATGATTTTGAAAAACCTTGACCTGTTGGTGCATCTGATTCTTGGCTCATAGTCCATGTTCCAAGACCACTTATAGTAAGTACCTGTCTATCTAATCCATAAGTATTTCCACTTGTTATTCCTGTAAAACTTGTACCTCTTTGAGCTATTTGCATATCACCATTTATAATCAATGGAGTAGCAGTCTTTCTATCTAAAGCTACTGTGTTATCTGATACTGTACCATGTAAAGTGAGTGCCATTAATTATTCTCCTTAGGATACTTGTCTTTGATTGCTTGTATAGTAGCTTTCCAACCGTCTATACCATTATGAAATATGTCATCTAGTTGGTCTTCTATGCTTGGATATTCTGCTGCTCTATTATGTTGATACTCTTTTGCTTGATACAATGCAGTTAATTCAGCTAGTTTAGTATTACACTCTTCTAATGTAGGTTGTGCATTTTCTGAATCATTCCATTCTATTGTAGAGTAATCTTGATCTTTCATACAAAATGTAGAAGTAGGTCTTAGTGCTGCTATTGCGTCCATTAATTCAGGTTGTTTACTATAATCCATTTTTCCCTCTATGTGTTAATGGTTGTTATGCTACCGAGTAGTTCAATAGCAGTTAAATAAGATGTTGTTACACTATGCTCAGAGTTTGAGCTGTTGCTAAAGTTCCAGTTTCTATTTAGATACCAAGTACCATTACTCTCAGCCCAAAATTGAATCCTATATGTTAAAGCACTGGTTGTGTTAGGTGCTAAAATACAATGATGTGTCCATCCCATAGCATGGTTATTGTCATGAGGTCCTCTAATTCTAAAAGACGCTCTTGTTCTAGAGCCGTTAGGGTCAGCTAGTGCTACGGCTGTGCCATTTTGAGTGTACCTAGCTGATACTGTGTTTTTATCTGTGCCAAGAACACCTGAAGCTAGTAGCAATATTTTACTAGAAGTTGAGCTAGGTGTAATTGCTACTTCTAATCCTGTGTTAGAAAAACCACCTGAACCACTTGTAACTGCTGTTAATTCATCTGTTTGTACTTGTAATACGCCACCAGCAGTTAATCCTGTAAGAGCCGAGCCGTCTATGGCTGGTAAAGCTCCTGTTAAATTACCTGATGTTAAATTTGTTAATGCTGAACCATTTAAAGCTGGTAAATTTCCAGTCAATGCTGATGATGGTATTGTTCCTGATGTAGTCATGTTACCACTAGCGTCAAAAGATACTTTAGTTACACCATTAGATTGTAAATCAATAACACCACTTGTATCTGATTCTAATTTTAATCCATTAGTTGTATCGGCATTAATCTTACATGTCATAGTATCACCCACCTTTGTCCACTAGGAACTGTTACTGTTACACCTGTATTTAGGGTCATTGGTCCAACGGACATAGCATTACTACCTGAAGTTATTGTATAACTTGAAGTTATTGTATCACCATTTTCGTAAATAGTACCCCCTGCTGACGCACCACCTCCGATCGAACCCCATGCAGATCCGTCATATCCTTCAAACGATGTTTCATCTGAGTTAAATCTTATATAACCAGCAGCCGGACTTCCGTCTCGTTGGGCCGTGGTTCCTGATGGAAGTTTACCAGATCCTGTATTACCAGTCTTTTCAACGACTTGTGAAATATCTATAATGCTATCGTTCCAAGAACTACCATCATAAACTCTGATCTTATTAGTACCAGTATTAAAATATAGATCACCAGCATCTAACGGATCACCGTCATTATCAACTGTAGGATCAGAAGCTTTAGCTCCTAAATATGTATCATCAAAGTTATCTGCTGCTGCCTCAGCTGCTGCTTGAGCAGTTTGAGCTGCGGTCGCAGAAGTTGCTGCATTAGTCTCAGAAGTTGCTGCATTACTAGCAGAAGTTGATGCACTAGATGCAGATGCTGCTGCATTTGTTTCTGAGGTGCTTGCATTAGTAGCCGAAGTTGCTGCTGCTGAAGCACTAGATGCTGCATTTGTTTCTGATGTACTTGCGTTTGTAGCACTGGTCGCCGCGTTTGTAGCACTTGTTGCTGCATTCGTTTCTGATGTACTTGCATTCGTTTCTGATGTAGCAGCTGCAGTCGCACTTGCTGCTGCCGCAGTTGCACTTGCTGCTGCGTTAGTAGCCGCCGTAGGAGCTGCTTGTATATCTGCTATATTTGTTACGACTGTGTTTATATTAGAGGTATTACTAGCTACTGTTGTAACATCGCTACTGATACCGGCAACCGTTGTGACGTTAGACGAGATGCCGGCGACAGTTGTGACGTTTGAGGAAATTCCTGCTACTGTTGTAACTTGACTTGAGATACCAGCTACTGTTGTAATATCAGATGCAATTGCAGCTAAGGTATCAAGGTTCGCGGTTGTTGGTCCCATCTCCAAGCCAGTAGCTGCAGAGTTAACTTTGACTACTTTATCAGCTACAAGTTCTGACATTGTAATGTTAGACGTAGCCGATGATTCTTGGACCTTGACAGATCGATCAGCAACTTCAGAAATCTGAGCTGCTATTGTTGTTAATTTATCAAGTGCTGCTTCATGTGTTTCAGCAGAGAAAGGATCTCCTGCTACATAATCTGTTGTTTGTGTAAGTGGTACATTACGTATAATTACAATTCTATGTGTTGCTGGTAATGCATTGTTTACTGTAATTGTTGCAAACTTAGTACCAGCATTAATTGCAACTGTATAATCATATGTACCGCCACCACCTTTTGTTTGTAGTGTTTGTACACCAGTTGCTATTACAACTGTGTAGATCGCTAATTCTGTATCAGCAGCTACAGGCGCATTAAATGCAAAATCAACGGTAGTACCATTGCCTGTATATACTTGTCTTCCTAATGAACTGCCTATTGTCATCTTAATAATCCCTCAGTAGAGCTTGGAGGCAAATAAAATGCCTGGTTATTGTCTTTCATTATACGTCGTTCCATGCGTCGAAGATACCCTGGATTTAACATTTCTTGTATATCGTATAAAATCAGATAATTTAAAGCAGCTCTAGTATAGAATAAATTACTGTAAGGAGCATTATTTATAAGGGTTCTAAAGACCTCAGCCCCTACGTCTACGTCTCCAGTTTTTAATTTACTAAATATACCATATACGTCATCTAGCTGACCAATAGTAGGACCTGCAATACTAGCTAGTGCTGATCGACCGTATCTATTATATTCTCCTAGTAAGAAGTCTCCATAGATACCAAAGCCGCCACCCTTTGTTGCTGCTTGAAGAAATAACTTAAAATGCTCACCCGTTGTTAATTGTGTATCTCCGGTAAGTAGTCCAAGAAATGGAATTTCTCTGGGTTTACGACCTCTAGTCAAATCTGATGCAACCATAGAAAAATAGCCAAACAAGGTTGTAGTTGCTATAAGAGTTGTGAAACTGCCTACAGATCCCCTGTGCCATTCACGACCCAAAGCTCTACGGGTTACAGTTATTGGAAATGTTTTAAACTGCATAAGGTATCTCATAAATTCACCAAAAAAAGTACCAGCTTGTTGACCTCCAGTTTGAAGAGTTTTCTCCCAAGCACCAGGCATAATTACACCTGCATCAGCTCTGTTAATATACATTGTATTTAATTTATTTTTTAATTCAAACCTTATAGCTTGTGGATCAAATATACCTACTTCGCCATATTTTTTTAAGAGCTTTAATTTATCCTGTGCACTCAATGCCGCTAGTTTTTCTGCTTTTTGTTTTGCGCTTAATTTATCTAGGTTTTCTAAACTTTCACCTGCTAAAAAAGTATCA
>Ga0208162_1001237_pt1 | contig 13583 bp, 19 predicted proteins | sample CB_VirMetaG_4_FD_184539 | JGI IMG/M metagenome (GOLD analysis project Ga0208162, IMG submission 184539) | Freshwater to marine saline gradient viral communities from Chesapeake Bay - CB_1508_1M Viral MetaG (SPAdes) (version 4) | ecosystem: Environmental > Aquatic > Marine > Coastal | place: USA... | reverse complement strand
TGTCTCATATTCTTGACGAGGAAAATATTGAGTATGATAAAAAAGTTGTAGCAGAACTTATCAAAAACTATTTTCCAGATACAAGGCAACTTCTTAATACTCTTCAACGATACTCTGTGAGTGGAAAAATCGACTCTGGTATTCTTGCAACTTTTTCGGATGTAGCAGTCAATGAACTGGTTAAAAACCTTAAAGAGAAAAATTTTCCCGAAGTACGTAAATGGGTTGTCAATAACCTGGACAATGATACTACTGTCCTACTGCGTCGTATTTACGATGCTTGTTATGTTTCCTTGGTTCCGAATAGTATTCCTGCTGCTGTGCTTGTCCTTGCTAAGTATCAGTATCAAATGGCATTTGTGGCGGACCAGGAAATAAACTTGCTTGCTTGTTTGACTGAAATAATGGTGGAGTGTGATTGGAAATGAAAAATTATGTTTATCGTTATACTATTTGTGGAAATTATGCTAACGATTGTAGAAATATTGGTAGTTCAGTAGAAGGTTATGATTTCTGGGTCGTTCCTCCATTAAGAAGGGATGAAATTATTGGTGGTGTCTGTAAGGCAATTAAAGAGGATACATTAGAGTTAATTTATGAAATATGGGATATTAATGAAAATAAACTCAAACATCCATCAGTTTCTGCCTATCAAAAAGTAGAAATTGAAGTAGAACCAAATGTAGTAAAATTGCCTACAGGAAAACCTAAAAAAATAAATTGGAAAAGTTCTAATAGAGGTGGTGGAATTAAACATAAAAATTTTGATAAGCAAGCAACAAAAGATTGTTATGCTCCTCTTGTAAAAAAAAGTTTAGATTACAAATGAACTACATGATTGTTTTTGAGGATTACACTGGTCTCCAACATAGTAAATCATCTAATTCTATTGATTTGCATCAAGACCTTATAAATCTATTCAATGATGAATACAATGTGATTGAAGTATATGGGGATGATGATGGTGTATATTCTACTGTCGGTAATTATCCTACTATACCTAATGTCATGGAGTGTGAATTTCAATGAGAATTGGAGTCATGTGTTCTGGAAACGGAACTAACTTTGAGAACATCGTTGAGAATTGTCCAGACCATGAAGTTGTAGTTATGATCTACAATATTAAAGGATGTGGTGCTCAAGAAAGGGCTCAACGATTGGGTATTCCTAACTGTCGTATTAAGAGTATTGATGAACAAAAAATCATTGATAAACTTAATAGGCACAAAGTTGATTTAGTAGTTCTTGCAGGTTGGATGAGGATTGTTACACCGGGATTGATTAATGCCTTTCCGAATAAGATAATTAATATTCATCCATCATTACTTCCAAAGTATAAAGGTCTTAATGCCGTTAAGCAGGCATTAGACAGTGGGGATAAAATCACTGGATGCACAGTTCATTATGTGACTGAAGAGTTAGATTCTGGGGGATGTATTGATTCTTCTTCTGTTCCTATTTGTGTAGGAGATACAGAAGAGACTTTACATCATAGAGTTCAGAGAGCAGAACATCGTTTACTTCCTATGGTAATCAATAATTTACAAGATATGGTATGAAAAAATTTAAAGCACTAGTATTCATTCGTCTACGATCACAGGTTGATGACTCTCCTGGTAATGCCGTGAGAGATGCCTGTAAGCGATTGTCTGAGTTGAATATCAAGAAACTTAGACTTGGTAAGGTGATTGATATTTGGTTGGAAGCAGAGAGCAGAGAGTATGCTGAGAAGGAACTTGAAATGCTATCAGATAGATTCTTTGCTAATACAGTTATGGAGGACTGGGATTATGAATTGATTGAGATTGACACTTTCCCTAAAGGTATTGAATAATGCCACATGAATTCGACCCATGCGAAGCACCCACCGAAGGTAAACTTGATAAGTGGGGATTTACAATCAAACCCACAATCAGTGATACTGAGTGTATTATAATTTGTTTAAGAAATGCACCTTGTGGTATTGATAAAAAACAATCAGAACGTTTAGCAAAGGAGTTTGAGAATGGAAGGATTTAATGAACCAGGATCAAATAAGAGTTGGATGGATGATGGATTTAAAAGGTATATAACACAATATCAACTAGATAATGTAGTTTCACTTTTAAATGGTAAGTTAGAGTATGCCTCTACTTACGATAACAATGGTAAAATCACTAAAAAAATTATTATTACTTACGATGAAACAAACGAAAAAGTGTCAGGTTAAGTCCAAGTTCTACTATATCTTTTGGGGAACTGCTACAGCATCAGTTTTATTGGGGCAATTATATGTCGGAACTGGATATCGAACAATGGCAGAAAGCACACTGAGTTTTCAAAATTACCTTACAAAACTTTTAGATACTGCTAATACCTTCTGATGGGACTACTAAAAATTGATAAAAGCAAAATGGTGGAGGAGAAAGTTAAAACTACTCCCCAGAATGTAAATGAAGCAAATGAAGCACTTTTTCGTGCTACAATGAATTTACCTACTGCCGCAAAACATTGTGGTATGACCCAGAAAGAAATGAAATTGACCTTCTGGGAATATTTGAAATATCATCCTCGTGATTATGATTACTCCTAAACTATCTAAAGAAAAAGCAATATGGGCAGCAGATCAATTTATAGAATACTATTCTAAATTTAATCGTATTGATGATTACCTTAGGTTTGTAAAGGAAAGTAGAATTAGTAAATCATCTTCTAAGTTATTTGGTCCTGAAGATGATATCTTTTCAGATTTTCATATTCATCCAAATGATATGAATTTTAGTATTCATGTTGTGGATACCAGTTCAAAACCTACTACCAAATATAATCAAGAATTGTATTCTGAAATACTTCATGATACTGCTTCAAATCCAATTGAAGAAGCAATTCCAGGAAGAACTTTGAAATGGATTGTAGTTGAAAATACAACTAATAAAGTTGTTGGTGTCATTAGATTTGGATCTCCTACTATAAATTCAAAACCAAGGAATAATTATTTCAATGAAGTGATTTCTCTATCTAAAATTAATCAAGAATTTGTTATGGGATTTAATATTGTTCCAGTCCAACCATTTGGGTTTAACTATTTGGGAGGTAAATTACTTGCTCTTCTTGCATCATCTAATGAACTTAAAAGGCAGTTTGATAAAAAGTATGATACTGATTTGAAGTATTTTGAAACAACTTCTTTGTATGGAACTACAAAAGGAGTTTCAATGTATGATGGTCTTAAACCTTTTCTTAGACATGTTGGAGATACTGAAAGTAATTTTCTTCCATTATTTCATGATGAGTATTTTAGAAAAATGTTTTGGTGGTTTAATGATAATGCAAATAATGGTGAGCGTTTAATATCTGCAGATAAGTCTTCAAAGAAATTGAAGATTCAGACCAAGATGATTTCGATTATTAGAAATTCTCTTAAAGAACATCCTAAATTAGATGCGTTTAATCTTTGTATTGATAATGCAAAAAAATTGACAGAAAAGAAACGTTTTTATATTTCTAAGTTTGGTTATGAACCTGAAGATGTTATTGAATGGTGGAAAAGGAAAGCATCTAAACGTTATGAAAAATTAAAAAATGAAGGAAAGTTAAGAACTGAATTAGAACTCTGGAAATTTGACTCGCAAATTGAAATTATTAGATAATGGAACTAAAAGACTGGCTTAATTCCATCAATCAAACCAAGAAGCATTTGATTGATGAAGACCCTTCACTCGAAAAAGAATATCCTCCTTATATTATTAACCGTTGTTTCTCTGGACATCTCGATACTTTGATGTTTACGAATGAAATGAATAAGTATAATTTCCTCCCTAAAAAGTTACAATATGATTTCTTTATAAATATTGTGAGGAAAAAGAAGAGATTTTCTCCCTGGATCCGACAAGATAAGATCAAAGATCTAGATTATGTCAAAAGTTATTATGGTTATAGTAATGAAAAGGCAAAACAGGCTTTGAAAATTCTAACAAAAGAACAACTTAATTTTATTAAATCAAAATTTGATACTGGAGGAAAAGGATGAGTGTTGTTAGAGAAGCTGAAGTGAAGTGGTCACAAGACCAAATGGTGGAAGTGGTTCTAGGGGAACCAGATGACTTTCTAAAGGTTCGTGAAACTTTAACTCGTATCGGAGTCGCATCAAGAAAGGAGAAAAAATTATATCAATCTTGCCATATTCTTCATAAGAAAGGTAGATATTATCTTGTAAGTTTTAAGGAACTATTTGCCCTTGATGGTAAACATGCAAATCTGACATTGAATGATGTTCAGAGACGTAATCGTATTGCACAACTACTTGCCGACTGGGGTCTGATTAGTATTGTGGATGCCGATAAAATTCAGGACATTGCACCACTCAATCAAATTAAGGTTCTTGCATTTAGGGATAAGCAAGACTGGATCCTTGAGACCAAATACAATATTGGGTCGAAGAAGAAAAGGACAGAGGAAACCGAATAAGATTTTGAGAGGGCTTGACGCCCCCCTTTTTTTATGCTTTAATATATAAATAGATTTGTCTACTACATCAGTTGAGTAGTGGATACCTGCGATGAAAGTCAAAGGTGGGATAGGTTCCCGTAACAACTAACCAGTCGATAAGACAGTTAACGATCACTAAGAGGTAATAACCATGGCGAGAGAAATGCGCCCTAATGATGCTTATGCTAAATTTGCATCAAACTTTGAGGAGTCTATTGGTAGTGCAATTTTTTTAGAACCTAAAGTAAAAGTCTACCAACTTCAGACGAGTGGTGGTAAATCCCACTATCAAGATATGGAAATGCCTCTGAATCTTAAGAAGGTATTTCCAGATATGAAATATATTATTCGATTGTCCCCAACAAAAGAAGTTGCATTAGATGGGACTTTCGAAAATGTTGATCAGTTATCTAATGATACCTCAACAAATTTTAGTTTTATAACTGATCCCCCAAGCACAAGTATTCTTGATGCTTTTGGGAAAATGCCAAATACAGTTCTTTGTATTTCATGTACTCATACATATTTTACTGTAAATTTTGAAAGAATATTAAAATATGCTCCTTATTCTGTATTAGTAATCGAAGAAGCTCATCAGTTTATTGGAGCTGCTGACCCTGGAAGAGGGTCTTATGTTATAAATTTTGGATATTCTTCTGAATATACTGCTGAAACTTGGCAGAGAATAGCCAAATGGAGAGATGTAAATCCTAGAGTTATAGGTTTTACAGCAACTCCAACTGAACATCATAAAGGACATTTATCACTTAGTGATCAATTTAGAATTTGTAGTGAACTTGCAGATAAAAAAGTCATCCTCTCTTCTCAGGCATGGATAAACAAAGCACACCCATATTCTTTTACAAAATATCAGGGTCAGTCATCTGTTGAACCTGCTATTCATCAAAGTATTGATCTCTTGTTTGAAAGGGAGCAAAAATTAATTAATTTAAAATATTTTACAGTAGAAAGAGAAGAGCAACTTTCTAGTAACTATCATAGGTCAGATAAAGATGCAAATATTAATACAAAGTTAACTGCTTTTTATGTGTGTGGGGATCAAAGAGGTGTATGGGGATGTTCTATTGATGAGGTGAGAAAAACAATATCTGAGTATTTAATGGTAGATTGTGACTTTGACCCTTCATCAAAAATGATTGCTACTATGGTGGAAGATAGTAGTGGTGGAAATACTATTTGGACTCTTGACGGATATGCTGCTGAAAAAGTGGATAATAAAAAATTAATGAATATGTTGCACGATGAGTGCAATCCTCTTAGATTTTTATTAGTAATTAACAGAGGTCGTTCTGGAATTAATGTTCATAATTTAACTTCTGGAGTTATTTGTAGGATTAGAGATCCTAAAGAAGTTAAGACTCAGATTCCTATTCAAATTTTTGGAAGGATGGTTCGTCTTAATCCAGGAACTGGTAATATAGTTCGAAAAAAATATATGAATAATCTTGATAATTATTTAAAGTATTATCCAGGAGATTATAATGTTGATGTTGAAACAGTTGTTGAGGCTATCAAGATAGCAAATGTCTTTGATATTTGGCATCCAACTAATGGAAAGGCAAAGAGAACTTGGGAAGAATCTCTTATTGCTTTTCAAAATGATTATGTAAATAGTGCTAAAGATGGATATCAATATCTTCATGATTTTACTGGGATTGAAGATAATATTATTCCAATTAATTTGGAAGTAGAGGTTGAGTGTCCATGTGACGGTAGTAAATTTACGGTTAATGTGAATAAAGAGATTGAAGATTGGAAAGGTGATGGAACTTTATATAAATATTTCAGTATAGTATAACCGAATAAAAATTTACGGAGTTCACTACCCCATTTTTTTATGTTATAATATAAATAATGGTGGATGCCTTCGGGGTCCACAAAACACAAACTCGCTTTTAAAGGAGCTAAGAATCATGGGAAACCTTGCACGGTATACTGCTGCAGACCTACCTGCGTTGATGGAACGCATAAATAGGAATAGCATAGGAATGGATGAATACTTCGATAGGTTGTTTAATCTCCACGAAACAACGAAGAATTATCCACCATTTAATCTAGTCACGGTCAGCTCAGTAGAATCAAGACTGGAACTTGCACTTGCAGGATTTAGAAAAGCAGAAGTAAATGTCTACACACAAGACGGAAAACTCTTTGTCGAAGGACAGAAAGAGGATACCGAATCAGAAACCACTTATGTCCACAGAGGAATGGCTCAACGATCTTTCACCAGATCTTGGACACTGGCAGAGGACACGGAAGTTAGATCAGTTGAATTTGAGGATGGGTTGTTAAGTATTGTTCTGGGAAGAATTGTGCCCGAACATCATCAGAAGAAAGTCTGGTTCTAAATACTTTTGGGTAAACACCAAATATCGTCGCAGACGGAGGGGAAACTGGCAAAATCCAGTTGTAACCCCTCCTTTTTTATGCTATAATAAACGTAAGAAAATTAATATCAATGACTGCCTTAGAATCTCTGCAGACTCGTCTAGAAAATTTTAAAGTTACTTATGAGTACAATCCCATGTTCACATATGAAGAGAATCGTGGAGCATGTCTAACTCGTTTGATAGATCAAGCGATGGGTAATTATGTTGAAGAATCTATCCCTGAGTGGGATACTGATCCAAAAGCAAAGCACTTATGTGTTGGATTTAAAATTGACTGGGAAAACTCAAAGGTTGTTGTAGAACAGAAAAAGAATCCCCAGACTGATAATGGTTCATCTCGTAAATCAAATCTTCTTAAATTGAAAGAGTCTGCAGAAGAGAAAGGTAAAACTCCTATCTATGCATACTGGGAAGATCGTCCAAAGAATGATTATATGAAGGATGGTGTCCGACACCTTCATGGTATCGCAATCTTTAAGTTTTTGGGTATTGAAAACCAGTGGGAGAACTTTCTTTCTCATATCAATGTTGTTAAACTGATAATCAAAGAAGACCTTACTAATAAATTCGATGAAAAATTTCAATCCTTTAGCAAACCTACTTTATGAAGAGATTGATTGTCGTAATGCTAAAGTAACTGACTTTGAAGTAAAACCAACAACCATTCAGCAGGTTAGAGATTTTATTGAAAGGTGGCACTACTCTTCTAATGTAAATGGATTGCGTATATCACATGTCTTTGGTCTCTTTTACAATGGAGATCTGATTGGTGCAATGATTTATGGCCCATTAGGCATGGCAAATACTTGGAAGAAATATGGTGATTCTGAAAATGACGTAGTTGAACTTAGAAGACTGTGTTGTATTGATAATACTCCAAAGTGTACTGAAAGTTATTTTATTGGAAAAACATTACGTTGGTTGAAGAAAAACTCTGAATATAAAGTTGTTGTCTCTTATGCAGATGCACACTACAATCATACTGGAATTATCTATAAAGCAACCAATTTTGAATATCATGGATTAACATCCAAAGGAAGAGTGATTGATTTTGAAGGTAAACTTTATCATGATAAATGTATTCGTACATATAACGTATTAAAAAATGAATCTATTCTTTCTGCGAAATTTGAGAATGTAGTTAGAAAACTAAAACCATTTGCTCAGAGAGTAAAAGATGCACTTGAAGATGGTCGTGCAAAATACATCAATACTCCAGGAAAACACATTTATGTCTTTAGATTGAAGAAAGTAAAGAATCTGAATAAAAAGGTAGGGGGGTAAAACCCGTCCTTTTTATGCTATAATAATCGGAGAGGTAAACTAAAAATGTCAATTAAAATTGCACTATTAAAATCAGGAGAATCAGTTATTTCTGATATCAAAGAATTAATTTCTAAAGAATCTAAAGAAAAAATTCATGGATACATGTTCAAAAATCCATATATAGTCGATATTTCTCATAATGATGATGAAGAAGTTCTTCTTTTAGAGGGTGAAAAAAATAGAAAACTCAATAGAAAAGAGCAACAAGATGGTAAAGATGTCAGTGTAAATTTTATACCATGGATTCCTATTACATCAGACTCGGAAATTATTGTTGCACCTGATTGGGTATTTTCTATAGTAACACCAGTAAAAGAAATTGAAAACCTTTACGAGGAAATGATTAATGGACAAGATGATTAACATAATAGTACTGACGAACAACAAGATATTGATCAGTCAAGTTGAAAGAGTATCTTCTGTATTGGGAGATCCTGATGTAAAAGTAACAAAACCATTTTTGTTAAATGTTTCCGATATGACTTTATCACCATGGTTTATTGATTTGACTGATGAAGAATGGTTTGCGATTTCTTCTGATAAGATTCTTACAACTTTTGAACCAAATTCAGTCTTGCTTAAAAACTACTTGGAATTAATTAACTGATTATTTATGTCTCATCGATTTTACACTAACGTTCAAATGGTCGGTGACCACTTTCTTGTACGTGGGTATGAGAATGGACGGCACTTTGCCACAAGAGAAAAGTTTTATCCTACATTATTTGTTCCTTCCAATAAAGAAACAGAATATAAAACTCTTGAGGGAGATTATGTTGAATCAATAGATCCAGGAACTGTTCGTGATTGTAGAGAGTTCATCAAGAAATATGATGGTGTAAAAAACTTTAAGGTCTATGGTAATGACCGATACATCTGTCAGTATATTTCCGAGATGTATCCTGAAGAAGAAGTTAAATTCGACACTACAAAAATCAAAATATCTACGATTGATATTGAGGTAAAATCTGAGAATGGATTCCCTGATGTAGAGTCTGCCGCAGAAGAAGTTCTTCTTATTACTGTACAGGATTACACTACAAAACAAATTCGCACTTGGGGTCAGGGACCATTCGATAATAGGCAGGAGAATATTATCTACAAAAGTTTCAGAACAGAATATGAGTTACTTAATGACTTTATAAACTGGTGGATGATTGAGACTAATACTCCTGAAGTTGTGACTGGATGGAATAGTGAACTATATGATATGCCTTATTTGGTGAGGCGTATTGACCGTATTCTTGGTGAGAAGTTGATGAAACGACTCTCACCTTGGGGATTGGTGACTGAACGTGAGACTATTGTAATGGGTCGTAAACAGATCTCTTATGATGTTGGGGGTATTACGCAACTTGATTACCTAAATCTATATAAGAAGTTCACTTATAAGGCACAAGAGTCTTATCGGTTGGACTATATTGCAAGTGTAGAACTTGGACAAAAGAAACTTGATCACTCTGAGTTTGATACATTTAAAGATTTCTATACTAACGGGTGGCAGAAATTTGTAGAGTATAATATCATTGACGTGGAACTTGTTGACCGTATGGAAGACAAGATGAAATTGATTGAACTTGCAATCACTATGGCATATGATGCTAAGGTGAATTATAATGATGTGTTTTATCAAGTTCGTATGTGGGATGCGATCATTTACAATTATCTTAAAAAGAGAAACATTGTAATTCCACCCAAAGAACGTTCAGACAAGGATGCAAAATATGCAGGTGCCTATGTCAAGGAACCTGTACCGGGAAAGTATGATTATGTTGTAAGTTTTGATTTAAATTCTCTTTATCCACATCTTTTGATGCAATATAATATTTCGCCAGAGACACTTCTTGAAGAAAGGCATCCTAATGTTTCAGTGGAAAAGATATTGAATCAAGAAATTAATTTTGAAATGTATAAAGATTATGCCGTATGTCCCAATGGTGCAATGTATCGTAAAGATATTCGTGGATTTCTTCCAGAACTAATGGAAAAGATTTATAAAGAAAGAACCGTATATAAAAAGAAAATGCTTGAAGAGAAGAAAAAACTTGAAGAAATTGAAAATGAAATGAAGACGAGGAAAATTATATAAATAGTGATATTGGGAACGATTATTTTAGATGTATTATTTAATTTATAAAACAACAAATAAAATAAATCAAAAATATTACTATGGGGCACATTGTACCAATAATGTTGATGATGATTATTTGGGTTCTGGTATTGCTTTGAAAAAAGCAATAGAAAAATATGGAAGAGAAAATTTTTATAGGGAAATTGTTGAATTGTGTGATAGTGAGGATGAAATGTATTTGAAGGAAGAAAAGATAGTTGCCGAGCACTATAAGAAAGATGAGTGCTATAATATGAATGTTGGTGGAAAGGGTGGGTGGAACTATGTAAATTCTAATCGTATTAATTTTGGAGATAATAATATTATGCGAAAGTCTTCAAAAGTTAGGCAGATTGTTTCGCAAAAAGGAAAGCAAACTCGTAATGGAAATTTAAAATACAAACAGATTGCTTTGGATAATTTAAAAAAAGCACTTGAATTTAATACTGGTAAAAAACGACCAGAACATTCGGAATTTATGAAAGAGTGGTCAACAAATTACTGGAAAGAAAATAAAGATTACATTAGAGATTGTTTATCTTCTACGTTTAAGATAACTTCTCCCAAAGGTGAAGAAATCATTACAAATAGACTTGAAGATTGGTGTAAAGAAAACCATCTTCCACATTCAACTCTGTGGGTAAGTAGCAGTAAAAATGGTAAAGTGGTTACAAAAGGTAAAGCAAAGGGGTGGAAATGTGAACTTATCTGAATTATCTGATTCTCAATTGAAAATTTTGAGGGAAAAAACTATAAAAGAAGTTGCTAGATGCAATAATATACAAATGGCGAGAAAAATTCAATTAAATTCTGCTTACGGAAGCGTGGGAAATCAATATTTTAGATATTTTAAAATTGAGAATGCTGAGGCAATTACTCTCTCAGGTCAGGTTTCCATTCGTTGGATTGAGAATAAGATGAACGGATTTCTAAATAAGATTTTGCAAACAGAGAAAGACGATTATGTCATCGCATCCGACACTGACTCAATCTATCTTAATATGGGACCTCTTGTTGATAAATTTCTTAGTCATAAGTCTGACGATAAAACAAAGATTGTTCAGTTACTTGATAAGATCTGCGAAGACAAGTTGGAACCATTCATCGAACAATCTTATACGGAACTTGCGGATTACGTTCAGGCATATGAACAGAAGATGATTATGAAACGTGAGAACATTGCAGAACGTGGCATTTGGACTGCAAAGAAACGTTATATTCTCAATGTATGGAATAGTGAAGGAGTTCAGTATTCTGAACCTAAACTCAAGATGATGGGTATTGAGGCAGTTAAGTCTTCCACTCCAGCACCTTGTCGTCAGATGATTAAGAATGGACTTAAGTTGATGATGAGTGGTACAGAAGAAGATGTCATTAACTTTATTGATAATTGCCGTAAAGAATTCAAGGCACTTCCTCCGGAGCAGATTGCATTTCCCCGTTCAGTATCGGATGTTGTAAAGTATAAATCTCATTCTGACATTTATGCTAAAGGTACTCCCATTCATTGTCGTGGAGCACTACTATTCAATCATTATATTAAGGAGAAGAAACTTGATAATAAGTATTCTCTTATCAATAATGGTGAGAAAATCAAGTTCATTTATCTGAAGAAACCAAATATTATTCAGGAGAATGTCATTTCATTTATTCAAGATTTTCCACATGAACTCGGTCTTGACAGATACATAGATTATGAATTACAATTTGAAAAGAGTTTTTTAGACCCACTCAAATCTATTCTTGATGCGATTGGGTGGAGCACAGAAAAAAAAGTAAACCTTGAATCATTTTTTGTATAATGGACTTGAAAAATAACTAAAGGTGTGGTATAATGCGGCAACAACTGGTCGGGGGCGATGGGTTGTGTAAGACCGCATTTTGTGATATAATAAATACATTACCCCCGACAATAGAATTATGCCAAGAGTAAAACACGGACAGACCAACACGCCTACTTGGATAAGTTGGACTGCGATGGTTGCTAGATACAAGTGGAGACCTGAATATAATAAAAGAGGAATATATGAAGGTTGGATGGGTGACAATGGATATCTTACCTTCTTATCTGATATGGGAGAGAGACCAGATGGTGGTACAATAGAACGAATAGATAATGAACGAGGTTATTACCCAGACAATTGTAAATGGGCCACTATGAAAGAGCAGGAGAATAATAGAAGTAACAACAACAAACTAGAATATAATGGACAGACCAAGACTATCTCTCAATGGGCAGAAGAATATGGTATGGGGCACCAAACCTTACGATATAGGTTGAATAAACGAAGAATGGCTATGGAGGAGGCCTTGACTTCTCCCAAACTTTATGGTTATAATACTAGGAGATAAATTAGACTATGGACTTCTTACGCGAGATTGTAAAAGAGATTGGAGATGACTTCACAAAACTTGCAAGCGAGATTGACGAAACTGAAACATACGTTGATACTGGTTCGTTCATCTTTAATGCTCTTGTATCTGGGTCTATCCGTGGTGGTGTTTCTGGGAATAAAATCACTGCAATTGCTGGGGAAAGTTCTACTGGAAAGACTTTTTTCTCACTCGCAGTGGTCAAGAACTTCTTGGATACTAATCCCGATGCATATTGCCTTTATTTTGATACTGAGGCAGCTGTCAATAAGTCACTCTTAGAAAGCAGAGGAATTGACCTTAAGCGTCTTGCCGTGGTTAATGTAGTAACTGTTGAGGAGTTCCGTAGTAAGGCACTCAAGGCAGTGGATATGTATCAAAAATCACCTGAGGAAGACCGCAAACCCTGCATGTTTGTGCTAGACTCTTTAGGAATGCTTTCGACTGAGAAAGAGATTACTGATGCACTCAATGAAAAGCAGGTTCGTGACATGACAAAATCACAACTAATTAAGGGTGCCTTCAGAATGTTGACACTCAAGTTGGGGCAGGCTAATATTCCAATGATAGTTACCAACCACACTTATGACGTTATCGGATCTTATGTTCCTACTAAAGAGATGGGAGGTGGTAGTGGTCTTAAGTATGCTGCCAGTACCATTATTCATCTTAGCAAGAAGAAAGAAAAAGATGGAACAGAAGTCATTGGAAATCTTATCAAGGCAAAGACTGCTAAGTCACGTCTAAGTAAAGAGAACAAGGAGGTCAATATTCGTTTATTTTATGATCATCGGGGTCTTGATAAGTATTATGGTTTACTTGAGTTAGGTGAACTTGCCGGAATGTGGAAGAACGTTGCCGGTCGTTATGAGATGACTGTCAATGGTGAGACTAAA
>Ga0208162_1001235_pt1 | contig 13592 bp, 15 predicted proteins | sample CB_VirMetaG_4_FD_184539 | JGI IMG/M metagenome (GOLD analysis project Ga0208162, IMG submission 184539) | Freshwater to marine saline gradient viral communities from Chesapeake Bay - CB_1508_1M Viral MetaG (SPAdes) (version 4) | ecosystem: Environmental > Aquatic > Marine > Coastal | place: USA... | reverse complement strand
CTTTTACATAATCATCCATCGGTACAATATCTGCTTCAGGCCCAAAAGCTCTTTTTGCAATTAGTGGACTGCCATGAAAAAATCCTCTTTGACCTAATGGTGTATCTGATTTAGCTGCTGCTTTCATCGCATCATCAGTATCTAATATTTCATCAAACAATTGATTCTTTCTAGCAATAGTAGATAATCTATTCATACCTTCAAAGATAGAATGCCTTGCATCTTCAATCTCACCAAACAATTCTCTAAATACTTTTGATCCTTTACCTATAACTTGTATTTCTTTTTTACCACCGGGTAAATCTTTTGTTAAAGTTTGTGCAAATGTTTTTAAACCAGTTGCATCATCCGCAGCTTTAGATAAATTTTGATATGCAAAAGTAGGTAATGTATCTTTTCTAGGGTCCATCTTCCTAACTTGTTTTATAATATCATTAACCATACCTTCTGCTTCTAATTCAGTAATAGGGTTTTTATTTTTAGCTGCATATCTCATAAATAAAGCTTTAGCATTATTTATAGAATCTTGAGTTGGTTTATATTTAGAAAAGAAACCTGCTTCTGCATCTTCAAATATTTCAAATGTATTACCAATATAGTTTTTAACTCTATTGCCCATTATCTGTCTTAAATCTCTAGTGACACCGGTAGGTAAATCTACCTTAGCACCTGGACCAGCTGCAGTTATTTCTAATAAATCATTAAACTCTTTTCTAGTTTTAGTTAATACTTCTACAATATTATCAGCTACTGGGTTTCCTTTTTGTGCACCCATTCTTTTAGTAACTATTTTTCTAAGTTGATTTTTTAAATTAGAGTCTATAGGAGCAGTTAGATCTCCTTCAAATAAAGTATTATCTAATACTTTTAAAAATTCTTTTCTTTCTGCAACACTAGATGCATTAAAAAACTTTCTAAACTCTGGAAAAACTTTATCAACTTCAGTGTCTATACGAGCTACCATTTCTTCAGAAAAGTTTGTATCTCTCATTTGTCTTGCTTTTTGAGTTTGTTTAGATGCAGCGATTTCTCCAGGTTTAGTACCTCTAAATCTAAACACACTTGCTAATTTATCTAATCCTCTTTCTATTTTAGAACTACTGTAAGCTAATTCTTTTCCTCTTTTAGCTAATGTTTTTGCACCTGCTCCAACACCATAAATAAATGGTGTAAGTAATATTGATTCAGAACCAAACTTTAATCTGTTTGCTAATTTTCTTGTTGCATCTTCTGCTGGATCTTCTGAAATATCTCTATCTAGTTCTGTAGGACCTCCTTCAAATAAATCTCCAAACGTTCCTATTTTTTCTACATCAGCTACTAACGTTTCTCCAGCTGCACCACCTGCAACTATAGCTGCAAATCTTTGTTTACCAGATAAATCATTTAATTGTTTTACTTTAGCTGTACCTTTTTTAAGATTTTTACCTTTAAAGTTTACATACTTACCAGCTCTTTTTGCTTTCAAAGCTCTAGCTGCCATGGTTGCTGCTTTTGCACCAGCACCACCAGGTATACCTATTTGAATTAATGCTTCAGTTAATCTTCCAACCGCTCTCTGTTCTGCAATTTCTTCAAAAGGATTTAAGTCATCAAAAAATTGTTCAACTGCTGCTGCAGTATTTGTATCTCCACCTAAGTCAATTAACTCTGCACCCAATGATACAACACCTTCACCTACTTTAATCGCTCCAGATGCTAGACCTGCTGCAAATGCAGTAGCGCCACTTACTTCGTTATTATCTTCAGCTTCAGGTAATTCAATATCAGTTTCATCAATACCTGCTTTAACTAAGTCTTGTTTGTTTTGTTCTTGTGATTGTTTTTGTTTTTCTTTACCAGGTATAGATTTTTCTAAGACCAGTTTCCCTGTAATTGGATCTATGACTAGAGTAGCCATGTTTACTCCGTACCATCAACGTCTAATGGTTCTAAAGTTATTGGATTTAATTCTGTAAAACTACCGTCTGAGTTTCTTCTGTAAGCTTTTCCTTCACCAGGATCATATGTCAAACCTCCTATTGGAACTGCTCCAAAATCAGGTTCATACTTTTTACTTTTTTTACTATATTCATAACCTAATTCGTAATAAGGTTGATTTTTATGTTTTAATCTAAAGTCAGCTAAATTAGATGCACCTTGTTTAATTTGTGGAATATTTGAAGTAGAATATAAATCTGTTAAAACTTCAAACTGTGCTTCATCTGTTTGTGCTGCAAAAAAATCTTTATTAGATGCTTTTATTCTAGCTAGTTTTTCAGCTTGCTCAGATTCAATATCCATTACTTCACCTTCTAACGCTAATTTTTTTCTTAGTTGTCCTCTAGCAGATAAGTCTTTTAATAATTGAGCTGTGGGTGCTTTTGCAGCTGTAGCTATATCACCTAGTGTACTACCTGTAGATGGTTGAGACATTAAATTTAATCCACCTTGAATTAAAAATTGATTTAACGGACTAATACCTTGATCAGGATATTGTTCTGCAATTTTTTGAAGTCTTTCTGCAGTTGTTCCATCTTGAAAATTTTCTCTGTCTTCAATGTTAGACATGATACCATTCATGTTAGTAGAACCACCTCTAAACATTGGTCTTCTAAATACTCTACTCATTATTTTTTTAATGCTCCGTAAATACCGGCTAATGTAGAACCTGCTCCTAATAAAGATGATAATCCACTTGGATTAGGAGTTATCTCTTGAACAGATTTACCAGGGTAACCAGCTATTAAACTTGTAACTCCTGAACCATATTGTTGTGCAGCTGTTAATGGTTGATTTAAATTTTGTATATTTAATTGTTGTTGAGCAGCTAGTTCAGCTTGTTTTTGTTGTTGTAATGCACCACCCATCGTACTTAGTGCACCGATGTCTGCTCCTTGTAATGCAGGAACTTGTCCGGCTAAATTCATTTGTTGACCAAATTGTTGTGCAGCTAATTGATTAGCTTGTCCAAAACCTTGTGATAATAATTGTGCTTGTAGTGCAGCTCTATTTCTTGCAGATGCTGCTCCATATTCTGCTTCAGCTACACCCATTCTTGAACCACCAAAAGCTCCTGCTTGAATTGCGTTTTGAGCTATTCCCGGTATTCCTTTTTGTGCTTGTATATCAAACTCTTGTAAAGTTGCATCAATAACATCTTGTTGATAAGGAGACATGTAAGCTTGGTAAGCTTGTGGTCCAGTTGCTGCTTCTGCTGCTTGAATATAAGGTTGATAAGAACCAATACCTGCTTGTAATTTTTTTATTGCTTCTTGTTGTAACGGATCTTGTCCAGCTACAAATTGTGGTCCATATACTTTTGAAAGATCAGCGGCTTTATAATCACCTACTGCTGTTGATAAATCACCTAAATAAGTTTTACCCGCTGCTTCTATAAATTCTGGTGGTAATACTCTTGTTTCTGAAACTGCCATTATACTGTACCGCCTTTTTCTAATTTTTTCATCATATCGTACATACGTTGTGCACCTTTGTTGACATCACCGTCACCCATTCCTTTTACAGCATCAGCTGTAAATACAAATTCGTTATTTGATAACATTGCAGGAATGTCATCTGCCTTTTCTTTTACACCAACTGGAGGAATAAATCCACCTGTTTCTCGTAAATCTAGCTCAGTAATTCCAGCAGGATTTTGGTTTAAAGGTAGGTTCATGATGCCTGAAGCCTGAACCGCGTTTTCTTCTGGATTACCCATTGCAAAACCCATTCTACCACCATTAGCCATTTCAGGTTTTTCAAGTGATTTAGGTGCATCTATATACTGCATCATTTCATCTCTAATCATTCTTAAAACTTCATTTTCTTCAATACCATAATTTTCTGCTATCTCTGTTACTTTTTTAGGTAGATATTTTTCTCTAAAAAATTGATAACCTTTCATTGTACCATCTTCAGGTTCTCCAATTCCAGATCTACCTGGACCAAGCATGATTTTTGCTACTTCTGATATTTCTTTTTGAGGAGCATCATCTGGTATTGGATTAGAAGTAGTTGTATCTACCATCATAGAAGCAGAGGGTTGAACTATTTCTTTTGTTCCATTTTCATAACCCATTCTACCACCCATGTATGCGGGTTCTCTATATGTGTTTGCTGCAGTAGTGGTTCCTTTTACACTATTAAATAATTCATCTATTTCTATTACAGACATATTTTCTACCATGTCTCCATATCCTTTTTTAATTAAATATTCTTTTTTAGGATCTGTTCCATCATCATAACCTATTCTACCACCATTAGCTTTGTACTCAGTCATGTTAGCTTCTACAAATCTATTTACTTCTTGATCACTAGCACCTTGATTTAAGTTTCTATAATATTGTGCAAGATAACTTCTTAAAGCTTCAGGGTTTCTTTTTAACTCTTCTACTTGTTGATCTTCCATACCTGCAAATGCACCACCTAAAGCTAAAGCTCCTGTTATTTTTTTTGCAGTAGATAATCCACCTATAAAATCTTTACCCTTACTTAAAATACCTGTTAGTCCACCACCACTACCAAATAAAGAACTTAGTCCTCCAGGCATCAATGCATTAGCACCAAAACCTAATATAGCTGCTTTACCAATAGGTGATTTAACTATTTTTTTAACAGTCTTACCAATAGACTTTACTAGACTTCCTAGTCCATACATTTGTCTCGGCATTTGTCCTCTTGAAATTGGCATTACTCTGACGCTGCTCCTAATGGTGGCATTGCTGCTACTTTAATTTTTAATGATCTTGTTACATGTTCTTGTTGAGTAGCTGTTTCAGGATTAGCAATATCATCTTCTGCTTCTTTATCTGAATTGTACTCGTAATTAGTTTGTGTATTTCTCAATACTACTTCAGTTTCACATTTAACAACTGGTACTTTTTTACCATTTATTATTGTGTAGTTTACTTCGCCTTCTTCTTTAAACGCCATTTATCCTCCTAATCCCTGTTAATTTCTAGTATAGCACAAGTTCCTTCTATATCATTAGCACTATCTGCTTGAACTCGCAATATATCATTTTCTTCTAGCACAACCGATCCATCAGATACTGATTGCGAATTACTTGCTGCAATTGTATGTTTTGCAAACGTATATTGTGTGGTTGCTGAATTATCATAAATATGTGCATGTACAACTACGTTTCCCGCTCCTATATTTGCCATGTGTATATTTTGAACAATGGCTCTTGAGTTAGATGGTACCGTATAAATATCGGTAGCAGCAGTAGTTGTTAAATCAAACTGTGCATTTTTATATATGTTAGCCATTAATTACTACTCCCCGAAGATTTAAACCAAGTGTATCTTTCAGTCTCTTGTTTTAATTCATCTAAAAAAGTTGAATTCAATTGTTCTGTTATCAAACTAATTGCTCTATTAATTTGTTTCTGGTTAGAAACATCGTACTGTTCTTTTGGTTCAGGTATTCTTATTACTATTTTAGCCATGTTTTCCTACAAAATAACAAAGCGGTTCTAGTATTTTTCTATACATTCTACCTAGCAAATGTACCTTGCCTCTTGATTCCTGACGTATGTCTATAGTTCTATGAACTGCAATGTGTTCTAATATTTTTCTAACTACTTTATTTGTTTTAGCAATTTTAACTAATGGTAAGAATAATTTGTGATAACCTTTTTGATATTCAGGTGCTAAACCTTTTGAATGTTTTAACCAAATTTTATTTCTAAAAGATCCAAAGCCATATGTTTCATTCATCATAGTACAAACGATCTTGCCACCGCCGCCGCCTCCGCCGCCGCCTCCGCCGCCTCCGCCGCCGCTGTAAGGTCCATAATCTTTTTTAGTTTCAGGTTTAGAAGGTTGTATTTGATAATCACCTAAACCACCACTACCTGTTCCATATGAAGGTTTAGAAATTTGACTTGGAGGTCCTTTTGCGGTTGTTACATTACTATAATCAGGTGTTGTACTTGGTCCATCGTCTCTATCACGACCTCCACCGCCTATATCTATGTAATCATCAATTTTATTTATATTTTTATCTGCTAATACACTACCTGATGTTATTGTTTTAGGTGTAGTTTGACCATACGTAATACCACCACCGCCACCACTATATGGTCCGTAAGTTGGTCCTGTTACTATTGGTCCTGTTGGTGAATAAGGTCCATAAGTTGGTCCTGTTGGTGTTATTGTATCTAAAATATTGCCACCATCATACATATCATCTTCACTATCATCATCTGCTGCTTGAATACCTATATCAATTAATTCTTGAGTTGATTTGTAAGTTGGATCTTTAGCTTTTTTCTTTTGATCTGAAATACCTGTTGTTAAATCTTTTGCTGCAAAAAATCTTCTTTCTGCTTCATCAAGTGCTGCCAGTTTTTCTTCTTTATATGTTTTTCCAGTTTTAGGATTAATATTTGTATCGCTCATTTTAGCATTAATCAGATCTCTTCTTTTTTGAAAAGTATCTGCATCAGTACGGTAAGCACTATAACCTGCCATAATATTTTCTGCCGTATTTATTGTACCTGGAGTAGCTGCAACAAATCTTCCAACATCATCTATGGCAAAACCTTTACCTGTTAATTCGTTTTCTAATATACCTCTATCACTCGTAGGTAATAAAGAACCTATTCCTTCTAAAATTTTTTTACCCGGCATCATAGATGTTAAAGAATCTAATGGTGATTTTTTACCATATAAAAATTCAGAGTTTGATAATATACCTGAAGGAATACCTACATCACTATCAGGTCTAGCATAATATTGCCTTGCAGCATAAGGACTGTAATTATCTTTAGTTTTTGTTCTATTAGGATCAGGATTATAAACACTAAATCCTTCTTCATTGCCACCTTGTACAGGTAATATTTTTGCTACAGGTCCGGGTATTGGTTGTGGTCTTATAATAGGTCCTATTGTAGGTTGATTAGTTCTATCATACCTAAAAGTTTCAGGTAAAGCTCTGTTTAAATATTGTTGTGCTAAATCAAATAAAGTTGCCATTATCTACGTCCATCTGGTTGTATATCTATACGTAATGTACCAAAGCGCCAAGACTCACTAACATCAGTATTTTCTATCTTGATATTAACAAACCGGCCTCTGGCTCTTGTATCCTTTTTATCAGTATTTGCGTTGATTGTAAAGGGACTCAAAGAAGTAGTTGTATCTGATTGTTGAGGATAACGTTTAACTGCTAAAGTTACTTTTGCATTACCTTGTAAGTCTTTAAAATCAGGTATAAATCTTCTCATAGCTAAAAATATATCACCTGATGTGCCTTGACTCTGTAAATCAAAGTCGTAAGATTTTACAAATGAGGTAACCGTTGTAGTACTACCATCAGGATTTACTTGATCAGTTCCTACCTCATGTTCAAATAAAGTAGTTTGACCTAGACCGTCTTCACCAATAATAACTGGGAAAGTACCGGTAGCTGAGTCATTAAATTTAGTAGCTGAAGGTTTAGGATATACACTAGCATCAATCCAAGATGTTCTAGATTCTGTTCCTATATACCAAACACCACCTTCTACTTTTTCTCCATAGTTTAATACTACATATTGATCATTATAATCAGAACTAGTTGAGGGATAATACCAAGTTACTTCTGTAAATTGATTATTTAATCCAGCATAAATTTGTTGACCTTTTGTAGTATCTGCTTGATCATAGACATAATCTTCAACAGAACAAGGTAAAGATTTAACTGTACCATCAAACATAAAGAAACCATTATTAGACATCCAAAACGCAACACCATCAATTTCAACAGCTGCATTTTTACCTATCAATCCACAGTTAGTACCAACTTGCTCAAATCCAAATGTAAAAGGTGCTCCAATAAATTTCATTGTGTACAATGCATTATCTGTCCAAACAAGAATTGCTTCTTTTGCTTTTAGTGAACCTATAATTTTTGTACCATCCTGTAATCTTTGTGATCCAGCTGAGTTAATTGCAGTAGGAACATAATCATTAATATCTTCTTGATCAGAAAATCTTATAAACATGTCATCTTGAGTTGCTGTATTTCCAATCGTTGTCTCAGTTCCTAAATGAATTAGGTGACGTGTTGTAGGTGATACTAAAGATACTCTAGTTGCTGTTGGGTTGTTTGTTGTCTCGAACCCTGATGTAGTTGTTGATGCTCTTGTTGTTAATCTTGAAGCGTCCCCCGCATTCCATGTAAAAGTTTTTCCATTTGCAATGGTTGCAACTAATACTTGACCAAAGTTACTTAAACTCCAGAGGCCTGGTTCCAGACTCACGTCAGATGCAGAAGCGGCTTCTCCCCAATTACCACTGCCCCAGGTGTCAATACCCCAACCATAACCATAAGATTGTTCTGCAGGTCCAACTGTCTCATAAGGTTTAACTTCTAGACTACCTCCCGTTGCAACCGTTGCTGTAGCATTAGAACTTTGTGTAATTGTAAATACACTTGAACTTGTAATACTTGTTACTTGAAATAATTTATCTTCAAAATCTGAATCAACATAACCTGTACCTCCCGGTAAAGTTACATTATCTAATAATACAATATCACCAGCATTTAAACCATGAGAAGTTTTTGTAATAGAACAAACAGCTGAACCAGATGTAGTTGCAATAGTACAAGATGTTAAAGTAGTTTTTAATGGTGTAATATCATAGAGTTGACCTTCAAAATATATAAGCAAAAATTTATCTGTTCCAATTGCAATGTATCTATTTCCAGATATATCTACAAAAGCAAATTGACGTCTTGCAACACCTACTATTGTATCTGTAATTAATGATGACCAACCACCAACTTTTTCTGGTAGTCCATATCTAAATCTTGTGTTATCACAATCAACCCATCTATTTTCTGCACCAGATGTGGTATCTTGTTTGTCTATTCCTGGTAAGACTTTAAAATCAATTAGAGCCATGGTCCGTGCTCCTATATGTTATCTTTATATACCCAGCCTCTTGTTGCATTAACATAAACTAAAGTAAATGCTGCTGTGTTTGTAGATACTACTAAATCAGAAGCAGAGCCTAAAATATTAGAACTATTTCTACCGATTGTTAAATTGTTTGATGCAAGGTTATTACCTGAATCTATAAAATGAACTTCATCACCTATTGCAGGAGATACGGGTAAATTAATTGTAACAGGTGCACCGATACCACCTCCTGATGTGTCCACTAAAACTTGATCACCATTAACCGTTGTATATGTTGCTCCCGGTGTAATGTATCCTTTAGTCTGTAATTTACCTGTAATATTAGTTCCATCAGAATATAAAACTGTAGTTGATCCAACTGGTAAAGTAAGTCCTGTTCCTGAAACAGTTTTAACTGTTAAAGTATATAGAGAAGAAGATCTATCTGTTGCATCTTCAACTATAAAAACTCTTTCAGCACTATCTGGCATAGTAACCGTTCTATTTGCAGTTAGAGTACCCGTTAACTTATAGTATAAATTTTTACCATTTGATGTTGCATAATTAGCTAATGACAATGCTACATCAGCTGATCCTACCGCTAAGGATAAATATCCTGATGATGCTTGTTCTAAAATTTGTAAGTTTGTATTAGTAATAGTTCCCCATGTACCTGATTTTTCACCGGTAGTAATGAGTTCTAGTTTTAAATCATTTGACGTACTTGATGCCATTTATTCTCCTATGGGTTATCTGGATCTATTGGAATCCAAACACCAGTTGCTCCTGGAATTATTGGGTTCCATGATATCACATCTACCGTGTCTGTTGCAAGTGCTAATTCTTCTCCTGTAACAAGAACTGTTTGACCTATTTTAATAACTACATCACCAGTTGCTAAATCAACTCTTTGTCCTGTAGGTAAAACAACTGATTTACCTATAATTTGAACATTACCTATAGCAAAGTTTAATCTTTGTCCACTTACAGTTACAAATATACTAACTCCACCCGGATCGGCAAAAGGTGAGTTTGCAAAAGGTGTTGCTCCAAATAACATTATGATCCTCTACTTGTTTGGATTGGTACCCAAGTTTGACTTGCACCTGGTACAATACCATTCCATTGTCTAATATTAACTGTTGATGTACCAATATCTAATTCATTACCTGTTGGAAGCACTGTTGCTTTTGCTACAATTGTAACTGTTCCTGTCGATAAATTTTGTCTATTGGTTGTAACGGTTACTGTAGCATTTGCTTTGGTAGTTACATTACCAACTGTAATATCAACTTTGTTTCCTGTAACAGAAATATTTGCATCTGCAACAACTGTAACATCTCCTGTATCTGTATTAACTCTTGATCCAGTAGGCGATATATTTGCACCTGCAGTTGTTGAAACAGTTCCTGTAGATAAATCAACACCACTTCCTGTAACAGAATATATAAATTTAAATGTAACAGAACCTGTTGTAAAGTTTGTTTGTGATCCTGTAGGTACTACATTTGCTTTTGCTGCAATAGTTACATCTCCAGTTTCTAAATTAACTCTATTACCTGTAACTCCAACAACGTCAGCTACATTAACTATACCTGTTGTAAAATCTGCTTGACTTCCTGTTACATCAATTCCTGCATTTGCAGAAACCGTAACTAAACCTGTAGATAGAGCAGTTGCAATACCAGATACACCAATAACATCGGCTACCTGAACATTACCAATACCAATATTAAATCTACTACCATTTGGTAATACAATAGCTTTACCAACGATACCAACAGTACCTGTTGATTCGTTGATTCTATTACCTGTAACAATCGCTAATGCATTAGGGTTAAACCCTGGATCTGCAAAAGGTGCTGATGCAAATGAAGTTCCGCCAAAAAACATAAATATAAATCCTTAAAAGGAGACTGTGTGGTATGTGGTGGTGACACAGCCTCCATCTAAAGATTATATCATCGTTTAAACCAAGAAGGAAGACCTAAATGTGGACGCTTGTCAAACATATTATCTCTAGCGCCTGGCGTTTTACGATTATTATAATGAAGAAATACTTGTACGCATTCCTTACCTTTGAATTTTTCTCTCCAATGTTCTAGCTCACAGCCAGAATAAACCAGCATATCTCCTGGTTTTAAATCTACTTTAATACCTTTTTGACCTTCTTTACCAGATGGTTCTAAATAAATTGGCCAAGGATCACCACCAAGATTCATAGTAGTTGATATCTCACAACTAAATCTATCCTTGTGTCTTTTAAGAACATCACCTTTTTTATATATTCTTGCATAAGTATATGCTGGATATAATTTTAATCCTGTTGCTTCTTCCATTTTAGGAAGACATTTTAATAATAAAGTTTCCATAGCCATATTAGAATACTGACTATATGTATTTGGAATCTGTTCATTCTCACTTTCGTAATATCCAATAATAGTTTCAAATGGTGAAAAGTATCTACGTTCTCTACAAGTATCATAAACTTGTTTTTGCATACAAAAATAATTTGCAACAAAAGCTGCTAGATCTTTTGATATAGCTTGTTTGATTACTGTATATTTATTTTTTTTAAACATCTTTTGCCATCTCTTTCGGTACGGCTTGTATGTTCCAATGTATAAATCTAAATGGTTCAATCCCAAAATCTACTGCATACTCATGCTCTAGATATCCAGGAAAGATAATCAATGTACCAGGCTTTGGTTTAAAGTGAATTAATTCTGATCCACCCCATACACCTTTTTGATCTGGTTTCATTTTTAATTTAGTAGCTCTAGCTCCAGTACGTGGTTCGTGAAATATTGGATATGATGTTTTATCACTGCACTTTAAAAAATAAAAACCTGATACGTGTTGGTTCCAATGTATATGTGCTGAATGATGACCACCACCTTTTTTAGCAAATTCTTGTACCCATAATTCAGAAAACATAGTTGTGTATTGTGACATATCATAACCTTGATGATCTAAATATTCCCAAGACTTTTGACCAATGTAATTTCTAAAATCTAAAAAATCATTATCCATTGTAAGTGGTGTTGAATGATGTGATAATCCAAAGTCACCATATTTTTTAATATGTTCTTTATTTCTATTTCTAGCTTCTTTAACATATTTGTTAGATGCTTTGTTTAATGACTTTACAAACTCTGGTTTTTGTTCTGACCAGATAGCAGTGTTAAAATAGTTACTTATATACATTATTTAAAAGGCCTCCCTAAATGCCATACTACAAGACTATATCTTGTACCTGATGTTACTGGTTTAACTCTATGCCATACAAAAGAAGGAAACACAATAATAGAACCTTTTGGTAATATCTCTTTTGCTCTTCTTAAATGTTTGGCTTCGTCTCTCATATGTGGATCGTAGTTTCTAAAATCAAATTCTAATTCACCACCTGTGTATTCTGAACCATCTGTTAACTGACAAGTCATAGATAGTTTTCGAATTCTGCCGTGCTCTGGATTATTAACATCGTCTCGTTGATATGGTTTATCCCAACTATCGCAGTGCCAATCATAATATTGGTTGTGTTTATATTTTGTAAATTGACAAGACTCACTTCTTTCCCAATCAAAGTTCCAACCAGCTGCTTTATTTGCTTCGTGAACGTATGGGTGTAATTCTTTGTATATCCAAGTATCATTTAACCAGACTAAATCAGAGTTTCTTTTTCTTTTTAAATCTTTAACTTCTTCTTTAGATAATTTTTTATCACCAAACCCACCAGTTCTTGCCATTGTTTCTTCTTGTTGATTAGCATAAGCTATTACATCATCACAAAACCTTGGTGTAAGTACACCACTAAAATACCAGTAGTAATTAGATATATTCATAAGTTATGGTTTGAACAAAATTCAAACTATCTTTCTGATCATTTGATACAATATACATATTAGTAGATGGAAACATAACAAACATATTTTTTTTAAGTTCTATGTCCCAACTTCTTCCTTTACGTCTATTATCATCAAAATGTATTCTTATCCAACACTTATCAACTTTAACTCCGTAAATCATTGTAAAGTCGGGTGAGTTTCGAAGATCTACTGGATCAACATTTAATAAAGGTTTAGATACTTGACTAGGTTTATAAATATCACCCCAAGAATTTTTATTAACTAAATTGATACTATAATCAAGACCAATAAAGTCTCTTATATATGTATTTAACATATCCCAAGTTCTTGAAAATGGAAATTGTTTATTAGTAAATGAAGATTGTAAAATATCGTTAGTAAGTTTTTCTTGGTCTATCTCAAAACCTTTCGGCATATCGATATCACCATAGAATAGACTTTGTTCTGTTAATACTTTCTTTTGCATACCACCACCAGATATATATTATGCTAATTCGTCTGTCAAGTCCCAACCAGCTGTATTATCCGCTTGATATGCAGATTCATTCCAAACGTAAGACCAGCTATGAGTAGCTGCTTCGTTTTGTGAAGTTTGTTCTTCTGTCAATGCTGGAGCATCACCGATTGGTGATTTCCAAGAAGCTGAATCATTATGTTTTACCCAAGATGCATATGGTTTTTTAGGCCAGAAGATTTGATCATCTTCATCCCAAGTATAACCAATCCCTGCATAGTTTCCTCTAAATGGAGTTCCACCGTTTTTATGTTGTCCACCTGCTGTGTTGTATGAAGTTTGAATCCACATTTGTGCAGGCCAATTATTGTGTTGTTCTAAATATTGTTGACCTACT
>Ga0208162_1001234_pt1 | contig 13596 bp, 16 predicted proteins | sample CB_VirMetaG_4_FD_184539 | JGI IMG/M metagenome (GOLD analysis project Ga0208162, IMG submission 184539) | Freshwater to marine saline gradient viral communities from Chesapeake Bay - CB_1508_1M Viral MetaG (SPAdes) (version 4) | ecosystem: Environmental > Aquatic > Marine > Coastal | place: USA... | reverse complement strand
GGTGGAATGGAAGAAGCGACTTGGAGAGATTGAAGAAGAACTACAGCAAGTATTCAGACCAATAGTCACTGAGCGTTACAGCGAAAAGACTGGTAAGAAACTGAAAGACAAAGTTGAGATCTTCAATCCAGGTAGTCGTAAGCAGATTGCTGAAAGGCTTATGGCTCTTGGGTGGAAGCCCACTAAACACACTGAGAAAGGTGCGGTGATAGTCGATGAAAAAGTATTGGAAACTATTGACAGACCAGAAGCTAGGCTTATCGAGGAATATCTACTCGTTCAAAAACGGGTGGCTCAAGTTGAGTCCTGGATTGACCATGCGGATAACAACGACAGGGTTCATGGTAAGGTCATCACCAATGGAGCGATCACTGGAAGAATGACACACAGTAAGCCGAATATGGCACAAGTACCTAACTTAGGTAGTCCATTCGGCAAAGAGTGTAGATCCTGCTGGACGGTAGATGATGGTAATGTACTTGTAGGTGCAGATGCTTCAGGTCTTGAATTGCGTATGCTTGCACATTATATGCGTGATCCTGATTACACTAAAGAAATACTTGAAGGTGATATTCATACCAAGAACATGAAGGCTGCTGGACTTACAAATAGAGATCAGGCTAAGACTTTCATCTATGCTTTTCTCTACGGTGCTGGACCAGCTAAGATCGGTGCTATTGTAGGTGGTGGTGAGAAAGAAGGTAAACAGTTAATACAGAGCTTCCTGTCTAACACACCAGCCTTAAAAGCATTACGTTCTAAGGTTGATAAAGTATCTGAACAAGGTTGGCTTCCTGGTCTTGATGGTAGGCATCTGATTGTCAGATCACAGCACGCTGCACTCAATACTTTGTTACAAGGTGCTGGTGCAATAGTTATGAAAAAGTCTTTAATTATCTTGACAAATAAGTTAAAACATGATAGAATACTCGGCTCGTTTGTTGCTAATGTGCATGATGAGTGGCAGATCGAGACTAAGAAAGAATATGCCGAATCTGTAGGTGAAGCTAGCGTACAGGCAATTCGGGATGCAGGACTTGCTCTCAAGCTACGATGTCCCCTTGATGGTGAGTTTAAAATAGGTACTAACTGGGCATCAACACACTAAAAGGAAAATTATGGCTAGTCTAAAACCAGTTGTAGTAAAAGCAGATATTATGTGGGCTTTCTTGGATACTCCAAACAAGAAAAGTAAGAAGTACCAAGTTGACCTATGTCACTTGTCTGATGAGGCTGTAAAAGCTCTAAAAGATTCTGGTGTCAAAGTAAAAAATGACAAACCAGACAAAGGTTCTTACATTACTGCTAAGTCTAGTAAGTATCCTATCAAAGCAGAGCTAGAGGATGGCTCACCAATTGAGTGTAAAGTAAGTAATGGTTCTAAAGCTATAGCAACCATCAAGCCTTACACTTGGAACTGGGATGGTGATAGTGGTGTAGGTGTGGGTATCAACAAATTGGTTATTACTGATTTGATTGAATACGTTGAGGGTGGTTCAGCAGCAGAGCAACCCTTGTAATTTGTCTAAGTCAATGAATAATGCGAAAGCACTCATTGACGGAGATATTCTGGTCTATAGGATTGGATTCTCTGCTAATGACCCTGAACAAGAAAGGTTTGCTATTTCTAGGATGGGTAATTTTGTAGATAACTTGATTAGGGTAAAGGGTATCGACTCCTATGAAGGTTACCTTACAGGGAAGAAAAACTATAGATCAGAAATTGCTGTTACTTACAAAGAGAATCGTAAAGACGCAAGAAAGCCAGTTCATTATGATTCTCTGCGTGAGTATCTTATATCTAAGTGGAAGTTTGAAGTAATTGATGGACAAGAAGCTGATGACGCTATAGGAATCAAAGCGTATGAACTACCAGAAGATTCCTGTTGTGTTATGTCCATTGATAAAGACTTAGACATGATAAGAGGGTGGCACTATAACTTCGTCAAGGAAGATTTGTACTATGTTACTGAGAAGGAGGCTATTAAGAATTTTTACATTCAGATTCTAACTGGGGATCGAGTGGATAATATTCCTGGTCTTAAAGGTATTGGTCCAAAGAAAGCAATAAAGTTTCTAAAGGATTGTAAGACTGAGGAAGATCTTTTCAGTGTCGTGCTAGAAAAGTACGATAACGACATTAACACATTAACTGAGAGAGCTAGACTATTATGGATCAGGAGAAAAGAAAACCAGATATGGCAGCCACCCCAGACATAGCATACATTGAATGGGATGATGCCTGTGCTGATGCAGGTTGGGAAATCACAGAGAAGACAGACATTCATCATGTTGCAACTGTTGGTTTCATTGTAGCAGAGGACAAAAAAGCTATCACAATAGCAGTATGTTGGGCTGGTCCTGAATCTAACTCTAGGATACATATACCAAAGGGTTGGATCAAGAAGATCAAAAGAGTTAAACTTGATAAACTTTTAGGGAGGAAAAAGCCATTAAAACCCAAAGCGCAAAAGCAAAAGGAAGAAAACTCCAACAATGGTTTAGGGACGAAATCATTGAGAAATTTAGCTTTTCCAGGTCCGATGTAAGAAGCACTAGTATGGGTGCTGGTGGTGAAGATATACTGTTTAGTCAGGAGGCAGGTGACAAGTTAGGCATCTCTGTAGAGTGTAAATCGAGAAGCTCTATTGGTGTCTATGCTTTCTACTCTCAGGCTGTGGATAATTGTCCTGATGATAGAGAACCTATCCTTGTTATTAAACAGAACCATTCTAAGCCACTGGTTGTAGTAGATGCTGTATACTTTATTGACTTACTTGAAAGGGTAAAATGAGACACTTAGTCATTCCTGATACTCAATGTAAGCCAGGCAACTCATTTGAGCATTTAGAGTGGGCTGGTCATTACGCTGCAAAGACTAAGCCCGATGTGATTGTCCATCTTGGAGATCACTGGGATATGCCTAGTCTAAGTATTTATGATGTTGGTAAGAAAGCATTTGAGGGTAGGACATATAGTCAAGATATCAAAGCTGGTAATGAAGCTATGGATATCTTTATGAAACCTATCCTTGATGAGCAGAAAAGATGTAGAGACAATAAGAAGAAAGTATGGAAACCTAAGAAAGTATTTCTTATTGGTAACCATGAACAGAGAATCGAAAGAGCTATTGAATCAGACAGAAAGCTAGATGGTTTGATAGGATACTCTGACTTTAATCTAAAGAAGTATGGATGGGAAGTCCATGATTTTCTTGAAGTTCCTATCATCAATGGAATAGCATACAGTCATTACTTTACTTCTGGTGTAATGGGTAGACCAGTAACTAATCCTGGTTTATTATTACAAAAGAAACACATGAGTTGTATCATGGGTCATGTTCAGGATAGAGATATATCTTTTGGACGTAAAGCTGATGGCACAGGAATTACTGGCATCTTTGCTGGTATTTTCTATCAGCATGATGAAAAGTATCTCAGTCCACAGACTAATGGTTCATGGTCTGGAATCTGGATGCTGAATGAAGTAAATGATGGTAGTTTTGATGAAATGCCTGTATCAATTAATTACTTGAGGAAAACTTATGGAAAATAAAGAAAAGATCCTTACAGTAATCAGTTTAGGAGTAGGAGTTCAAAGTTCGGCTATGGCTTTGATGGCTGCTAAAGGAAAGCTTCCTATGCCTGATTGTGCTGTTTTTGCTGATACAGGAGCAGAACCTGATTCTATTTATTCTTATTTAGAGTTTTTAAAATCAGAGCTACCGTTTCCAATTTATGTAGTTCAAAAAGGAAACTTAACAGAAGATACTATGAAGGAAGGAGAACGATTTGCACCAGCACCTTTCTTTATTAAAAATCTTGATGGTACTAAAGGAATGTTAAGGAGGCAATGTACTAATGAATATAAGATACAGCCAGTAAGAAGAAAAATAAGAGAACTATGTGGTATTGGTTTTGGTGAGAGATTTCCTAAAGATAAATATGTGGAACAATGGATAGGAATATCTACTGACGAAATTCAAAGGATGAAACCTTCAAGAGACAAGTACATTGAAAATAGACATCCTCTTATTGAATTAAACATCAGTAGAAATCAATGCTTACAGTGGTTTAAAGATAATAACTATCCACTACCTGAGAAATCTGCTTGTTTCTTTTGTCCTTATAAGAGTGACGATCATTGGATAGAAACTAGGGATAAAACTCCAAAAGAGTTTGAACAAGCTATAGCTTTTGATAAAGGATTAAGATCAACAAGTAATACTAGAATTAAAGGAGAAATGTTTTTACATAGGTCTTGCATTCCACTAGATCAAGTAGAATTCAAGCCTAAATTAATAGACAATCAGATGGATCTTTTTGATAACGAATGTGAAGGGATGTGTGGATTATGAGAGACGTTAAAAAAACATTAGAGGATAGAGAAGAAAAATATGGTCATTACAAGACTGTAGGTGAGATCAGTCAGGGCATTAAAGCTGTTATGAGGATGTCACCTAATTATTTTATAATGCCAGAATATGCCAGAGAGAGTTGTGATATGATTGCCAATAAGTTAGCTAGAATTCTAAACGGTAATTATTATCTCAATGATTCTTGGCACGATATTAGCGGTTATGCATCACTTGTCGTCATGACAAATGAAGATTTAAATAAGGAACTAAACGATGAACCTTACGATAGATGAATTAAAAGATAAGCTCATGCAGTTTGATGAAACAACAATAATAGAGTTGCTTGATCTTACTTCTGCTGATATACTCGATAGGTTCGAGGATGTAATCCAAGATAAATATGACACACTTGTAAAGGAAATATGATGATGGACTTTTACCAGCAATACATTGCTAAGTCTCGATACTCTAGGTTTTTAGATAATGAAAACAGGAGAGAGGATTGGTTTGAAACTGTAGACCGTTACATGGACTTTATGAATAAACATTTAGAGTCCAAACATAGTTACAAGATACCTGTTGAGGTTGACTCAGAGCTTCGTGAGGCAATTAAAAACTTAGAGGTAGTTCCCTCTATGCGATCTATTATGACTGCTGGTAAAGCCCTAGAGAGGGACAATACGGCAGGGTATAACTGTAGCTATCTACCAGTGGATGATCCTAAGTCATTTGATGAAGCTATGTACATCCTACTCTGTGGTACTGGTGTTGGGTTTAGTGTTGAACACAAATACATAGCTAAGTTACCTGATGTTCCTGAGAAGATGTTTGACTCAGACACTACTGTGGTTGTAGCTGACAGCAAAGAAGGATGGGCTAAAGCACTTCGTCAAGTGATAGCTTTACTGTACTCTGGTGAAATACCTAAGTGGGATGTATCTAAGATAAGACCTGCTGGTGCTAGACTTAAGACCTTTGGTGGTAGAGCTAGTGGTCCTGGTCCTCTCAATGAGTTGTTTGAGTTTGTTGTTCGTAAGTTTAAAGCTGCTGCTGGGCGTAAACTAAACACACTTGAGTGCCATGATATCATGTGTAAGGTGGCAGAGGTTGTGGTAGTAGGTGGTGTTAGACGTTCTGCTATGATCTCATTATCTGATCTTGAGGATGACAAGATGCGTCATGCTAAGACAGGTAACTGGTGGGTAGATAATCCACAAAGAGCTTTAGCTAATAACTCTGCTGTATATAGTGAGAAGCCAGATGTAGGTCAGTTCTTAAATGAGTGGACCAGCTTATATCAGTCACACTCTGGTGAACGTGGTATCTTTAATCGTGAGGCTGCAGTAGAGCAATCTAAGAAGAATGGTCGTAGAGATTACGAGCAAGAGTTTGGTACTAATCCTTGTTCTGAGATTATACTCAGACCTTATCAGTTCTGTAACTTATCAGAAGTAGTTGTCAGAGAATCAGATACGATCTATGATCTTGAGCGTAAGGTTAGACTAGCTACGATACTAGGAACGTATCAATCTACGATGACTCACTTCCCTTATCTTAGAAAGATATGGCAACGTAACACAGAGGAAGAGAGATTGCTTGGTGTATCTCTTACTGGGATATTAGACAACAAAACACTAGGAGATAATGTTGAACAGACTAAGACGCTTTTACAGAGACTACGTTTGGTTTCTGTCGATACAAACTTGGAGCTTGCAACTGATCTTGGCGTTCAGCCTTCTGCTGCTATTACTTGCGTTAAGCCTAGTGGGACTGTTAGTCAGCTTGTTGATAGCGCCTCTGGTATTCATCCACGACATAGTCGCTATTATATTAGGCGTGTCAGAGGGGACAAGAAAGACCCTCTCACTACGTTCTTACAGGAAAAGGGCATCCCATCAGAAGAGTGTGTATTACGACCAGAGTCAACGATAGTCTTTAGCTTCCCTAAGAAAGCACCTGATTCAGCTTTACTCAGGGAGGATCTCACAGCTATTGAACACTTGGATCTGTGGATGATGTATCAGAAGGATTGGTGTGAGCATAAACCATCAGTGACTATCTCAGTCAAAGAGGACGAATGGGTTGAGGTGGGGTCATGGGTATGGAAGAACTTTGATGACATCAGTGGTGTGTCGTTCTTACCATATGATGGTGGTACTTATAAGCAAGCACCATATGAGGAATGTACTGAGGAGCAGTATCTTGATCTTCTTAGAAAGATGCCATCTGCTATCTACTGGGATGAATTGATTGAGGAAGATGATAATGTTGAAGGTACACAAACTTTAGCTTGCACAGCAGGAGCGTGTGAGATATAGGAGGTAATATGTTGGATACCGTCATAGCTTTCTTAGCTCTACTGAACTGTCATCCTGATGATCTAGTCATTACGACTAGCAACAAGACATTTTATCTAGCAGGTGATATTGGTGTGGTGTATGTCAGTCCCGGTATGTACAAGGATCATGTAATGGTTCACGAGATCTGGCATCACTGTCAATGGCAATGGGCAGGCAAACAACCTGCTCAGTCATGGGACGAGTGGAGACGTAGAGAAGAGGAAGCTATGAAGGTTGAAGATATATTCCTCAACCTTTCACAGTGATTATCCCACTATCCATCTTGAAGTAGATGTATTTATTGGTGGTGATTTATAAAGTTCTAATGCTTTAATGTAACTATCTATAATATCTTGTGAAGGTTTAGCTTTCTGTCCTGGATATCTTGATACACCTTTTTCTGTAGGAAAAGAAGCAAAAGGAGCAGATAACTTATTAACTAATTCTGTAGTTAATCCTCCTTTTAAACTTTCAGGAGTTATTTTATAATTGCTACTTAGTAATTTTAAAATTAATCTATCTTGCATCTCTGGTGTAAATTTCTCACTTAATAATGAAGGTAGTCTCAATGTGTCTGAAAGTAAACCTTTTAAAGTTTTACCCATAAACTGATATCTTCCAGTTGCTCCAGATGATAATATATTCCCTTTATCGTCTTTAAATGTACCATATCCTACATCTGTACCATCTGGATACTTTTTACTAAGAGACATATCAATTATCTCTTGTATTGTGTAGTCACCTTTTGCTATACCCGGTACTTCTTTTCTACCAAAGATAGTTCCATATCCTTTAGTTCCTTCAGCAGATGAAATAGCATCCAATAATGCTCTTTCTTCATTAGTAATTTCTCTATTTAAAAACTCATCTAATCTAATTTGTCTTTGCTCTTCAGGAGTACGAATATAAGGTAAGTTCAATGTTTGACCAGCAAATATTCTATTATTCTTTATATTATTCAAAGATATTATTTCCTCAGGCGGAACTCCAGTATTCTTAGATATTTTGAAAATACTATCACCTGGTTTTATTTTGTATGTTGGCATTGATTGCACCTTATCTATCAAAAAGTTGAATATCAAGACTATCCAAATAAGATTCAAGGTTTCCACCATATCCTTGTCCAGTTGGAGTGTATCCAGCATACCCTTCAATTAATATTGATTCTGATATTGGTTCTCCGTATTCATTTAATTCATACTGAACTAGATCTCCTCTATCATTAACATCAATATTAGGATTTCCCATTCTAGCTCGTATATCTTCTATCGACATATTCCTAAAATCACCTCTTTCTGGAGATACTGGTATTATATCAGTTCCACCAATTATAGGCTCTGGTGTAGAAGGAATGATAGCATCTGAGAATAATCTTCTTGATAAAGGTATCTGTTGTTGTGGCATCCTATCAGGACGTACAGGTATAGTACCAACGCTTCCATCAGTTCTCATTCTAATTAAATTATCAATATTTTGATCTAATGATGTTGGTAATTCTGCTCTAGGATCTATGTAAGTTTGTGTTGCTAATCCATTAGGAACATTAACTGTTGGTCTATCTGTTGGTAAAACATCTCTTTTTACTGGAACTCCTGTGCCAAGTGATTTCTTGACTTTGTCAATAACATAAGTAAACGGATTACCTGAAGCTTCTGGGACAACACTGACTCCTGTCATTAAGTATGTTCCCTCATCTAGCTGAGTTACTCTATCCTTTTCAAATGTTCTTCCTTGAGTATCAATAACATATTGAATACCAGTAATAGGATGCGTGAACTCTCTATTTCTAGGATTCTCAAGAGATGGCTTACTAATCTTTTCATATTCAGGTTTAGTTTCTATTTGTCCTGATAATGTTTGATCTGCTGTGGCATATTCTGCTGATGCTTCTTCATTAAACCTTGATTTAGGAACAGTATCTAAACCTTGAGGAGTGCTTAGCAAACCACCTTGCATTATGTTAGCTGTATCTGGAGTATAAGTAGGATAGTCAGCTTGGACAATATTCGCTCTTGGTTTGATATCATAATAAACATCATTAGACCAATCAGGGAAATCTTTACCAGCTTGTTGTGCGTTACGCCAATTTCTCCACCATAGTATCTCAGGAGTCATAGGTTCACCACGAACCATACCACCACCAGGAGATATGTACTTCAAATAAGGATCAGATTCCTGTAAACGCTGGTACATTCTCTTTTGCCCTATACCTGTGGCTTTTAGTTTATTTACTACATTGTTTAGTAGATCATCTAATTTACTAGCCATCACTGTTCCTCTTCATAATCTCTACCTAACACAGCCAGATAACTTCCTGATGCTGGTGGTAACATTTGCGCTTTAGATATAGGTAATTTAGATAACAAACCTTTAGTTCTTCTTGCTGTACTTCCAGCTAACTTTGCAGCCTCTCCTACTAATCTAGGAGAAGACAAAGCTAATGAAGGAATTGCTCCAAGTGTTAAACCACCTGCAGCACCTAGAAGCCCTAGACCTCCAGAAGCAGTTACTCCTCTTAGTCCTTTAGGAAATACACTTGATAACTCTTGTCCAGCCAATCCAGCTAGGATGTTCTTACCACCTACTTCTTGCAACTTTTCTGCCAATGTCAATCTTTGTCCGTAGTTAGTGGACACATTGTTTCTCATTGTTGAGAGTAGTTTCTTTAAAGATACTTCTGCTGGTTTCTTTCTACCAAGACTTAGGCTATGTTGTATTTCATATAACAATTCAGAAGCCTCTTCATAAGACTTCATTATTTTAGCATACTCTGGTGATGCTTTCTTTATTTCATTTCCTATTTGTTTAGACACTTCAGAAATAATCCCTATTGCTTCAGGGTTATTTTGATATTTACTTCTAAGACCGTTTATTGATCTTTTCATATCATCAAAGTCTATTAAAGAATTGGCATTTACGTTTTTGTAGTCTCCTACAACGTCTTTAATATCCCCAAAAAGATCTTTTAATACTTGACTTCTAGGAATACCAGCTTGTCCAAATATTCTTGATTTTAGATCAGGAGAATCTAATAGATCATCCACAACCTTAAAATCTATTCTTTGAGAGTCTTTAGATACTTTAGACATTCCTTCCTGATATGCTTTAGCTCTATCTGACTTTATTTTCTGTAGGTTAGTCTGAGCGTCATCTAGTATCTGTAAAGCAGCACCTGTGTCAGAATTTCTAAGATTAGTTGTAAAACTATCTAACGCTTCTCCACCTTCTCTACCTGCTTTGTATGCTTGTTTAATTGCTTCATCACCAACACCAGAAGTAAACGCTAAACTTTTAGTAATACCAGTTCCAGCTAACTCTGTTCCTTTGACAATACCTTTTCCTGTAGCTGTTAAAGGATCAATAGCAGCAGCTTTAGATGCTACCTTCTCAGCAACTTTTCCTACTTTAGATGTAGTACCTACCGTCTTAGCTACTGCTGTACCACCACCTGAAAACGCAGCAGAGATGTCTGCAAGTATGCCAGCAGGGTCTTCAGCTAATGCTTTCTTAAAACCGTTTCCAGTTGTATACTTCTCAGCAAAGTAGTCTACTACTGCATCAAACTTTTGTTGACTATCTTCTCTTGTTACATCTACACCAGGGATTTGATTAAGTGCTGCTCTTACACCACCACCTATAACTTGAGTAACAGTTTTAGTTGTTTCAATAGGGCTAGTGACAGCATCCCACATATCTCCAACCATTCTTGCTGTAGATGCAGGTAAGTTTAACGCTCCTCTTCCAACAGCTTCAGCCCAAGACATATTTTCATAATCTGTTTCATCTTTATGAAATGCCTGAGATCTAGGTTTATAAATCTCACTTATCTTAGCTTCTACTTCTTCTTGAGTAGCTCCGTCTGGACCATTAACGATTAGTATTTTACCGTCTGGTGCTGTAATTCTATATTTAGCCATTTAGTCCACCACCCTGTCAATTTTCCATTCATTTGATTGCATAACTTCGTCTCTTACATTTTGAGATGAAGGAGTGCTTTCTCCTTTGAGAAGAAGTGACGATATAGTTCCGTTTTCAATCATAGCCTCAATACCAGCAGTATCTATACCTAGAGATTCAGCCATTTCAGCAAGTCCAGAGATATCTTTGCCTTGAGACTTTAATCTTACAATATTTTTAACATAAGCAGATCTTGCAGCTTCAGCTTGCTTCTTTAAGTAATCCCTCGCTTTACCAGGATCCATCCATGGTGTAACAGTGAACTTAGCAAACTGAGCAGCCTCTGTAGCTGTAAATGCTGAACCAAACAATTCTTTTCTTATGTTGTTCTTTCTTTCTTCGTATTTTAACCACCATTCTACTTTAGCTTTTTCTAGCTCATTGCTTGTAGGGTCAATCTTTTCTAAACTGATGCTGTATTCTCCTAAAGGATTGTTAGCAAATCCAGTAAATGAATCATCAAAGTTAGCTGATAACCACTCTGTCTCATTTAGAGCTTTTGCTGCGTCCTCTGTTTCTCCTAGCAGTTTATCTGATAATGCTTTACCTCTAGCAGCCTTAGAAGTCTTAGCTAGTTTCTCAGCAATAGCTGCTTCTTTCTGTAACTTATTCAGTTCATCAGTTTGCTTATCTCTGTTGATCTGCCTAGCTCTATCAGCAAGCTGTAGGGCTTCGTTAGGATACCCTCTATTGCCAAGTTCTTTAGATATTTTTAACAATGTATCAGGATCGTTCAGATCTTCACCAGACATAGACTGTAGTATTTGTCTAATCTCAGTAGCTTTTTCCATAGCTGGCGATGGAGCTTCACCAAATAATTTCAATCTTCTTAATTGTTCACCTTGTCTTACTCCTGCTCTAGCAACCCCAGCAAACATACCAAGACCTTCACCAGCAGAAGCAAGTCTAGTAAGATACTCTTTTCTAGCTTGTTGTTCTTCTTCTTGTCTTTTGGCGTATGCTAGTTCTTCAGGACTAGGACCAAATATATCTGCTATAGATGCCATGATTGTTTCCTATTAAATATAATTTACTGTAGGACCAGCGAATGAAACCTGTGGATAAGATCCTGAACCCATGCCATAAGCACTCATAGCACTATTCATTCCTCCCCCAATACCACCTCCAGGTATCAAGACATTACTTGGCATACTTGGAGATGATCCTCCAAATAATCCTCCTAGTTTTGTTGCCCCTGTTTTTAACCATCCACCTGCTTTGTTAATCAGATCTTGGTTTCCAAACAATCCTTGTAGTGCTTCATTTTTAGCTTCTGCTTGTGCTAGTTGCTGTCTTGCTGTGACACCTGCAGCGTCTTTACCAAGATTAGCTGCATACTGTTGTCCACCTATCGCAGCACTGCCTATATCCAAGCCTTGTTGTAGTGATAGTCTAGCTAATTCATCTAGTTTAGCTTGATTAGACAAGTAGCTCTGATATGGTGCTAATGCTCCTTGCATCAGATCATATCCAGTACCTAGTAACCCAGCAGCGTTACTTAATTGTTGTTGACCAAATGTTATTTGTTGTTGAGCATAAGGGTCTGCTTGTGCAGCTATTTGGGCGTTGCGTATATTCCTTTGTTCTAATAGTTGTCTAAGAAGTGGGTTACCACCTGTACCTACACTTAGTCCACCTGTTCCTCTAGCCAAGTTAGAAGCAGCCAATCTTTGCTCTTCCTCGATATCATAAGGACGCAAAATATCCATTTGTTGTTGCATATAACGCTGTCTAGCTTCTTCTGCCGTTTCAGCTAGATATGATTGACCTAAGTTAAACAATCCTTGTGCTGGTGCAGCATACTGTTGAGCAAAAGGTACAGCTTGTTCAGCAGCAGTTAATCCTTGACCCATCAAAACACCAAGCTTACCTTGTTGTTCTGCTACGCTTTGACTAGGTGTATAACCAGCAGACTTTACAGCACCTGTGACGGGATCTACTTCAAAATTAGATTGACCGAAGTAAGTCTTAGTGGCTACTGGTCTAAAGTAACCTTGCTGACCTAATTGTTGCATCCTTGCAGCATACTGTTGAGCAGTCTCTCCAGCTTGCTTCTGCATTTCTCTGTTAGAAATGTAGCCTCCAATAGCAGAGCCTATTTGCGCCCCTACAGGACCACCAACTGCTGCCCCTACTATTGGTGCTGCTGTAGCTACTATGCTTTTTAAGAATCCCATCTTTTTATCCTTTTAATTTCTTTATTTATTAAGCAGTACGCTTCCACATATAGACAACAACGTATGGCTGCAAGTTAGCATTAGTACCTGATGAACCAGCAGAAGCAGTAGAACCTGACAATGTGTGTGAGTGAGAAGCATCAATAGTTGCAGTTCTATTCTGTGTTGATGACGGAGATCCGCCATAATATGCTTGACCAACGTTACTAAGAGAAACAATACCGCTTGCTCCACCAAAAGGTTCTTCATAATTATTGAGAGTACCTGTAAGACTAGCAGTAGATATTGCAAGTGTTCCTGATGTATGAGTGTGACTTACAACAGTAGCGTCTGCACTACCACCTGTATCACCAGCAGTAAATCCACCACCATTACCTATAGCTACTCTACCTTCTCCAAACGCTGACCAAGTACCAAAACCAAGTAGGGTTGCTGGATTAGTAGAAACACTTGCGTTTGTATATATAGAACCTACTGGATACATAGCAGCTAAAGCAGCTTGCACAAATGCAGTAGTTGCTATCTGAGTGCTGTCAGTTCCTGATGTAGCAGTAGGTGCTGATGGTGTACCAGTAAAAGTAGGAGATGCCGTATCAGCTTTAGACGTAATAGCTGTAGCTATAGCTGTGTATTCAGCATCTATCTCTGATCCTTTAATCAGTTTACCCGGATCACCAGTAGTTAAACTGTCTTTAGCTGTAAAGTTAGTTGCCTTTGTATAGTTTGACATCTCTTATTCCTTAAACTGTTTTACCTGCTTTAACGT
>Ga0208162_1001233_pt1 | contig 13597 bp, 26 predicted proteins | sample CB_VirMetaG_4_FD_184539 | JGI IMG/M metagenome (GOLD analysis project Ga0208162, IMG submission 184539) | Freshwater to marine saline gradient viral communities from Chesapeake Bay - CB_1508_1M Viral MetaG (SPAdes) (version 4) | ecosystem: Environmental > Aquatic > Marine > Coastal | place: USA... | reverse complement strand
ACTCCGCAAAGGCGGCAAAAGCTGGAAAGACAGCCTTGCTTCTTCAGCTTGACCAGCTTGAGAGAACCGTACAAGACAAGCTAAAAGAAAAAGAGCAGGCGGCTATACCGGGCCTTTATCTTAATCCAGTAGAGATTACGAGCAGGGATCAGTGGGATAGCGTCCCTATTGGCGGATACGCCGTCCTGCCTAACGGCGAAATTGTGTATAAGGAAAGATGATGTCTGACGATCTCTCAAACCTTCCCGGCGCAGTTGTCGTCAAACCCGCTGGAAAATCTGAAAAGCAAAAAAGCGATTGGGACGCGGTTAGCTTTGCCACTGGCGTGGCTCGCTCCATAGGGCAGGGCGTCACCTTCGGCTTCGCTGACGAGGCTGAGGCGTATGTACGCAGCGTCCTTGGCGACGAGACATATGAAGAGGCAAAGAAGGCGACAAGTGCCGAACTTTCAAAGTTTCGCGGCGAGAACCCAATCCTGTCTTTTGGCCTTGAGATCGGCGCAGCAATTATGACGCCGGGCGGGTTATTGAAGGTTGCGTCTAAGGTTCCGGGGCTTGCTAAGGTCGCGCAAAAAGGCATGCAGGCCACAACCCCGATAAGCAGGGCCGCTGCTGGCGGTGCGCTGTACGGTGCCGGTGCCGCTGAGACTGCGGGAGATATACCGGCCTCTATGGCTCTCGGTGCTGGTCTGGGGTATGCGGGCGCTAGGTATGCCCCCGCGATTACAGAAAGCGCAAAGGCGCTGATCAAGCGCGGCATCCCGCTGTCTGTGGGCCAGCGTCTTGGCGGCACTATTGGTATGCTTGAGGAGGGTGCGTCGAGGCTGCCTATTGGGGCGGAGATGATAGGGCCAACAAGATACAAAGCCGTTCAGCAATTTGCCACTGCTTCTTATAATGAGGCTTTTGAGCCTCTGGGGAAAACCATTAAGCGCGGAACAGACCCAAGGGCCGCCGCCACGCAAGCGCAAGAGATATTTAATAAAAGTTACGATGATGCCCTTGAGGGCGTTGACATAGAAGTAACGGATGAAGTTCTTGACAGATTAACGAAGATAATTGAGCCATATAAGGCTAGGGTGTTGCCGCAGCAGGCCGAGCAACTAGAGCAGTTTGCCGTCGATCAGATAATTAGCAGGGCCGTTAATGATAGGCTTACGGGCGCGGCCATAAAGGAAGCCCAGTCCAGCTTGTCGCCGATTGCCGCTGGCTTTTCTCGTTCCACTGACGCCTACCAAAAGGCTCTAGGCGAAGCCTTGAGGGAACTTGACGCGGAACTTTTGGAAATCGTTGCGGCACAGTTCCCCGCAAAGGCGGAAAAGCTGACAAAGGTCAATAAAGCCTACTCAATGTATTATCCAATCCGAGAGGCCGCTGCTTCTGCCACGGATAGTGCATTTACCCCTAATCAACTTTTGTCTGCTGTTCGCAGGCAAGAAAAGAGACTTGGACCAGCCGGACTATCCCGACTTGCACAGGGCGAGGGACGGCTTCAAAAGTTCGCAGAAACTGCGATAGAAGCTATCGGTTCAAAGGTTCCCGAAAGTTCGCCGCTAAGAACATCAACAATGATGCTGATGGGCGGAAGCGGTTATCTTGACCCAGTTTTAACCGGCGTGGGGCTGGGCGTCGGAAAAGGTATTTACACGCCCATCGGTCAAGCCGTCACTGGCGGCTTCACTGTGCCGTCTAAGGTTCCGCTAATGGGCGGCAGGCAGGCTGGAGTAATCCCCACTATAAGCGCAGGCATGCGCTCTTCCGCCCCCGCTGGCCTGCTGGCCGCTGAGGCTGCGCCAATGGTAACCCCGGCGGCGTCTGGCCTGCTCGGCATCCCATCCGCTGAGGCGGGCATGCTGCCCGGCGCAGGTGAGGCGCGCATCCCTGAGCAGGGCGTCGAGTACCGCACCGTCCGCGACCGTCTCGGTAAACCCGTAACGTATGCCGTCACTGAGGGCGGTGCGCGCATGACCCGCGTCACCCCATAGTGCCATAGCCCGCGAGCCGTGATAAACTGCACGCACGATAACGAAGGAACAACCTGATGGCCAAAAACTCGATCCGCGATTACGACGCAACGTCCGGCAACAACACCGACGTGCAGTCGGTAGACATATCCGAAGGCTGCGCCGCGAGCGGGATCAATAACGCGCTGCGGGAAATTATGACCGACCTTAAGCAGGTGAGTACCGGCGCGGTGGCGCTTGAGACGCCAGCGGCAGATCAGCTTAACGTGGACAACATCCGCATCGACGGCAACACCATCAGCAGCACCGACACGAATGGCGACATTACCCTCGACCCGAATGGGACAGGCGACACGATTATTGCGTCGGGCAACGTGGGTATCGCCACTGCGTCCCCTGAAAGTCCATTGCACGTCATTGGCGACGGCAAATTCAAAAGCAGTGGCGAAGTAAAAATAAGGTTCCAAAATGACACAACTGGAACAGGTAGCAGTGATGGCTCTTTTGTTGGCTTGTTTAATGGCAGCGACGGGATGGCGTTCTACAATTATGAAGCCACGCCGATGCGGTTTTTTACAAGCAATGCAGAACGTATGCGTATCGACAGCAGCGGCAACTTGTTGGTGGGCAAGACGGCAAACAACTCAACAGATGTTGGTGCAAACATTCGTGCAGACAAAAGTTTCTTTACGTCTAATGGACAAGAGGCTCTGGTACTGAACCGTAATACGTCCGATGGCACCATTTTAGAACTTAGAAAAGCAAACGGCACTGTGGGAAGTATTGGTTCACATAACGGCGGTGGCATCTATGTTGCTGATAATAACGTAGGTTTTAGGTTTGATGACAACGGAACTGATAATATCCTGCCTTGCAACGGAGCCGGTGCTACGGCTGACAACTCTATAGATTTAGGAGTTGCGTCAGCCCGGTTTGATGACATTTTTGCTACTAACACCAGCATTCAAACATCCGACCAAAACGAAAAGCAGCAGATTGCCAGCCTGACCACTGCTGAAATTACAGCAGCAAAAGCACTAAGCAAATTGTTCAAAACATTCAAGTGGAACAGCGCAGTCGCAGCTAAAGGCGATGCGGCCCGTACACATACCGGCCATATTGCACAAGAGGTGCAGACTGCAATGACAGACGCTGGCTTAGACGCAAGCAACTATGCCTTCTGGTGTTCAAATACGTGGTGGGAAACAAGCACAGATGTTGCGGCTGTTGAGGCTGATGAAGAAGCTGGCATTGAAGCGCAGGACGCTTACACCCGCATCGACACTTACCATACAGCAGACGAAGCACCGGAAGGCGCAACGCAGCGCACACGGCTTGGCATCCGCTACCCTGAGTTGCTGGCGTTTGTCGGCGCAGCTACTGAGCAGCGTCTGGCAGATATTGAAACACGCTTAACGGCACTGGAGAACGCATAATGTCGAAAGATAAAATCGCCGACTACGACGGCACCACCGCCGGGAACAACACCGACATCGGCGGCATCTCCATTGCCGAAGGCATGCTCCCCAGCGCCGTCAATAACTCAATGCGAGAATTGACCAAGCAGCTTGGCGCTTTTGCCAATGGCACGGATGCGATTGACGGCCTCACTGTTGCTGGCAATGTCAGCGTGGACGGCGGCACCATCAAGCTGGACGGTAACTACCCGACAGGCACAGCTAATGTTGCGTTGGGCAACACTGCGCTTGATGATGGTAGCTTGAGTGGTGCGAACAATACGGCAATTGGCTCTGCCGCAATGACTGCTCACACAAGTGGCAATAACAACACTGCTGTAGGCCACGAAGCCCTGACCGCAAGCACAACTGGATTTAGCAACGTGGCTGTGGGGGGTCGTTCACTCGATGCCAATACCACTGGCGCGCAAAATGCTGCGTTGGGCTATCAGGCATTGTCGGCGAATACTACGGCAAACAACAATACAGGCGTTGGCTATAACGCACTTACGTTAAACACTACTGGCGCAGCAAACACCGCTGTGGGGTACACTGCTTTTGCTGCTAACACTACAGCAAGTGGTGGCGTGGCAATTGGCAATCGTGCGATGGATGCCAACACAACAGGCGATTATAATGTCGGCATAGGCCACGATGCGTTAGGTGCAAATACAACAGGAACTTTGAATACTGCTGTAGGTGCAACAGCTTTGGATGCTTGCACTGAAGCCATCCATAGCGCGGCTTTTGGTTATGCGGCACTTGGGGGTGTGACTACCGGAAGTTACAACAGTGCCTTCGGTGTCGATGCCGGTAAAAGAATTACCACAGGTACTGTCAATTCCTTTTTTGGCAAGGGTGCTGGTGAATTTATTACTACCGGCTCCAAGAACACCATCATCGGTAGCTACAACGGAAACAATGGTCAGTACGATTTTCGCACAGCTAGCAATCATATATTCTTGTCAGATGGCGATGGCGTTGTTCGTCTTTATCTCAGCGATAGTGGCACACTTGTAGTCCCACAAACATACAGTGATACCACCGGAAGCGGTGCCAATTTGCAGGTTGATTCAAACGGAATATTTAGACGCTCCACATCATCCCGCCGCTATAAGAACACCATAACCGACGCCACTCACGGCTTGACTGAACTGCTTGCACTGCGTCCTGTGACTTACAAGGGCAACAATGACGGGGACGCTGTATTCGGCGGCTTGATTGCTGAAGAGGTACACGATGCTGGCCTGACAGAGTTTGTTACCTACAACGATGACGATGAGCCGGATGCGTTGGCTTACGGCAATATGGTGTCGTTGTGCATCAAAGCTATTCAAGAACAGCAAGCAACAATCACAGCACTTGAGGCTCGTATAGCTACACTGGAGGCAGAATAATGGCACGAACAGCAGAAGAACTCGCACAAGACTACACAGCTATGGGCCACAGCGTTGACCTTATCAATGCAGTAATTGCTGGAGAGCAGATGGCTGATTATAGTGCTGCTGCCCGTCAGGATACAGTTGACCGCAATGTCGAGCATCTCGAACTGATGGTGGCAAAGGATGACTGGGGCAGTGAAGGCATGACTGCGGTCAATGCCGCCATCACTGCTGGCAAGGGATACACAGCAAGCTAATGCCAGAAGAGCAGAAAATCTTTGTTGATGTTGCGGCGGGTACAGGCACCGCCGCTGCGATGATGGATATGGCACCGAACGCCGTGGCTCTGATCACTGGCGTCTGGGTGCTAATCCGCATCTGGGAAACTGAGACGGTGAAGCGACTGACGGGGCGCAGTTGATGTGGAGATTGTCCACGCCTTTGTCCTGACGGTATGGATCGGCCTCAATGACGACAAGAGGAAGGTCAGCGACGATATGTTTTTCGAGAGCGTGGACCGCTGCGTCTACTTCGCAAAGCGGCTCCACGCGCAAGGCCAAAACGTGACAGCGGTGTGCCTGCCAGTTAAGGTGGGTCCAGAGCAGGAGATTTACAAGTGATACAGGTTCCGATGATCGATGTTATCCAGACCGCGTTGCTAGTCGTTGCAATCGTGATGCTGGCGAGGCGGTAATGATCGATCCCATTTCAGCTTTCAGCATGATCAGCAGCGCCGCTGGGGCCATCAGTGGTTCGATCAAGGCGGGCAAAGACCTGTCGTCACTTTCGGGTCCGATCTCGCGCTATGCGAAGGCTGAGGCGGAACTGAACTTCGGCGCGGCGCGGAAGAAGAAAAGCATCTTCAGCAAGATGAGCGGCGCAGAGCAGTCAGGCATCGATGAGTTTTTCCGCAAGGAGGAACTTGACAATCTGCGTAAAGAGATGCGGTCGATCTTCCAACTGTACGGCAAGCCCGGCGCGTGGGAACGGCTGCAAGCTGAGATCGCACGACAGCGTCAGATGCAGAAAGATGAACTGGAACGCCGCGCCAAAGTGCGCGACGCAATCATTCTGTGGACCGTGCTGCCAGCGATCCTGATTGCCGGTGCTGGCATTCTCTACTTTTTTGTGACGTTCCTCAAAAATCAGTAACGTGCCGCCATCCGCCACAACGACGGGGCTTCAAGGCGAGTACATAGCGCTGGCCGCAATCCTTGATCTTGGATGGAAGGCGGGGCATGCGCCGATGGACGGGGTCGATGTGGTCGCGTGGCACGACAACGACTTCATGCGGGTGCAAGTCAAGAGCGCCCGGCTACGGAAGCAGCGAGATCGCGGCGCGCTGACCTACCACCACCAGCTTGGGTCGGGCCGCGATAAGAAGACCAGACCCGATCAGCGTGTGTATGATATCCTCGCCCGCGTCGCCATTGATCAGCGGCGCGTGTTTTTTTCTGCGGCGTGTGGCATAAATAAGTTATCAGAGCGGCGCAGCCCGGAGTTTTACGCCCGGCCTGATCTTGAAGAGGACAGTTGGCAGCGCGCCGTCGCAATCGTTATGGAGACGAGAAATGGATAAACTGATTGAAATGATCAAGCACCACGAGGGTGTGCGTCACAAGCCTTATTACGACACGGCCACGCCGCCGAAGCTAACCATTGGCGTGGGGCGCAACTTAGACGACAATGGCCTGAGCGATGACGAGATCGATTATCTGCTGGCGAATGATCTGAAGCGCTGTCAGGCGGAGGCAGAGACGTACCCGTGGTTCAGCGACCTGAATGAGCCGCGAAAAGCCTGCATCATTGGGCTGCTCTTTAATCTCGGCAAACCGCGTTGGGATAAATTCGTCAAGGCTCAGGCTAGGCTGGCAGAAGGGGCGTACACCGAATGCGCCGCAGAATTGCTCGACAGCCGCTGGGCCAAGCAGGTCGGAAAACGCGCTGAGGACACCGCCGCGATGATGATTAGCGGGGAGTGGATGTGATCTTGTGGGATATGCACAACCGCACCACCGAAGAGCAGGCGAGGAAAAATCGCAATGAGTAAGACGCTGCTTGAGTACAAAATAATCCCGCGTTTTATGATGCTGGCGTTCACGCTGATGGCGTGGAATGTGTGCGATTGGTTTATGGGGCTGGGCGTTGAGGCGACGACGCAGCAGACCGCCTTCGTCTCAACCATCGTCGGCGCTGCCACTGGTGCGTTCGCGATCTGGATGGGACACGAAAGCAAATGAAGTGGCTGCTGTTATTGTTGGTGATGGAGGCGGACGGGCAGATCACGTCGCACGTCCTGTCGGCGCATGACACGATGGCCGAGTGCCACGTCGCCGGGACGTATATCAACTGGGAAGAGCGCATGCCCGTGAACAAGGACATGCTTTGTTTTGCAACGGATATGAAATTTGAGGTGATGGAATAATGCTGGCAATACTTGGAAAGATACTAGGATCGGAAGCGGTTATCTCGAAGGGGATGGACCTGATCGATGACATGCACACCAGCGACGCAGAAGGGGTCGCAGCCAAGAGCAAGGCGAAGACTGACCTTCTCGCGGCTTACCAGCCCTTCAAGCTGGCGCAGCGATACATCGCACTGATGTTCACGGCGATGTTCCTGTTCATTATGGCGAACGGCGTCGTCGGCGCACTGTACGGCGTGATCGACATGAGCAACGTCCAAGCCGCAAAGGACTTTGCGTCGGAGATGTGGCTGGGCGAAATCATGCTTGGCATCGTCGGCTTTTACTTCGGCGGCGGTCTGGCTGAGAGCGTAAGGAAGAAATAAAAAAAAGACCCCGCACGAGGCGGGGCCAGTTCTCTAGGGAGGAATTAAGGATCGTAACGCTCGGCGACCTCCTCGTCAACATCGCCTGAGCCGCCGCACAGTTCGCACTCCATCTCGCGGTCTTCGATCTCACCGCCGCGCCACGCCATTGGTGCCGCGACGCCGACCTCGTACACGGCGACACCTCTGCCGCCGCACTCCGGGCAGGCGGTCATTCTGCAATCTCAGGAATAGGCAGGGACGTTTCGCGCGGGTCAGGGATGCCGTCACGAATGTCCATATCCAGCAGGTCTGCCTCATACTCGGAAAGCGCCTCGCGAAGCTCCCAAAGTTTTACAGCGACCGACCGATAGGCTTTGCCCTCTGGCAATACGCCCATACCGCGCAAGCCGAATTGATCGAGATTAAAATCAGCCAGACGTAAAGCTGCGCGCGCCTCGCGAATTGCTTTCAAAGCGTTTTCCTTGTCAGTAATCCAAACGCCGTCTTTGTGGAAAATTGTCTGTGGGTTTTTCATCGTCTGTCTCCCTTCGATGGTGGTGGGGCGGGGCCGAAGCCCCGCCGGTTGATTAGCCTTCAAAACGGTCGTGGATGTGGACCGGGCCAGCGAAGTCTGCGCCGGTGATCTCTTCGACAGCGCGGCGGAAACGGCTGTCGCTGGTGTAGGCGAACATGCGGTTGCCAGCACGTTCCCAGCGATTGTTGGCCGGGACGATGCGAACCGAACCAAGCGGACCAGCTTCTATGCTGGCGGCTGGAGCGTCATCTGTTGGCTTGAATGGGCCGTCTACGTTGATGATGCAAAGCTTGCTGACGCCGGTCTTGCTGTTGGTCATGCCGCCGTTGGTGCAGTCATAGCCGTCGCTGGCATCCCGATAAACTGAAACGATCATTCCCATTTCTCAATCTCCCTAGTAACCGTCTACGTTCTGTCTACATAAACAAGATAAGGCGGTATCAACGTAATATCAATACCGCCCGTGTCGTTTTTTTATTTTTTTTACAGCACTTCGATTGAGCGGGTCTCGCCCTTTCCGCGCCTCAGTCTGCCGCGACCCTCCAGCCGCTGCATCATTGTGTGCGCCGCACCGTGCGATGTGCCGGTAGCTGCCGCCACCTCCCGCACTGACGGCGCGTATCCGTACCGGCGGATGTGCCGGTCAATCATCGTCAGCACGGTGTGCTGCTTCGGGGTGAGCGATTTCATTTGCTCCTCCTGTCGTCTGTGACCTGCATCCACGGGCGGGTCTGATTGAATATCTGCGTGAAGGTTGACTTCTCAGCGCCCTCAAGGCCGCCGCATCCATCTTCATGCATCTCGGCCATCCCCATATAGCCCTCGTCATGAATGTGCCGCAGCACCTCCCACTCGGTGTTTGTGACGCGGATCACATATCCGCCTTTGTTTCTCGTGACCTTCATCTATACCTCCTTAATGGTCAGGGTCTTTGCCCGGATAGACCGGGCCGGTTTTGCTTCTGTCGTCTTGGCGGGCTGCGCCTTGTACTGACGCATCGGCCACTTGACGTAGTAGGTTAAGCCGTCAGCCTCGACGCGCCCCTCCTCGTGATTGCCGAGCATTTCCTTCAGCATCGTCTCCGCCTCGTCGATCTCAGCCTCCAGCGCACGCTTCTCGTCGCGCCGATCCAGCAGCACCTGCGTCCAGTGGTCCGCGTCCGGCGTGCCGTTCAGGTCCAGCGGCGGGGCGCCGTCGTCGACACGGTCCCACGCCACGTTGGCGTCGTCTGACGACGCGGGCGGATACCAGTCGATGTCACGCTTGCGCCGCTCGAAGTCATGCACCGCGTCCGCAATCTGCGACTGCATCTGCTCGTCGGCGCGGTACAGGAACAGACGCAACTCAGAACCGCGATACAGGACGCACACAGCGCCCCACGCATAGCCAGTACACATCATCTGGGCCTGTAGCTGCCACGGGCCACGGTAGGGCGCTGGCGCGCTCTCTGGGGCCGACTGTGTGTTCTTCGCCTCCAGAACTCCGGGGCCGTGCGTGTCGACCACGCCGCCCTGCGGCACATAGATGCCGTTGGCCGGGTCGTGTTCCCAGACGATGTTGCCGTCGGCGCGCCCGTCGAGCGAGCAGGCCATAGGTAGGTCCGGGTGGAACACCGCATCGGTGATGTTGGCGTTGGCGTGGTCAAGGTCGAGGCGATAGACCGCCTCAGCCAAGATCGTTGGCTCCAGCAGGTCGCCGAAGCGCATCGCCTCGTTCTGCTTGAACCGCTCGCGCGGGTTGCCTGCGGCTGCGTCGATTGCTTCGCTCAGCAACTCGTTCTGCGTCGCGTATGGCGACAGGCCCATCAGCACCGGCACGCGGCTCGCTGTGATGATGTCGTCGGGTGTAAGTTTACCTACCATCAGTTTGTCTCCTTATCTATATCCACGGCTGTTTGGAAGACCCCAGCCTCGTTTTGGGTCGTTGCGTCTGTTGGGTCCGTACTCTTCCTTCAGTTCGATGTAAGAGACGACGGCTTCCTTTCCGACCTCGTGAACCTTGCCGGTCAGCGTATTCGTGACCTCAAAGTATGGCACCCAGTCGCCCATCGTGCTTTTGCCGCTGTTGCTTTTGTAAGTCCCGTTATAGAGCCTTTTGCGTATTGACCAGTGGCGGCAATCCATCGTGTGGCAGCCCTTGCCAAATTTTTTCCAGAACAGCTTGTCCAAGAACCAGTCGCAGTTCAGTTCGTGCGCGGTCATCAGGTCATGATTTTCCGACACTGCGTCAAGGCGCTCTTGAAACGTAGGCCAGTTTTCAAAGCGCAGCTTGCGGCTACAGATTACAGGCTTGGCGTCGCGCTTTGCTTGGCGGGCCTCCCTGCGTTCTTGCCGCTTTCGGATATCCTCTTGCGCTGCCCAATACAAAATCCGCGCCGCTTCTGCCCCGCAGACTGTAGGTGAAAAGCACTTCGGGCAATTAGGGTAAAACGCGTCTACACTTTTTATCGTTGCAACTTTGCAAGGGCCGCGCCTCTGGTATTTGCCATAAAAGGTGTGGCCACATATTTCGCACCCAAGGTGGCGGCGCTGTTCAAATATTGGCGCGACCATTCTCGTCTTAATGTCGCGAAGCTGATTGTTGTAATCCATCTCTCGTCTCCCTTCGATGGACGCCCGGCCACGATAGCCGGGCGCTTGTTGTTACGCCGCGGCTTCGAGGCGCTTGGCCTTGGCGCGCCAGATGCCCATCTGACGGCGCGCAGCCCGAAAACGGCTCGCCTCCTCCTCAAGTTGCTCAACCTTCTTCTCCAGCGCCTCCCGCTCCTCTATCTTTTTTCGGGCGAACTCTTCGATGCCTTCGCTTTTCTTAATCCGGTCAGCACACAGGCGCAGCGCTGAGAGTGCGCGGAGAAAATCAGGGCAAGCCTTCTCACCTGCCCATAGCCGACGATCCATCGCCAGAATGAAGTCGTTAATTTCTTTGCTGTTCATTCTTTCGGTCTCCCTTTCTATTGACCAAAGTGGCGGATCAATGCCCACCAAGTGTATTGCGGCCCGAACAGGTCGAGCCACCCCAAAGCGAAGACGGTCAGGAAGACCATCCCCGCAATCTCTGAGCGCCAGTTCATGACGCAAACTCTGTGTCGTGATGTTCCAAAGCCGCTTCCATCTTGCGCTCCAAACGCTTCAGCCGACCGTGCGTTGTGTTTGGGCCGTCCTTTTCGTCATAAGCGTAGGCGGAGCGATATGCGCGGATCAGGTTATTGATCAAGTCGATCTCTTCATCGTTCAAAACTACGTTTGGTATTGCCATCGTCTGTCTCCCTTCGATGGTGGTGGGGCGGGGCCGTTAGGCCCGCGCCTCTTCTTCGGTTGCATAATCTTGGAACTTCAGAACCGCGCCACAAAGAGCGAACCAAGCCCAGCCACCTTCGTGCGGCATCAGGATCAACGCGCCGTTGGTGTCATAGTCGCCGCCAACCATCCAGCGGTTGCCGACTTTTTTGGCGGTCATCTTTGCGCCGAGGTGAAAAGCTGTGTAGGTCATCGGTGTCTCCCTGTCGATGTGTCTACCTTATGTATATCTTTACCAGATAATATCAAGATGCTACAAGCATTTTAGTGATGATTTTTTTGAGAGGGTCAAGTGTCTGATATCGAACAACAATTACTGAGGCTGCGCGCCTCGACCAAACAAATGTTGCGCGAGGAACTCGAAATATCGCCGCAGCGTAGCCTGTCTGCGCTGGCGGATGAGTTGATCAGCGACGCAATCGAAGCACGGCGGGCAGAGCGTGACAGTAAACGGTAGACAGAAGGGCGCAGCCGCAGAACGCGAAATCGCGAAGCTGCTGCTGGACGAACTGGGGATCGCGTTCAAGCGAGACCTTGAGCAGTACCGCGCGGCTGAACACGGCGACCTGATTTGCGATGATCCCGACTTCCCGTTCTGCATTGAGGTGAAGCGTTACAAGTCCGGGTGTGCGGCGCAGCCTGCGTGGTGGGATCAGGCATGTGCCGCCGCACGGGCGTGCCAGAAGCTGCCGCTGCTGGTTTACAAGTACAACCACCAGCAGTGGAAGTGGCGCATGCCAGCGGAGGCTGTGGTGCGCGCTGGCCTGCCGGTTGACTACAAGGGTTGCCGCGACACAAGCGCGCTGGACTGGGGCTATGCGGTCGAGGTGGACACGCGGACTGCGATGATGTTGATCAGGGAGATGCTCGTCGATGCCTAAGTACGAGAGCCAACACGACCTGCAAAACGAGCGGCTGGTCTCCGACGCGCTTGAGAATATCGGCGTCGAGGTGTACAAGCTGCCGGTTCAGTACCGGCTCGACTGGCTGCTGCGGCGCGACGGTGAGGCGATTGGGTTCGCCGAGGTGAAGGCACGCAAGTGCGACATGAAGAAATACCCGACCGTGATGATCTCACTAAGTAAGGTGATCCACGCTCGGCTGCTAACTGAGGCAACGGGCTTGCCTTGCTATCTAATTCTGCTTTACCGTGACGGGCTGGCGCGACTGGATTTCGCGTCGGGGTTTACGGTAGGACCGGGCGGTAGGTCAGACAGGAATGATCCGAACGATCAGGATGTCTGCGCCTACTACCCACACGAGCGGCTGCAAGTAATCAGCCAGAACGACAACTGACGTTAGCGTTAAGGAGATATCAAGCTATGGCGTTAGGATTTAACACGACAACCGCATCGAGCGGTGACATTCTGCCAATCGTCAAGTGGGACGCAAAGGCAGGCGATTTCATTCAACAGGACCGTACGCAGGGAGCCGACGGGGTATGGGTGAAGGATGAAAAGGAACTGGCACTTCCCCAGAAATTCGCAATGGATTTGGGAGAAATCGAAGTTGGATGGCTCTCATTCGCATCAGGTGCGCCTGACTTTCAGATGGTCAAAGCCACTGACGGACAGATGCCCGCCAAGCCGTCCGAGGATCACAAGCAAGCCTTCCGAGTGCGGATCGCGTCGCGTGAACTTGGCCTTCGCGAATTTTCGCATTCTGCGAAAACTGTATTGCGTCAAATGGATGCTCTTCACAACGAGTATGAGGCGCAGGCTGCGGCAAATCCGGGCAAGGTTCCGGTAGTCACGGTACACGCGGCAGAAACCATCAAGATCAACTCGCCGCAGGGTGAGTTGCGCTTCAAGGTGCCGCAGTGGTCGATCACCGAGTGGATCGATCGCCCGGCGATGTTTGACGGCAACGCCGCGCCACAAGAACCCGCAGCAGCACAGGCAGCGCCTATGGCGGTGTCGCAACCTCCGGCAGCCCAGCCGACGGGCAGCAACCTGTTCTGATGCGGTAGTCTCGGCGGTGGGAAGTCTCCCCCCGCCGCCGGGACGTTTAACACGGGAGGCGGCTGGGAGACACAGCATGACAAATTTAGCAGCACACGCTGAGAGGATTGCCCGCCATTATTGGGGAGAGCCGAACGCGAAGCTATCTCAGAAGGGCAGGACGCTGCGATGGGGGACCAACGGCAGCAAGGAACTGGACCTACAGAAATCGGTTTTTTATGATTTCGAAAG
>Ga0208162_1001232_pt1 | contig 13609 bp, 4 predicted proteins | sample CB_VirMetaG_4_FD_184539 | JGI IMG/M metagenome (GOLD analysis project Ga0208162, IMG submission 184539) | Freshwater to marine saline gradient viral communities from Chesapeake Bay - CB_1508_1M Viral MetaG (SPAdes) (version 4) | ecosystem: Environmental > Aquatic > Marine > Coastal | place: USA... | reverse complement strand
CTACTGGTAAACTCATTTCATTAGCTACGATTTCAGTAGTTGCTCCAGCTGCAAAATGATAGTATTTATCTTTACCTATAGATTGTGAACTAGCACAACCCACAGTAACCACCGCAAAGAGGACAAGTATTTTTTTCACTCATATTAAGGTTTTTTATAGTACTGTATTCTACCATCTGGTCTTTCTATCTGTATATAGTCAACACCTAATTTACCTGATGGTTTACCTGAATTAGGTCCTGTTAATGGTATTCGTTTTGTAAAGCCCATATTTTTAAACTTTCGAACATCATTTTTAAATTTATCTTTTAATTTTTCGTCTTCAGCTTCTTCTTTTTTAATAGTACTTTCTCTACCCCAATATGGAAGTCCTACATTCCAGCCAGACCAACCAAGCAATAAAGCAACTGTTTGCCATGTTTTAGTTTCTTCGTCAAACGCTTGTCCAATATTCATGGCTTTTCTAAGAACACGATCTAGTGGTAAATTAGTACTAGCAGATATTATTTGAGATATTGCTAAATAAGCAGGGTTGTCTAAACTCCAACCTCGCCTTTTTATTTCGTCCATGTTCCAATCAAATGTTTTAGCTGCTGTTCTTAGTTTGCGAACCTTAGAGTCTAGTACTGGAGAAATATCAAACACGTTCCATACTGTATCTCTATATTGTGTAGTTTTCTTTTCTGATTCTTCAGCTACACGTGCTACAACATTTTTAACTGTGGAAACTATAGCTCCACCAAAACCTAAACCAAATAATAATGAATCAAGCATACCATTCGCGATGCTAGCAGCGTTTGCTTTTTCTTTTTCTTCTGGTTCATCTTCAAATGCTAAAGCAAATAAAGCTTGTTGTAATGCGTTAAATACTAGGTTTTGAACACCTACATAATATATTATGCTAGATAAATTACTTAAATCACTTTCACGTTGAGTCATGCCAGGTTTTTTACGTCTGTTGTAAAGATCTTGTATGGACTTTTTAGTCTTCCTGTTATATTGCATTGTTACGTTTTGGAACGAAAGTATAACACGACCAGCAAAACTAGCTTGCTGTTGTGATATTCTAGCTGGATTACTTGACTGTTGTGTTTCTTCTGCTATTGCATAAAAATCATCAAATGCTTTTGATTCAGCTTCTACTTCTGTATATAACTTACCAGTTTCAGGATTAACTCTGTTTTGTAATGATTTTTTTCTATTTATAAAAAATGTAGCACCACCAGTAGCAATTGCTATACTATCCATAACTCTTGTAATAGCAAATCCTTTATCAAGTATGTAATTAATCATACCTTTTATACCACCTTGTCTACCAGCATCTGCAAGTTCTGCTTCATTTACATTTATTTTTAACCCATCACGTCTGTTTACAAGATAATCAGAGTTCATTAGTTTTAATACTGTAGGAAAATAATCTTTGCTTGTAAAAGCTTTTGCAGCATTATAAACATTATTATCACCCCAGTTTATAAAGTTAACATTAGATATTAACTGTAGTAAACCAGATCTCATATTTAAGAACATAACTGCACCAACAGAGCTGTTTAACCAGTCCATCATTTCATTTACAATACGAGCGCCACTTCCTACAAACACTGGTCTATTACTACCAGACTTCATTCTACGCAATGAATCAACTAATGATTCTCTAAACTTACTTCCGTATAAAGCTTCTATTTTATTTAAGTTTTCAGGACTAAATATAATATCAGAGTTTTCATTAAACTCAGTCATTAATTCTTTTCTATATGTAGTATCTAAGCCTCTTAATATATCTGTTGTTATATCACCTGCTAACCAATTTTTAGTAGGCGCTGGATATTCTTTATTTTTTTGAACAAGCATTACATTATCAGCAAAAGGTAATAATTCTAAGTCATTTTCAACAGCTGCTACTAACGCATCTATATCTCTTTTTGACATGCCTGGTATTTCCATACCTTGCTTATTCCACATGTATACTCTAATAGCTTGTGATTTTGTATATGGTCCAACACCTATTTCTTGCATTAATGGATTTTTACCATTTTTACTTTTTAATGTTGGAAAAGCATCTTTTAACGCAGCGAAATCATTTGCCACTGTTACTTTAGCAGATAATAATTCTTGCTCTGCTTTATTATAAGGATCCATTAAATTTTCTTTAATAAACTGAGCATGCTTGTTACCTTGCTTACCTTTACCCATAAAAGCATACATTAGACCCATGAAATCATCAGCTGATGGTGTAATAGTAAATTGATTTATAAACCTTTTAAATACACCTTTATCTTTTTGTTTACCTTCTAATCTTGCTCTAGCATCAGAGTATTTTTTAAAATCTTCTTTACCAGTAACATCTTCTATTTGTTTATTAAATTCAGTATCTAGTCTTTTTGCTTTATTAGCTATAGCTATTTGAGTTTTAGATTTAACGTCTATTTGATCAAGTATTTTTTGTACTGTATCAACATTTAAAGCTGAATCATCTGCAAAATAAAAATCATTATAACCTTCTTCTGCTTTGCTTATAACCCAATCAGCTTTTGCTTGTGGAGATCCATCTTCTAATGTTATAATATTTTTTAAAGGTATATTTAAACCAATGCTATCTAAAAACGTTTTAATGCTTTGTTGCGCAGCGCCTGGTCTTGCAGTTACTACATATATATCTTTACTACCGTATTTAGCTTGCTTTTTTAAAGCCTCACCTGCTAACGGTCCTTTAGGTGTAGATAAATCTACATTTTCAAAATTACTAAAATCAAATTCAGCTCCTTCTTCTGTTAAATTTTCAGCTTCTACTGCAAATTCACCCGCTGTTAATTCACCAGTTGTACCATCTGGCATTGTATATTTTACTTTTTCTTTTGTTAAAGCTAGAGTATCATCCATGTCAAAAGCACTTAAACCTTTAGTTTCTTTATTTACTATTTGAGCATTTGCTTTTGCTTTTCCAGAATTAGATAAAATATCTTTTACCTGTTTAGAAGTTCTAGGTACTCTACATGGAGATGTACATCTTTTTTCTAATATATCTGTAGTATATTCTTGTATTGTTAAATTTGCTTCACTAGCTTTTATAGCAATATTTAATTCTGTTTTAAAAGCCTTAAGTACTTCAGATTTATTTACGCCTTGTATTAATCTAGTTATTGCTCTGTTTTGAACCTCAATAACATTTGGTACTTTTCTTAAATCTTTTTTTACTTCTACATCGTATGTTTCAGCAATTGTTTTACCAGTGTTAGCTAAAACATATTGATTAGGATTTATAAAATTGCCTTCAGTATATCTAATTAACGATCCTAGTCCTTGAGCGACTTGAGTTATACTGCCTTCTCTCAATCCTTTAAAAACTAAATCAAAAGCCTGATTCATTTTATCTTTTAAACCTACTTCTTTACTATTTAAAACAGCATGTTCAGATGCTAATAAACCACCTTGCATATAACTACCTTTAATTACTGGAGCAATTATATCCATTTGATTTGTTAATCCAGCAAAAAATAATAATCTAGCAACGTTTTGAGCAGGCATACTATGCTCTTCGTCTATTAATGAATCAAAATCAGGTTTATTTGTATTAATATCTATAGGATAAAACCTTATAGGCGCATGAGTTTTAACTACATGCTTCATATTATTCCCAGCATCATTAATCATACTATCCCAAACAGGTATAGTTTCTATATTTTTTGCTGCAAATCTACCAATGTCATTAAACAAATCAATAAGAGTATCTACTTTTTTTGTTTGTTCTTTTTGAAAATCTTTAGATTTTATTTTATCAACTATTCTTTGATTTAATTTTTTATATAAAGTTCTGCTGCCTTCACCTCTTTTTGGCTTAACACCAGGAAAATCATTATCAAATTCAGTAGTATCCTTGTAATTAGTTCTTTTACTACTGACCATAGATTCTCTAAGAAGTAGTCTATATTTTTCTCTTTTACTTGGATCAACACTGTCTAAAAAATCAGTAATAGCTTTTTTTCTTAATTCTTTATATTCAGGATTTGATTTATTTGCTTTTTCAAATTTTAAAATTTTATCTAAACTAAAATCACCTTTTGCTCTAAAATCTATATATGATTCTATATTTTTTAAGTTAATTTTTTCTTTTGCTTTTTGTATTTTAGATTTTTCACGTTTTACAACAGGTTTTACTTCTTTTACAACTTCAGTTTCTAAAACATCTAAAGACTTATCCTCTAAGTTTCTTTTATCTAAATTATATTCTACCTCATCTAAAAATTGTTCTGCTGTTAGATTTGATCCTTTTAATTCTAACCTACCTTGTAAACCAGTCATAAAAGCTTGATCGCCTCTAAGTTCTTGCATTTGCTCTACCGCAACACCTTCACCTAATACTTCCATTAATGATTGGTGACGCTTTTCATTATCTTTAAAATATTCTTTTATAGTTTCTAGCTTAGCGTCAGTAATAGCAGGTATTTTATAAACTGGTTTTTTAAAGTCAGTTCTTTTACCATCTTCTATTTTAACTGTTGGTACGCGATCAACTACTTCTATTTCAAATAATCTAGGGAATCTTCTTTTTAATTGAGCAACAGGTAGTGTAGCAATAAAGTCTTTTGTAATCAAGCGATCTACATTATTATTGTACTGCTCACTATTCCATTTACCAAGTTTATTTTTTAAAAGCTGTCTATATTCTTTTGTTTTAATTTGATCAACTATGTTCTTAGCAACAGCTTTTGGTGATGTACTAACAGTAGCTACAGCTCTATTAATATCATCTTTAATCATAGTTGTTTGCTCTGATCTTACTTCTGGCGTAACGTTTTCTGTAATAACTTCTAGCGTAGCAGGATATACTTTTGCTCTACCAGTTTCTTGAGGTGTAACATCTATATCAACTTCTTCAGCTACAACTTCTCTAGCTTCAGGTCTATCTAAAGTGGTCGCATCTTTTTGACCAATGTATTTATCATAAATACCTTGTGCTTTTGGCGCTATATTAGCAGTTACAAATGTAGAAAAAGATCCTTTATCTGGTGACCATCTATCCATTATACCAGCAAACTCTTTGTTTATTTCAGCTACAGCATCTTCTCTAGCCATATCACCTTTACGCGTATCAAACTTAATCGCAGCTAAACCTATTCTGTTATATTGATCTAGTAAAGCTTCTACATCTACAGCAGAAGGATCTTGTTGATATTGAGTAGCTAGTTCATCTGCTTTTGGTAATGATTTTCTAGTTGGTAAAATACTCATACCTACTGTTTCTGCTTTTTCTTTTTCAAAAGCAGCTTTTTCTTCAGTAACTATTTCACCTAATCTATCATTTATTTCATTTACTCTTGCTGTGTCTTCTTTTGTCAAAGCAGGATCACCAACTTCTTTTATTTTTTGTTGTAATTTATTTTTTTCAATCAACAAGTTAGACGCTTCAACATTTTCTTGTAATCCTAAAGGTTTTAACTGTTGAGTAGCTTTTGTTATATTGTTGAAATTATTTTGTATATTATCAGCCTGTTCTTGATTTATTTTGCCTAACTCTAGATCTTTTTTTATTTGCTGATCTACAATTATATTAGCATTTGGTACTTGAGCTATTTTTAATTCTTCTAAGCTGCTAATAGGTGTTGATAATTCTACAGGTTTACTGTAAACTTCTGTAAGATTATTTACATTAAAATTAGGATTTATTTCTACTATATTTTTATTAATTTTATTTATAGCTACAGCTTCTTGAATACCTTGCTTTACTTGCATTACATTTATAGGTCCAGAATATGTAGCACCACCACCTAAACCTTGTAAAAACGCATCGTTAACACCTTCAAACGGATCTTTACCGTTTATCATATTTTGAGTTATTTGAGTAGCAACTTCTTCTATACCCTCGCCTAGTGCACCTACTGGAGCTCCTGCTTTTTTAAGAGCTTGCTCGTACATTTCAATCAATCCGTTTCTAAATATCTTTAACCCTTGTTGTTTTCCTTCTTTCAACAATATATCTTTATATACTTTACCTAAAGTTCCAGTACCAATAGCAGAAAAAACTGTTTCAGCACCTGCTAATCCTATTGCTTTAACTGTTAAATCAAACTCACTAGCACCTGGATTTTCTTCTCTTAATCTTTCAAGTTCAGGTCCTACAAACATAGGTGTTGAACCTGCTGCTAATCTTGGTATACTTGTACTAGCTCCACCAGCCATCATACCTATGCTTACAGGCGCGCTTTCAGCTAAACCACTACCTAATTGTTTAAAACCATCTGACCAATTACCCTTCTTAAAGTTTTCATAAATACCTTGAGTATCATAATTTTCATTATTCCAAATAGCTTGTTCCTTACCTAATTCTTCACTTTCTTTTTGATAAAAATCTAATAAAGCATTTGTTATACCAAACTCTTCTTTAAATTTTTTAGAACTAGCTTCAAATTCTTCAGGTAAAACACCTGCTTTTACTAATAAATTTTGAGGTAAAGAAAATATATCATAAAAACTTTCACCTAAACCAAACATCATTTCACCTAATGTTGTACTGCCTTTTGCTAAGTCTACGGTTACTAATTTTTTTAAATAAGATTTTTTAGCTATTTTATCTTTTTCTATTTGTTCTTCATCTTGTACACTTCGTAAAGCTGTATTATGATCTTCAATAGCTTTGTTTAACTCAATTAAAGTATCGTTGTACATTTTAATTCTATTAGGAGCATCCATAGCATCCATTTCCATATCACCTCCAGATATTTGAATTAAATCAGTTTCAAGTTTATTTATATTATTTTGAGAACTTTTAAAATCAAACTCATTTACATCTACTTCAGGTTCTATAGGCTCTGTAGCTGAATCAATAGTTAAAGATATAGGTTTATCTTCTTCTAGTTTTTCTTCTTGCTCTATTGGTTCAGTGGCAGATTCAAAAGTTAATTTCATAGGTTTTTCTTCTACAACTTCTTCAACTTCCTCTTCAACTTGTGGTTGAGGGTTTTTCTTCTTCCATTCCTCTACTTTAGCATATATCTCTTCTTGAGATAAATTCTGATCCTGTAAAGAAATAACGTATTCTTGTAGAGTCATTTAACTTAATTTGTTATCTTGTAAGAACTTATCTGCTTTCGCTTTTTTACCTTCTTCTAAATAAAATACAGCTGCATCAGCTTGTACTGTAGGTATTTGATTAACAGTAAATTGTTTTAAATAGTTATTCATAAAATATTCTTTATATTTAACCATAAATAATTCTTTTTTATCTTGCATTAATGGTAAATCTTTTTCATACGACCATGCTACAAAACCTGCATTAGCATTTTGAGCCATTTGATCATCTTCTGACACACTAGTACCAGCACCAATAAATACGTTCCATGCTGCAACTACTGATTGTTCTGAGCTTAATAAACCAGCTACTTCAGCATTTATAAATGGAGTTACTTTTCTTTCAATTTTGTCTAAATCATATTTAAGTAGGTTTCTACCTTTACCCATACCTATATCTATAATTTCGTAATCATAGCTACCATCAGAGTTTTTTAATACAAACTCTTCTGCTATTTTAGCTCCAGGCATTAATTCACCTGTTTCAGGATTAGTTGATCCGCCAGCCATTACACCAACTTCACTTAACAGTCTAAGCATATCTTTGTTTATATCTGGAGTTTCTGCAACTATATCTGTACCTGATTCTAATAAAGCATCTAATGCATCATTATTAATAATAAATGGTTGTTCAAGTATTGGTCCTTCAAATACTATTGATTGACTACCGTTTGCATTTAAATATAAAGAAATATTGTAACCATCGTTCTTAGCAAATGTAGGTTTACCTGTCAATATAGCATATGCAACAGCATATTTATAATCTTGATTAACATCGTAATATGTGTCTTCTGTAATACTTAATTGAGACCCTACATTAGTAATAAAATCCATAGATTTTTGTGGAGCTTCCATTAAATATTTTAATTGTTGATTTTCAGTATAACAAGTAGGATCAACACAGGTATTGTTTTGTATAGCTGTTTTTAATTTAGCATATACTCTACCAGTACCTTCATAAGCATTATCTAATATTTTAAAATTATAATCAGCATGACTAGCAACATATTGTTTATTATAACCAAGTGCATTGCTCTTGTTTAATTGCTTTATAAACAGATTAATTTTTATGTTTTTATCTTCCATTATAATTTATTTATTAATTACTACCCCAATCAGCACTGCCCAATATACCAGCGGCACCACCAATAGCTCCAGTTATCGCAGCTGTTTGATCAGCTCTTGCTTGAGCAGCGGCACCACGTAAAGCACCCATTTGGTTAGACAATCTATTAAGTTGTTGTATGTCTCTAGCTTCTTGTTGTTGAAATACAAATTGAGCACCAGCAACGTCTGCTTGTTGTTGTCTTCTAGCTTCAGCCATTTGTTGTTGTTGTAATTGAGCTTCGCCTGCTAGTCTTTGCTTTTCGTTTGCAACTTCTTGTTGCTCTATGTTAGCAGCAATATCTTTTTTGCTTTGCAAAGCAGCTTGAGCCAATGCAGTTGCACCACCTGCGCTACCACCAGTGGCTCTAATAGTGTCTAGTGTATTTGCTAAAGCAATGTCTGTTTGCTCCATTTGCATTTCAGTGGCTTTAGTTGCTACAGATAAATTAGCAAAAGGATTAGACAGCATAGAGCTTAAATCCGTCACATTTGCGTAAGGATCTATTATTTCTTGTCTATTAGCTTCCAAATTATTTAATTTAGCCTCTAATGCTCTAGCTTGGTTTTCTCTACGTCTAGCTTCACGTTTAGCTCTACTAGCGCCAAATATTCCACCCGCGACACTAACTGCGGCTCCTATAATTGCTGCTGCTGGCATAATTTGTTTATTTTATTGTTAATATCCATTACTTGAATCAAATTTTGCTCCTACTGAAAATAATATTTTTGCGCCACCTGGATTTGTTGACGTGTCTGTTGCAAACGTAGCGGTTGTATAATAACCTTTTATACCGCTTATCGCATCTCCAAATATTATTTCTCCATTTGTTGGAGTTGAATTATTTATTACATTTGCCACATAGGCATTTTCTTTTCTATTAAATCCTGCGTAATACCTTGGTACCGGTGGATTAGCTGTGCCAAAACCATTTGGTGGAGCTAACGCGTAATTAGCTCTAGTTATAGCATTTCCGTTAGTATCAAAAGCATATTCACCTCCATAATAACTAGATATAGAAGTAACCGTGTCATTATTATTTTGATAATTTCCAGTTGCTGGATTTATATCTTCACCTGTCGCTGTTGAAACTAATGATTTTAATTCCCAACCATTACTACCTTCATAGCTAATTGTACTAAAGATTTTAGATCTAACTGGCTCGGGATTAAATATTACAGTTATAGTGCTTTGATAATCTGTTCCATAAAATCTTCCTCTTGGAACTGTTTGATCATAATGTATATATAATCCCTGACTATTTGTGCTATAAAAATTATTTTTTATACTAAATATTTGATCAGGTCTATAATCAAACAAACTAGTCCAACCTTGTACACCTTCATCATAAGCAACAGTGTTGTAAACTGGAGAAGACTTATATAGATCACTTTGTTGTGTAGATATTACATATTGATCATTATATATATCCCAACCACCAATAGCAAAACCTGTGCTTCCTCCAGCATCTAAATTATTTAATTCATCTCTAAAAAAGTCTCTCATACCTAATTGAGATATTTCTACAATACTAGAACCTCTAAGGGATAAAACTACATTATTATTTTTATCTGTAAAGTATTTATTATTTCCGTACACAGCAAAGCTTTCTGGGTTTTTACTAATACCATATTTACCTGGTATTGGCTGTATAACACCTATTACTAAATTACTAGATGTAACAGCGCCACCGCCTTCTGCTGAATATATAGCATCTTTATCTATTAACGCTCTACTAACTTTGTTTTCTTGAAATACAAATAAATTAGTATCTTCTGCGTATAATTTTTGCACACTTCCATTTGCAGGATCAGCAGCTTTTTCAATATCATCTGCTGTTGAAAATACATTTGTTTCGTTTATACCAGTTCTAGAATTAAATATACCTGAATATATTAACGCGTTAAATCTAGTATATGCAGCTGGTTCAGCTTCTACTAAATAAGCTTTTGCACCATAATCTACAGATGTATTATTAAAACCACCTCTTATTCTTGATTCTTCAATAATATAATCTTCAGCTTCACCAGGATCAGAATTTTGTGGGTAACTACCATTAGCGCTAGCTGGTATGCCATATGAACCATTCCAAATAGGATCACTACCAACGCTAACCTTCTTTAGTATAAAAGAGTTAAAATATTTTATTTCAATAGTTGCGCCCATATTTTATGATTACATGTTTTATATTATTTCTACTGCGTAAGCAGATATGTCTTCAGCTATAAATGTTCCAAGGCCAGTTCCAACACCGCAGTCATTACCTGAAAAAGGTGCTTGTGCTAAATACAATGCTTCAGCAGCTGCAAAACTAGTTACTGAAAAATATAATGCATCACCTGATCCTCCACCACTAGCTGGATTAGCATTTGTTTTATCTATTGTTAATGTAGCATTGTCGCCACTAGTTCCATTTGCTAATTGCAAAGTAGCATCATCTGGATTTGTACAAGGAATTGCCCCATAATAATAATATCCATTTTCAGCAGCTACTGGTGATCCTGATATTTGAAATCTTACAACTGATTGTTCGTTACAGTTATCTGCACTTACACATGTGTAAAATGTTTTTTCATAATTACTTACATAAACAGCTCTATTTAATTTAACTTGATAAACATTTTCTATTGCTTCACCAGTATCTGCAAACTCTAGTGTTAAATCATAATCAGCAACAGCTATTGTAGGGCTTACTATAAATATTTTAGTTTGAATTCTATTAGAAACTACGTTATTTGTTAAAGTAAAATAATCACTTATGTTTTCATCTTGACCTATAGGATTTCCATTTTTAGATAAACCAATTATACTAACACTATAATCTTGAGTTCTTAAAGCTGGATTAGCTGCTCCATTATCAGAGTTTATAGTAGTTAACGCGCTCGTATTAGTTCTATCTGTGTATACTGTAGTAGTACCAGGCGTTATTTGAGGAGCAACATTTAAAGGACCAAAATTATTTCTTGTAACAGTAACTACAGATGCTATGCCGTTAATCGTTGTTTCTATTAATAATTCAAAAGTAAATAATCTAGCAGTTAAATCATTACCAAAAAATACATTATTATAGTAATCTCCAGTTGTTTGTATGTTAAATCCATTTATTCCAGCACCTCCAGGTTGTGTCAAAGTAAAGTAATTACTTACATCATTTCCTGGATTATTTGCGTCTACAACACTTATTAGAGTTGCATCTAATTGAGTTACCCCTCCCGATCCAACATTAGGTATGTTTACTCCAAATTGATTTACAACATTAAAGTCTGAAGCTAATACATCAGCGCTAGAAGCAATAGCTTCTGTCCAATTACTAGTGTCAAAACTATCTATATCAGCACCACCATCACTTTCTGATAGTATTAAATAATTTAAATCTGATATTAAACCTGCAGTTGCAGTTTCCCAATATATATCTAAATTAGAAACTACTGGAGAAGTTTCATATATAGCTAAATATTCTAATCCTGGTATAACCTCACTACCTTGATTAGGAGAGGCAAAACCAGATACTAAAGAAATATTAGTATTGTTCGTTACAGTAACAGGATTATTAAATTGAACAGTATAAGTTGAAGGATTTGATCCTGATGGTCCAGAGACACTTGTTACATATGTTTTTTCAGGTATTCCATCTCCAAAAACAACCATATCAAGTACAATAGCTCCAGTATAACTAGCTACACTAATATTCGTGTTTGCGTCATAATTATCTCCTGTTACTATATAAGCACTTACTGTTGTGTAATTAGTTGTAGATAATTGACCTATTTTATTTTCTGTACTTATTCTAGCAATTAATGGATTTGATTCAAACAAATAAAATTGTGGAAAATCATTTGGTTGTGGTGGATTTAAAGGATCATAATCAAACAAATCAACCATTGTAGAAATAGTAGAAACAGTATCAGCTGTCCTTTCTGGATAATATTGTGTATTTGATTTACCTATGTTAGTTGCTGTTTTGTCTGGATTATAATTTATTAATGTAGAAGTATTTTCTACTCTACCAAACAATCTAACAGAACTTCTGTATTGTTTTTGATCAGGACCAACTTCTGTTAAATCTCTAGGCACCTTGTTTATATTGTCATTTATTAAAACAGCGTGTGCGGTACTATTAATTTCTTTAGTTGTAAAATTAGGATATGCAGCCATAATACCTGGCAAATATACATTATAATATTCTTGCTCTGTTTGTTTAACAACTATTTTATAACTATACCAACCAAGTGGATTATAGTCTGGACTTGTATTATCACCGTTATAAAGACCCGGCCAACCAGTTTGTGGGTTAGGTTGTGCTGGTGATATAGGGTTGTTAAAAAACATTTTTAATGAATCACCTGGAAAAGTCTTTTGTGTAATATTATCTTCTATGTAACCAGAATAAACCGTGTCTCCAATAAATGTAGATGAACCAACTGTAACTGTGTCATTATTATTTGATAATATAACAGATGACTGTCTACCAAATTTATCAGAAAATACAACACCTACTTGATAATTTCTATTTTGTTTTACAGAACTGTTAGGATATTCAACTAAACCAGTGGTATCTGTGTCAGCACCAAGATCTTGAAATGTCAGTGTTTCACCTGTATTTAATCTAGGTACTGTTCTATCTAATTGTATATTAGGTGCGGAATAACTAGTTACAATACCTATTAAAAAACCATTAGCGTCTCCAGCGTCTGCAGTATTTTTCCAACCATAAACAGCGTCACCAACAGTTATTGTTCCACTTGTTATAGTAACAGGTATATTTGTCCCAGGAGATATTCCTATAGCACCCGTATTAACAGTAGCTTTACCGTTAATTACTTGAAAATCAGATTTATCACTAACCTGTACATTATAATCTAATGATTCTGGTGGCGTGTGTTTGTTTTGGAAATTACCATATATAATTCTATTTCCTGATATTTCTTGAGCAAAAGCTTTTACTGGAACTTTATCAAATACTCTTAATAATTCACTATCTGGTAATGTTTTAAAAGGTTTTGTTGAGTTATAAGTATATTCGTATGCAGAAGGATTCGTAGCAAATATATATTGATTAGATGTAAACGTACTTGTCTGCGCAGTATCAACAACTAAATCACCTGTATTAGAATTATATGAAACAACTTTAGTGCCAGCAACAACGCTTCTTCCATAAACTGGATCACCAGCTTTAAATTTACCTATTGAATTAATCAATACTAAAGTAGTTGGATTAGTTAAAGAACTAAATTGACCTCTACCACCAGAATTATATATATCATTAATTGGTATTGTGTCAACTACTCTAACAGCTAAACCATCAGATTCTTTGTATAATATTTCTAATTCTTTTATTTTAAGACTATCTTGTAAAGAAAATTTTGTATAAGGAAGTGGAAATATTAATTTTATTTCATCTACTTTATTTTCTACAAAATCAACAATAGTACTTCTATATGC
>Ga0208162_1001229_pt1 | contig 13633 bp, 16 predicted proteins | sample CB_VirMetaG_4_FD_184539 | JGI IMG/M metagenome (GOLD analysis project Ga0208162, IMG submission 184539) | Freshwater to marine saline gradient viral communities from Chesapeake Bay - CB_1508_1M Viral MetaG (SPAdes) (version 4) | ecosystem: Environmental > Aquatic > Marine > Coastal | place: USA... | reverse complement strand
ACATTGATCAGATGATAAGCAATTCGCCCAATGCCTATGGACGATTCTCTGCGTTTATGGTTCGTCAATCTGGTAGTGCAGAAGAGGGAATGCTGGACAGTATTGCCAATCGGCAGTTTGCCAGACGTAGTCAATATGTAGGGGAGATCTTAAAAAGTGTGTGGAAATTTAGGGGATTTCTTTCAAAACCTACAATGTTTGGCAGATACATTTTTGGCAGAGGTTTGTTTGATGAAATAGATTTTCAGAGAGGATTGGTCAAAGAGATGTTTGATGGCATTGGTTCATCTGGAATTCCTGCCGCAAGAAAAATGGCAGAGAAGGTAATTGAAATTAAACGTCTGTTGGTCAATGAAGCACAGAAGATGGGAGTCAATATTGGCTGGTTGGAAGATCATGTAACCACACAGTTTCATGATTCTGTAGCAATTCGTGGTCTAGAAAAAAATATTGATGATGCTTTTATTCGTTGGTCAGAAGCAATCTACCCATTACTAAATAAAGAAAGAACGTTTAAAAACCCATCGATTTCTGCACCAGACATTATTGATCCAGAACATATTCAATTTTTGCGTAAGGTTTTTGACAATATTATTAGTCAGAACCGAACAGTGGAAGAGATCATTCCTACAGATTTTAATGTAGGCAGGAGATCTCTAGCATCAAAAGTTTCACAGCATAGACAACTGCATTTCAAAGATGGGGATAGCTGGTTACTCTACAACCGTGACTATGGTCACAGCAATCCGGTAACTGCAATTCTAGCAGGGATTGAACGGTTTAGTGATGATGTGGAGTTAATGAAAGCGATGGGGCCGAATCCTCAAGCAACCTTTGACCGGATCATGAAAAAGCTAAATGTCAAAGGAAGAGAATACACAAAATTGGTTTCTGAATTTAATCACATCTCTGCTGCTAGTTTTGAAATCCATGATCCAACTTTGCACAAATGGACAACCGGAATTCAAAACGTACAACAAATGGCAAGATTGGGTGGTGCAGTCATTTCAGCGATGACTGATCCGTTCATCATATCGTTTACCAGATCCTATCATGGTGTGAATTTTTTTAGTTCTTATGCTGGATCACTTAAACATTTCTACCGGATGGCTACCCGAATGGGTGGAATGGATGCAGTTAAAGAATTTGGGTTATCACTAGGATTAGGATTGGATGGTGTGATTGGCAGTGCAGCTAGTCGCTATGCTCCTGCTAGATCATTATCACAGGGAATCTCTGCGTGGTCTGATAACTTTTTTAAATGGAATGGACTGAACTGGTGGACGAATGAATGGAGACAGGGAGCAGTTTATATGATGGCTCATGATCTCAAGAAAGCAACAGCACTAAATTGGGATCAGCTTGCTCCACGTTATAAAAACATTCTGAATAATTATAACATTACAGAAAAAGATTTTGATTTACTGAGAAACGTAACTCCACACAAGTACGGTGATGCAGACCTAATTAGTCCGGAAGCCATTAAAGATTTTGTTATTCAAAATAATCTTACCGGAAAGTCAGCAAAAGAACTAAATGAGCTATCAGACAAAGTGCGCTTTATGCTGTTAGGTGAGAACACATCTGCCGTGTTAGCACCTACTGCAAAAGAGTATGCATTTATGGCTAGATTCTTTGGTAGTAAGGATGGCTCAGTCAATGGGACTCCTGCAGCTATGGCCTCCAAACTTTTTTGGATGTTCCGTTCTTTTGCTCTGACAATGGTCATGCATCAGTTTCCCAGAATTCAGCAAATGGGATTGCCATCCGTATTGCACTTACTGCCAATGGTTGGCATTGGATACGGAGTCTACAACATAAAAAGTATGATGGCTGGTAGAGAACCTTTCATACCAGAAACCAAAGAAGAATTAGCAGAAGCTGCATTGATTGGAATACTACAAAGTGGAATTGGTGGTATTGCTGGAGATGTTATCGGTAAAGATTGGCGTAAGTACGGAAACAGTGTAGGTGAATTTGTACTAGGGCCAGTAGGTTCATCTGCACAAGATATTGGAGAAATCTTACCAGCTATTGGTGAATTCTTATTTAAGGATGGAGATTTTAAAGAAATCCCAGAACAGATGTGGAATGCAGTCAGTAATCACGTTCCTTACGGAAATCATTTTGCACTACGTTGGGGAATGGATTATATTGTCGATGGATATATGAGAGAGTTATTAAATCCCGGTGCTAATCGTAGAATGGAAAAACGTTTAAAGAAAACAAATAAACAAGATTTTTGGTTACGACCATCAGAGGTTGTACCGTATGGAGCAGGACTATGACTGTATCAACTGCTATTAACCAAAACCAATCTATTGGGAATGGTAGTGTTGTCGATTTTACGTTTCAGTTTCCTTATCAGACAACCGGACAAGTAAAGGTATTTGTTGATGGTGCAGAGCAATCCATTAGCAATTACACGATTGCTCCAGCATCCGGACAGAATGGAACAGTTACCTTTAATAGTCCACCTGCAAATGCAGCTTCCATTACAATCCTACGTCAGACCGATTATCTACAAGAAACTGATTATCAAAACAATGATGCCTTAGATGCAGAGACTCTAGAAGGAAACTTTGACAAGCTGACGTACTCTGTATTGCAGTTAAAAGAAAGAGTAGAACGTTCTGTTCGATTTGATGAAACACTGACAGGAAGCAACAATCCAATTATCAATCTCGATACAGCAACACGTGCTGGCAAATTATTATCTTTTGATGCCAATGGAGCATTTACCGTATCACAAGAGATTGGAGTTTTTCGTGGAGATTATCAGTCAGGAATCGCTTACAACGCACGTGATATTGTAAAGGCGAATAACACCAATGCGGCTATTGAAGATAATGTTTATTTCTGCATAGGTGCGGTAACCACTAGTGAAAATACCGATTATACAATTCTACAAAACACAGCAAAGTTCAGTTTATTGATTGATGCTGTTTCGGCAGGTGCAGCACAAACTGCTGCAGAAGCCGCACAAACAGCAGCAGAATCGGCAAGAGATGATGCACAAACTGCAGAAACAAATGCAGTTGCCGCATATGATAGTTTTGATGACAGATACTTAGGAGCAAAGTCTTCTGATCCTACAGTAGATAATGATGGCAATACATTGCTAGATGGTGCTTTGTATTTCAATAGCACCAGTAATCTCATGAAAGTTTATGATCTAGGTGGAACCACTTGGATTTCTTTTCCAGATTCTAGTGAAGTTTCTACTGTTGCAGGTATTTCTGCAAATGTGACTACAGTGGCAGGTATTTCTGGAAACGTCACAACCGTTGCAGGTATTTCTGCTAATGTCAGTACCGTTGCAGGAGTATCTTCAGCAATTACAACCGTTGCAGGAATTAGTTCGGCAGTCAGTTCGGTTTCTTCAATTAGTGCAGACGTAAGTTCTGTTGGAGCAATTACTGCTGATGTTACCTCCGTTGCTGGTATTGGTGCTAACGTCACCTCTGTAGCAAACAACAGTACCAATATTAATACGGTAGCTGGTATTAGCAGTAATGTAACTACAGTTGCTGGCATTAGTTCAAATGTATCTACGGTTGCAGGAATCAGTGCTGACGTTACTACCGTAGCAGGTGATACTGTAAATATCGGCACAGTGGCAACCAACATTGCTGATGTCAATACGTTTGCAGTCCGCTATCGAATTGGCTCTGCAGATCCAACTACCTCATTGGATGTAGGTGATTTGTTTTATAATAGCAGTAGTAATCAGTTAAAAGTTTATAACGGAACAGGTTGGGAAGTGGGAGTAGTTGCAGGATCTGGTACGTTATTAACCGTAAATAATTTGTCAGATGTTTCTAATGCCGCTACTGCAAGACAGAACTTAGGAGTAACGGATGAAGCCATCTCATTTGCAATTGCTTTAGGATAACTTATGGCTAATGTTTTTAAAAATGCAGTAAGTGCTTCTGTAGGAACATCTGCTGTTGATGTCTACACTGCACCTGCTTCAACAACCACTACTGTGATTGGATGCACAGTATCTAACCGAACAGGTTCAACAATTAATATTGATGCTCAAATCACAGATACTAGTGCTTCTGCAACTGTTTATTTGGTAAAAGCAGCACCAATTTCTACCGGATCATCGCTTGTGTTGATCGGTGGAGATCAAAAAGTAGTGCTGGAAACAACAGACAAATTAACAATCACAAGTGACACTGCATCATCAGCAGATGTTATTGTTTCCGTATTGGAGTCCTCATGAGTTACATAGGTAGACCACCTGCGGCTGCGCCACTTACGTCCGCAGACATTACAAATGGCATTATTGTAAATGATGATATTGCGGCAGATGCTGCCATCGCTCAAAGTAAATTAAATTTATCTTTGAGTACTTCAGATATTTCTGGGGATGCAGCGGAGTTAGGATCTGGGGCATCAGCAGACGGCTATGTATTAACTTCTGATGGTGCTGGAGGGTCAGCATGGGAAGCTACTGCAGTAGGCGTTACTGATGGTGATAAAGGTGATATTGTAGTCACTTCTTCTGGCGCTACATGGACTATTGACAGTGCTGCTGTTGGCGAATCAAAAATATCATCTGCTTTAACTGGTGGTGGCAACGCTCAAAGTGGCTATATTTTAACTGCAGATGGTGCTGGTGGAGTAGATTGGCGTGAAGGTGGTTTAGTGCTTTCAAAAGAAGCAAACTTGGCGTGGGATTCTTCTACAGATACCTACACTGCCAACACAACTGTTGTAAGTGTTACTACCGTCCATGAGAACATGAGGCGTTGTGTACTGAATGCTAACGGAACAGTAAATTATTATTTAAACGCCACAGATTCAACTAAAAAAGCAGATGGTACTACAGCAAATTTAGATGGGTCAGATGGCAATGTAATGGTAGAAATCCCAAAATTCTGGTTCCGCCAAACAAAAGTTGGGGACACAACTACTTGGGAAATATCAGACACTGCAAAAGCAGGATATTCTGTACATCCTGCCTTCAATAAAAATGGTGTAGAAGTAAATTATAGATACATTGGGGCATACTCTGCGTGTTATTATGACGCATCCGATAGTACTTATAAATCAGGCTTAAACTTAGATGATTTGACATCAAGTCTGGATTTAGCCAATGACAAACTTTCTTCTGTATCTGGGGTATATCCTATAATTGGAGTAACCCGTGACGAATGTAGGTCTTTGGCGGAAAACAATGGAACTGGATGGCGTGTATGCGACTATTATTTAATGTCAGCAGTTCAGCTATTGTATTTGGTAGAATACGGAACTTTTTACACACAAAATGTTTTGGGTGATGGGAACACGGCAGATTCGTATGTAGCATCTTCTTCAAATCAAACAGATTCCCCTCATAGCATTGCAGGACGTTCCAATAGCTTAGGAAATGCGTCCACCAACACAACTACAGGTGCTAGTACTGTTACCAATCCCCCCACGGCATTTATGTCGTATAGGGGGATTGAAAATTGGTATGGGAATTGTTCGCAGTGGATTGATGGGGTTAATATTGGCAATGGTGCGAACTACAATGTTCATGTGTCTAACACAGATACTGATTTTGCAGACGATACTACTACTAATTACACATTATTAGGAACTTGCGCTACCGCAAGTGGGTACGTTCAAAATATTTTAGATGTAGACGGAGTGTTTATCCCAAGTGATACTACGGGAGCCTCATCTTCTACTTATCTAACAGATTATTTCTATATAAACACAGGGGCGCGCGGGGCACTTTTTGGCGGTATTGCGCTTGGTGGCGCGCTTGCTGGCGGTTTCTTTTGGGATTGGACTTATGCTTCTTTCGGTGCTGAGCGGACTATCGGTTCGCGCGTTGCGTTCTAAGGGATTTGCGGTTACTCCGCAAATAGGGGTGGTATAGCAAAGTGCGGTTAGCACACGTAGCACATTTTGGCAGTAATGCGAATAATGGCACGAATGCTGGCAGGTTCTATATTCTTTATAAAGAAAAATTTCAATGCTGGTACGCTAAACAACAGATGGAAAACAGGCTAGAGCAAAAATTAAATTTAAAAATTATGGAGTAAACACCAAATGACACCTGCAGCACCTACATTGGTTAGATCGAACCACGCACTACCAAAGTTTCAAATATTGGGGCATACATTGCGTATCCACTTTAATCAGACTACTGAAGAAGTTACGGATATGTCTACTGCGGAAGTCCGCACTGATCATGTCAGTGAAGAAGCAGTTTGTACGACTTACGACAATCGTTCTCAAATCATTGAAGCAATCATTAAAAGTAGGTATCGTACGGCTGGCGCTGAGTTTGCCGCAATCAACAATGGGGAACCGGACTATAGTAACTACCAATCTTTTAGGCAATTAGCAAAGACGCTAGCAAGTGATTGGGAAAGTTATAAAGCAACTTCCATTTAATGGATTTAAATGAATTTATTGCATTGTTTACTGCACCAACTGATGCAGAAAAAATGTGACTGGAAACTTAATTATTAATCAATGGCCTTCTAACTAAGAGTACTATGATGGGTGAAGCAACTTCATTGATAGAATTGGCAAATAATTTAGGATCAGTCACGATGACGTTGTGTGCTTGTTTTTGGTACATTAAGTACCTGACAGACACCCACAAAGCTAGAGAAGAAATGTGGATTGCTAAAGATACAGAAAGCGATATTCGATTAGCTGAGAGTCATGCAAAGCTAGCAGAACTACAAAGAGATTCTCATACTCAATTGCTGACTGTTTTGAGTAATGTAAATACAACCCTTCAAGAAATGACAGTTGCTATTTCAAGACTAGAACAAAAAATAGAAAAATGAAAAAACTGTTACTTTGTTTGATGCTCATCGGCTCAACAACATGGGCAAACCCTCCAGATTACAAAACGTTATTTCTACTACAGTGGGTTTATAATTGTAGTGAGAATCTGAAACCTTCCTACATGATTCGTGGTTTTGATCAAGCAACATCACTGCAGATGTCGATTCATTCCTGTTCATGTGTGATCGATCAATTTCGTAAGTATCATCCTTATGGAGAACTGATCATCATGACAGATCAAGATCGACTCGCTTTTAGTGAGCGATATGCAAAAATCTGTTCTGGAGTAGTGGAGTCTACCTAATGGATTTATTTACAGAAATCACAGAAATCTTATTAAACACCGGAGCATTGGAAGCAATTTTATTAGCAACGGGTGCACCAGCTAGTGCAATAGTAGGCATTAAAATTTATAAGAAATTTAAGAATGCAAGAAACAGTTAATTTTAAAGAACACGAATTCCGTTGTTCTTGTTGTGGTCAGAATGAAATGAAAGATGTGTTTATTGAAAAGCTGCAATTGATTCGTGATGAATTTGGCAAGCCTATGAGAATTTCATCCGGTTATCGTTGCAAAGGATACAATGACATTGTTAGTAGCACAGGGCCAAATGGGCCACATACTACGGGTAGAGCAGCAGACATACTAGTTAGTGGTTCAGATATGCATGAATTGATTCGACTAGCTTTTAAGCACAACATGACGGGCATTGGAATCAAAGGTACTGGGCCACATGCTACTCGCTACTGCCATTTGGATGATTTGCTTTCAGACAATAAACGATTGCGTCCTACGGTTTGGAGTTACTAATCTTTACAATTGATAGTAATTCATCCATTTTTGATTGTAGAGACTGAAAATCCGTGTGTCGCAGGTTCGATTCCCGCTCTGGCCACCTTTCGTTACAATTGCCAATTTCATTAACCAAATCTTGCAGAGGCAAGTAACTCGCATTTAAATAGAGTTGCGTTGTTTCAATGCGTTCATGCCGTAATAAATGCTGAACATGAATTGGATTGTGGTTAGAAGAAAGCAGTTCTGTAGCTACAGAGGCACGATAACCGTGTAATGGTTTTGGGCCATTGACTCCAATTGATTTCTGAAACTTCCGCATTGAATACGTGAGATGGCTAATCTCTTTGAAGTGATGATTTAGGTAATTGACTTCATCTTCATGTGGTTCGTTATCTAAGAATTCACGCAACGGATTCGCAATAGGAAGTACAGCATCCTGCCGATTTTTTGTATTCCACGTGTCAGAGTTCTCCAATCGAATACCATCCCCGATTTGTTCCCATCTTAGATTAAATAACTCTCCTGCTCTCATAGCCGTATAGCGAAGCATATAATGCGCTCTACGCAGACAAGTAAATCTTTTTGATTTAGCAGCACGTTGATCTAGTTCTGTCTGCATCAGATTCAATTGATCGACTGTCCACACATTTGGCAACTTACGAATCTCACGTAACATTGGCACGTGATATTTTGGCTTGTTTAAATATTTGTGACAATAGTTTAGATAAGCCTTAATTGTGCGGATATGCGAGTTGATTGCAGAATCAGACAATGATTGTGATCGCAAGTAATCGATGAATTGAGCAAAATGATCGTGCGTGAGCGGAGCAGGTTCATCAAAAAAAAGATGTGTCCACTTATTCAAATGATTATTATAAGTCGAAAATGTTCGATCAGATCTATATATAATAATAGATTTCAAAAACTGTTCCACGGTTTGGCTATGCTGCATCAGACACCATCCTTCCTTTGATCGTAAGCTGGATAATTCCCTCAATATCAATCGTAATATTCGTGCGGACTCCTTCCCCGTTTCCTAGATGGAAAGTCATTTCTTTAGGTTCTTCTCCATCGCCTTTGATCAAATATTCGTAATCAAATTTAAGTTTTTGAGAAAGCAGATCAGCAAACTCTGGCAAAGAATCATTTTGCTTCCCATTCAAAATTCTTTGCACTTTTGATCGATCCCATCCAATAGAATCAGCTAAATTATGTTGGGTAAGTCCCTGTTTTTTTTGCAGAAACTTAATTCGATCAATAATTTGACTCATGATGATTTTTTTTATTGAAATTTTAAAAATGATTAAAGATAATCGATCACATGACAGTTAACAGTTAACTGTTTAACATGAAGAGAAAAGGTAACTATGCAAAATGCAAACCTGCTGTCTTCACAGCAAGCAGCAAATATGTTGGGGTTATCGGTCGATCAAGTACGAAAGATGATCAGCAAAAAAGAAATGAACACTATTCAAGTCAGTGATCGATCACCACACGTTATTCCGTTAGGTGAAGTGATCAAGCATACTCAGCATGAAGTACGAAAAGCTTCCATGACTTTTGATGAGTATACTGATCTTGATGCAATGAACGCCAGTAGCTTAAAAAAGCTATCAAAGAGTCTCAACCATTATTTGTGTCAAGATACAGAGCAAACTGCACCAATGATGAAAGGTGTAGCTCTGCATGACTTTGTAGAACACAAGTTCGCAGGTAGAGAATTCGATAATTTCTATACCTACGCACCTACAGTCGATAAACGCACAAAGGCTGGAAAAGAAATTCTAGATCAGTTCATGCGTGAGAATAGTCATCTGAAAATCTTATCAGAGGCAGACTATAAAGACGTAGTGAATATGGGGAATGCCATTTTAAGCAATCCAGATTTCTGGAAATTTTTAAAGGATGCAGATGTAGAAGAAGTGATTCTTTGGAACCACGAAGGAATCAAAGCCAAAGCACGATTGGATTATTCCAAGAAAAAAGAACATGTTATCACAGATTTAAAAACCTGTCAGGATGCATCTGTTAAGGGATTCCGCTCTGCTGTGTATCGGTATCTCTATCACCTGCAAGCACAGTGGTATCGAATCGGATATCGTGCAGTACACGGCACTCTGCCTACCTTTGTTTTTGCTGCCGTAGAAAATCATCCTCCCTACAACACTGCTCTTTATTCACTGTCAGATGATCTGCTAGATGAAGCGCAAGATTTGATCAATCGGGCTATCGATCTCTACAAAAGATTTATCGATGGAGAAATGGTCTGTAAAGGCTACCACGAAGGAATCATGGAGATTCTATGAACTACAATCAAAACAAGTCTGAGCGACTGATCGCTAAACAGATTGATAAACTAATCTCAGCGAACAATCGTTCAATTCAGTCAGAGAAACTAACTACGATTGAAGGCCAATCCAATTTCATGGAGGAAATCAATGAGTATCTCAAAAATGGTGGAAGAGTCACTAAGTATGCTGCCAGATACGCAGACGGATATAACAGCCGATTCGCCAATCTACATACCTCCACTCTTACCGGAGAAGATGATAGCGAACAGTCCAGCTATTACGCAGGAGTTGGCTTATTCTTTCGATCTGGCCCAGATAGCCATCAAACATGAGTTTTACGAGTTAGCGAACTGTCTATTGTATTTTGCATTAGATAAATGTGATGAAAAGATAAGGGAGAAGAGAAATGGCTAAAGTTGAGTTAGATATAGAAAAAGGCATCAGATCAGACAGTGAAACGATTCTGATCTATGGTGCATCCGGTACTGGTAAAAGCACCATCGCATGTAGGATTGGGTTTGATGCAAAGATTGGCTTGATCAAGACACCCGAAACAGTACGTACATTGGTTTTGGATTTTGAAAACTCTACTCATTTGCTTCCCATAGATCGTATTAATTTATATGAGGCTCCCTTCATTGAATGTAGTGAGACATTGGAAGCAGTCATCAATGATGAAGAGATTGCTGCTAAGTATGATCGAATTGTCATCGATTCACTGGATTGGTACATTTCTAAAATTGAAAGGTATCTCTGTGAAAAACATAACAAGAAGAGCATTACGGATTTTCAATGGGGATCAGGACAACAACAGGTGGCGGATATCATACGTAAACAGATTACGTTATTTGATAAGGCCAAAAATAAAGGTTTTGGGATTACGTTTGTCGCACACTCTAAGAAGAATCCGGTGGACGATCCAGAAAGCGGATATACTACTGATGTATATGATATTGCCGTTCATCAGAAACCTGCCAACATTATTAAAGAGTATGTGGATATTGTTATGTTTGCACATATCCAATCCGGTGGTGTGGTGCAGGAAGACAAAGGATTTGGTCAAACAAGAAACAGACAGGTAGGTAAAGAGAAAAGGCTACTGTATTTTCAGCCTACAGATCGACATGTAGCGAAATCACGCTACCCATTGCCACGTAGTTGCGAACTGAATTATTTGACCTATCGTGATGAGCTATCAAAAGCAAAAGCGTTGGTAGGCGTAATGAGTAATCCGGATGACGTATGAAAGCAAAACGCAGATGGGAAGATCTGTCTGGCAAGAAGTTTGGCAGATGGACAGTACTGGAAAGAAGCGACACCATTACAGAATGGGGCCATATTTACTATTGGTGTAAATGTGAATGTGGTTATAAAGGTAGAATTGTTTCCTATACTTTGCGTAATGGAACGTCCCAATCATGCGGATGTAGGCAGAGAGAAATTGCGAAAGTGCAGTTAAAAAAGAATCGCAAGAATCGCAATCAAAGGTGAACACATAAAATTAAGAGTAAGGTTAAGTCAGAGGGACATCACCTCCCTAAAAAAAGTCCCATTTCATGTGCTGGCAAATCGATACGATAAGTTACCTATCGGCATTGCCTTCCTTATGCCAAACGAGTCTAAGATGCCTTACTCCCCTCTTTTTTTAACTAATGGAGAATCGAAATGGAATTAGGATATAGCGTAGATATGGACACAGTAGCAGAGAGCGATGTGTTTCCTGCTGGTGAAAGTGTGGTAGCCATCCAGAAAATAGAGCAGAGATCTACAAAGAGTGGTGGTTGGATGTGGGTGATTACGATGATGAATGATGAAGGTCAAATGATTGTTGATCGCTTAATTTGTGGTCATTCCAATCCAGAAGTGGTTCAGATGAATGAACAAAAACTTTTACGAATCGCAAAAGCATGTAAAGTGGAAGGTGAATTTAATGATACAGATCAGCTTCTTAGTCGAGCCTGTGTGATTCAAGTACAGCATGAGTATTCTGCTGACTATGGAACACAACCAAAGGTAAAGAAGTACAAATCGGAATTGTCTTCTGCAGGAGATGACGATCAGCCTTACTAAACTGGTTTTAACACTTCCTTTTCCGCCTAGTGTGAACAACTACTACCGGACGAATTTTAAGTCTAAGGTTGTTCACTTATCTACAAAGGGAAGACAATTTAAGGACTCAATGATTAGTGAGATGAAAGCGAACTTACTAGAGTTTAGTTCTTTTCAGTCTTCCCTTCCTCTTACAGAAAGATTATCGGTTACCATCGATCTCTACGCAGATTCACATCGTAGATATGACATCGATAATAGAATCAAAGCCTGTTTGGATTCGTTAGAAGGAACCATTTACGTTAATGATCATCAGATAGATGAGTTGATCGTTAGGAGACAAGAAGTCGATAAGGAGAACAGTCGATGTCTAGTAACCATTTGCGTGATGAACGAGCAATTGCTTTCTTAAAAAGAGCAGGAGTTACTCCACCTCCACTACCTACCTCAGAAGATCCTCCCTCAGTACTAAACAAAATTACTAAACCTACTAAACCACAAATTACCTATCCTGCAGGATTTGTAGGCGAACTGGCTCATTTTGTTTGCGAAACAGGATATAAAAAACAGCCATTATATGCGTTGGCATCTGCTCTGTGTGCGGTAGGAACCGTAGTGGGACAGAGAGTGATGACGGAAAGCGGAATGCGATCCAATCTCTATTGTTTGGTGATCGGCCCTACGGCTACTGGAAAAGAGCATCCACGTAGAATGATAGATCGAATTTTAACAGATAGTGGATGTGAGGCGTTGATTGCAGGGGATGATATTAGCAGTGATGTAGGAATTGTAGATCAGTTAGCCCACACACCTCAGTTACTGTATCTGATCGATGAGTTTGGAAAGTTTATCAAGAGAACACAGAGTGCGAATGCGTCACCATATGTTAGTGGAATTTTGGAAATGCTAATGAAGTTGTATGGGTTGGCGGATGGTACATATCGTGGCGGCTGGACAAAAACCAATACACAGACGCAACGTCAGATTATCAATCAGCCACATGTGTGCTTGTACGCCACAACCACACCCGAACAGTTTTGGCCTATGATTTCTACAGACTTGGTAAGCAATGGCTTTTTAAATAGATTCTTTGTATTTCAGAATGATGATGAGCAACCATTAGAGCAAGAAGTATCGATTAGTAGTATTCCTGCATTCATCAGAGATCGATTCAAGCAGTTGTATCGATTGCCACGTGTTCCGTTAGGTTGTGATCCTGCCTATCCGCAACCAATTACAATAGCAATGGAGACAGAGGCACGTGAATGTTTGCGTGAAGCAATGAAGGAATGGAAAGAAAAATCATTGGATCAAACCAACAAAGCACGTGATCTGTGGAAACGTGCAAATGACATGTGTCGTAAAGTAGCTTTAATTCTTTCGTCAGCGGGACTTTCTGAAGGGGGGATATCAACTATAGGGTTAACTCATTTAGAGTGGTCTGTGAGGCTTGTGAACACTCTGTGCGATAATGCGTGTGATAAAGCTCAGTTGTATTTGGGTTCTACGAATCATGAAAGGCACATGATGCGCCTTTATCAAAAGATTAAGGATAGTGGTGAGGGAATATCCAATAGAGAACTCAGCAGGACAACTACAGACCTGCCTACAAAGTATCGAAATGATTTACTGAATCAGTTAGTCGAATCGGGCCAAATTACTGAAAAGATTATTTTAAATGACAAAAGGAGTA